>Ga0070741_10007445_pt1 | contig 22623 bp, 17 predicted proteins | sample Coa_R1_4_FD_66440 | JGI IMG/M metagenome (GOLD analysis project Ga0070741, IMG submission 66440) | Surface soil microbial communities from Centralia Pennsylvania, which are recovering from an underground coalmine fire - Coalmine... | ecosystem: Environmental > Terrestrial > Soil > Unclassified ... | reverse complement strand
CAGCAGGAAGACGACGTTGGCAAACAGGGAGATGGTGGAGGGATACGGCCCGAACATCACTCGCTCCAGGCGCACGATCCAGTAGGCGTTGAGAGGCGTCAGCAGCGCCCCCAGAGCCACAGCGCGAAGCGTGACGCCGCGCTGCGCGCGTGCTTTGACCACCGTGCGAACTGCCGGCGGCGCGGCGCTCTGGGAAAGGGGGTGAGGTTGGCGTTGGGGTTCGGACATGGCCTTATCATCAACCGGGACAGCAGCCTCATGTTCTCCATCGCGCCCGGAATGTCCTGCCCGGGCCGATGCCCCAAACGCATCCAGCCGATTCTCCATTTGGGAATCGGCTGGATAAAATAACCTTGCCTGTTTGCGCGCGTGCGCTCTATGCCGGCTCATGCCCGCATCGCCCGGCGCGCCCTGCCTGGCGGAATTCCTGATCGAAGGGATGGAGGGACAGGCCGCCGCATTACGCGGCGTTTGCCAGCAGGCCGGGCTCCTGGCGCCGGCGGGATAAAGACCGGACAGAGGACCTGGTCGTGGCCGGCGTCGCTTTCGGGCTTTCCAGCGCGCGGCGCAGTTGCAGACGTCCCCGGTGAATGCGCGAGCGCACCGTTCCGATGGACGAGTTCATGATCTGAGCGATCTCCTCGTAGGACTTGCCCTCCACATCGCAGAGCAGTACGGCGATGCGGAACGGCTCCGGCAAAGCGGCCAGGGCCTTTTGCAGGCGCTCATCCATGACCTGCTCCATCAGGCTGCGCTCCGGATCGCTTCCCTCAGCGGGAATCTGGAGCAGCAGGTTCTCCTCGCCCTCGTCCGTCTCCATCGGCTGATCCAGCGAAAGCGGCTTCTGCTTGGGACGGCGGCGCAGCAGATCGATGAACAGGTTCGACAAAATCCGGAAGAACCAGCTCTCAAAGGGCATCTGCCGGTTATAAGTTCGGAAGGAGCGATAGGCGCGCAGATACGCTTCCTGGGTCAGGTCTTCCGCATCCTCATGGTTGCCGGTCATACGATAGGCCATATTATACGCCTGGCGGTGAGTGCGTTCCACGAGTCGCTCAAACTCGGCATGGTCACTGCCCTGCGCTGTCTCCTGGGGCTGCCAGGCGATGGTTTCGAGTTTCATTTCGCTGTCTCCCTCTAAAACAAAAATGCTTCGAGAACCCTAACCCTGCGATGCGTTCACGTCCTATTACTCAAAAAAACACAAAAAAACGGGAAAGTGCTTTGCAAGCGCCTCATGTAATGCTATTGACGCAGGATAGGCAACAAATTGCATCTACTCCCTAACTCTTTGTGCCGGATTTAGGGCGGAATAGTTCGTCCTACTTTTGGTTACAATAACAAACGTCCTTTTTATCAATGCGTGACGCCAGGCAGTTCCTGGGCTGCTACTCTTTGGACGCTCCGGTGAGGAGCGCGGTTTCAATCAAGAGGCTATTTGGCGCGCAACAACTGCTGTACAACCGCAAACCCCGTGATGAGCGGCGCAGTATCCTTGTACGTCTTGGTCAGGATCAGCAGGCCCTGCACGACTGCCACCAGAAACGCCGCCATCTCCTGAGAAGAGAGGTCGCTGCGGAACTCGCCGCGCTCCACGCCTTCGGCCAGGCAATCCTGCATCGCCGCTTCCATGCGGCGGAAGAACTCGCCCAGGCGCAGCCGAAAGCGCTCATAGCGCGCATCCTTCTCCGGGTTGGGCAGCGCCGCCGCGAAGTTGCCGAAAGGACACCCGGACCGCGCCGCAATCTTCGCTTGCGCCTGATGGACCCGGTCAAAGAACTCTCGCAGGCGCTCTGCCGGGGTCAGGACAGGGTTTTGCAGCGAGCCAAGTATCAGCGCCTCGTATTCCGCGATGCGCAGCTCCAGCACGGCAACGGCCAGATCTTCCTTGGTCTTGAAGTGATAATAGAAATTGCTCTTTGCCACACCGCACGCCCGGAGGATATCGTCCACGCTGGTAGACTGATACCCGACGTGATAAAACAGGTCTTTAGCGCACTGCAAGATTTTCTCTCGGCTACTGGCGGGGCCCGTCATCCCTGGTCACTTCCGTTAGGGTGGTATTTTGCCTTGTTAGAACCGATTAGTTCTAACACTACTATTATAACCTCTCTCTGCCCGCCCCGCAAGGGAAACGGGAACTTTTTTTGGAAGAGTTTTGGCCGGTCAAATACCTACAGTAATTGCCTGTTTTTGGCGGAATCTATCCAAAGCATCCCTTTTCAACTCGTATTTAGCCTTCCTGGGGCACGGAGATTAAGAGCGCCTCTTCGCTGCGAGAGGCGCGTTTTTGTTGGTTTCAGAAAGGAAAGGACGCTATGTACACCCTGACGACGGCGCATCTGGCGCAGCTATGTGCTTTAAACGAGTTTCCGGTGGATTCCGAGGGCCTGATCTTCTTCGGCCTGCGCGGCTGCCTGCCCCTGCATCCCTTTGATCAGGCGTTTCGCGCCGAGCATGCCCTGACCGCCGCCGAAGTGGATCATCTCCATCCCCGCTGCACGCTGATCCAGTGGCTGCCCGGAGAAGGCACGTTTGCCGTCTATCCCGGTTCCACCGTGCCGCACCGCGTCTATATCGAGAAGGCGCGGGCCAGAGGCGGGCGTGGGGCGAATGAGCTGCTGACCGGCTACTTTGCCGACTACCGCAAGGGCATCCACCGCGCAAGCACACCCCGCCGCCATGAGGCTTTCTTGCAGACGAGCGTCCGGCCCTTCTGGCGCACGACCGATGACCTGGATTATGGCCTGGAGGATCCGGTAGATATTGACCTGCCGGGCGATAACCTGCACGCGGCCTGGTGCGCCGGTGTCGAGGCCGAGCGATTTGCCAGCGCGGGCTGCCAGGTCGTGGTGGGCTTTCCGCAGTGCCCGGCGCGCGGCGATCAGCCCGGCACCGGGCCTTGGAAAGCCTTCCATGCGGCAGCCTATGCGTGCAGCCAGAACACCTTCGGCTACGTGCTTATCAACGGCGCGGACGCCCGCCGTCTGGCGGTGGCGGGGCAGGAAGGCATGGAGAGGGTGCGGTTCGGCTCGTGGGGGACGCGCGCGCAGCGCGTGCAGGAGGCGCTGCGGCAGAAAGGGTTCTATGAGGGTCAGGTAGATGGCGACTTCGGAGCGCGCAGCCTGCGCGCCCTGCTGGAGTTCCAGACGCATGCCTTCGGCCCCCATGCCGACGACGGCGTCTGCGGCCCCCAGACGGCAGAGGCGTTGGGCATCGCCTGGCCGTAACCGACTATCCAGGCGTGGCGCGCGGGCTTAAGACGGTGAGGAACAGGGGAGGGGAGCGGCCTATATTGATTTGCCTGGCTCCCACTTCTTCTGTTCCTGAGAGAAGGGAACGGAATAGCCCTTCATGCAGGAGAACCGGGCCATCGGCGCGAAAGCAGAGACGTTTTGACAACGCGAAAGGAGAAGTGTTGGCCGTGAGTAACCACAACCCGCTTACGCAGGATGACGCAATGCGGGAGATCGATCCCGCGCTCGATCCCAGGCTGGATCAACTGACTCGCCGCACGTTCCTCGGACGCGCGGGCGCCGGCGCGGCAGGCGTGGTCACCGCTGCCGTGCTCGGCCCGCAAGCGGCGGCGCAGGATGCGGACCGGCCTAAACGCGCCCTGGAGGATGAGAACCTGGACAAGCGCGACATCACCTATCCCTCCAAGATCGGGGAGCAAGAGACCGCCATCAAAGCGTTCCTGGCAACGCCCAAGACGGAGGGTAAGCGCGGCGCAGTCATCGTCATTCACGAGATATTCGGCCTCAATGATCACATCAAGGACGTTGCCTGTCGGCTGGCTCAGGCCGGCTATACCGCTCTCGCTCCCGATCTGTTCACCCGCGAAGGCTCGCCGCCTTCCCCCTCCGAAGGCTTCGGCCCCCTCATGCAGTTTGTCGGCAAAATCCCGGACAGCCAGATCATGGATGACCTGAAAGCGGGGATGCGCTATTTGCGCGGGCGGCCCGACTCCAATGGCAAGGTCGGCGTGGTCGGCTTCTGCTGGGGCGGGCGCATCAGCATGCTGCTGGACGCCAACGCTCCCGACCTCAACGCCGCCGTCGCCTACTATGGCCGCATCTCCGGCGATAAGTCGGCCAATCAGCCGGCCCATCCCATTGACCTGGTTGAGAAGATGCACGCGCCGCTCTTGGGCCATTTCGGCGCCGAAGACCAGGGCATTCCTCCCTCGGAGGCTGCCAAGCTCCGCTCCGCCCTGAAAGATCACGGCCAGGTCGCCGAGATTTACGTCTACGAACACGCGGGCCATGCCTTCAACAACGACACGCGGGAAAGCTATCGGCCCGAAGCGGCCAAACTGGCCTGGAAGCGCACCCTCGATTGGTTTGCCCGCTACCTGAGCTAGACGGTAACGTTCGTGGCCCCGCAAGGATTAACGGCACCTCCGTGCGGGGCTGCCTCCCGTAAACTCTGTCGTTCGCTTTTCAGCAATCCTTGTCAGCGTACCGCCTACAGCAAATACGGCATCATATCCAATACGAATAGCAACGAGGTTCTAGGGATCGATCTCCGGGTAGCGCGCGCAGACGTCTGTTGGCCTAGATTCCGTCGGCGTCTATCTCGTAACGTCCAGTCTCCACATCGAAAACGATAATTTTACCGATATTTTCCTCGGTCTGCACTTTTTGGCGGAGTTCCTGCTCGTACAGTCTATGTCCGCGCTTGCTGATTTCCGTATCGCTCAGATGCTTGCCCATCGGTTATACCCTCCTGCCTGCTGCTTGCTTACGACTATTATACCGCTATGCCACCCACCTCTATAGAACTGCGGCATCGGGTTCTCGGCTTACTAGAACGACACTTCCAGAAGCTAAGCGCAACAGCACGCGGGGCAAGATGCTGGAAGGCTTGAAAGGCATGGCCCGCCTGCACACCAAGACCATTACGGAGTTAGCGGCGATGGAGGAAACCTATAAGAATGCCTAAACCGCCAATAGAACCAAGATGATCCGAAACGCCTGGGTCGAATGGTCAGCAAAATCTCGTAATAATCCGGAGACGGAAAGCAGCCCTGTCTCCATTTTTCTGGCAGGACTCTGTAATTGCATGGTCGTATCCTATGCCCATACTTCTGATGTTTTCTAAAGCCTATCTGACAAATCGAGCCTGAATCTCGTAATATCCTCTCGGAGGTAAGACGTTCCTGGCTCGTGGTGACTTGACCGACGCTCAGTGGGAGCGTCTTGTCCCCTTGCTGCCCCCGCAACGTTCGGGACGGCGAGGCCATCCTGATAAAGACCATCACACGGTGATTAACGGCATCCTTTGGGTGGATCGAACCGGCGCGCCCTGGTCTGAAAGCGGACTAAGGCTACAGTTATCCCCGCTGTCGCCTACTGCTGCGTCGGCGGGGCATAAGGCATTTGATCCCCGCACGCGACGCCCAGATCGCGCACCGCCGCAAGAAGGGGCGGGCCGGTGGGCGTCCGGTGGTCTTTATCCCGGAGCGCTATGGCGAGCGCAACGTGGTAGAGCGCTGTATCTTATGTCTCAAACAGTGGCGCCGAGTGGCAACCCGCTATAACAAGCGAGCGAGCCATTACTTGGCCTTCGTGACATTGGCGGCGATTGTCCTCTGGTTGAGATGACATTTGTCAGATAGGCTTTAGTACTACGGTTAGGAAGCAAACGTTTCGGCCCGCCGGACGCTCAGACGCAAGCGGCTGTTGCAGCCATTACATCGCTGGAGCCACTGGAGCAGTTAGTCGAGCGGATACTCGAAGTCGAGAACTGGCAGGAACTGCTCAAATAGCGGGGAGTTTCTACAGATGGCGCTAACGGAACAGCAACGGCAACACTTTGAAGAGCAGGGCTACGTGGTCGTGCCGGGCGTGGTTGACGAGGCGAGCCTGGAGCCGGTGCGCCGCGCCATCGCTAAGGCGGTGGAGCGAGAGGCGCAGAAGCTCTATGCTGAGGGCCGGATCACGTCGCTCTATACGGAGGCTCCCTTCACTCGCCGCCTGGCCGCTATGCACCGCGAGACCGGGGAAGAACTGGGCATCTGGAATAACGAGGTCTTCAGCCGCGCCGTTTATGATCTGCTGGTCTATCCTCCCCTGCTGGATGTGGTCGAATCGCTGATCGGCCCGGAGATCACCGTCAACGGAGACTACTGGGTGCGCCCCAAGCTGCCCGGCGGCAAACTGATCACCTACCCCTGGCACCAGGACAGCGCCTACTATGGCCCGGCGTCGATTCCCATCCCCATTCTGACGGTCTGGGTTCCCCTGATTGACGTGGACGAGCACAACGGCTGCTTGAAGGTCATTCCGGGCAGCCACCAATGGGGCCAGCGTCCGATGCGCTCCGAAGAGCCGTTTCTGGTTCCTGTGGAGGATGTCGAGACGATGGGCCAGCCGCCGATCACCCTGCCGATGCGCGTGGGAGACGTCGTGATACTCAGCCGATTCACCTTTCACGGCTCACTGAGGAACCACTCCGAAGATGTGCGCTGGAGCATTGACCTGCGCTACAGCCCCACCGGTTACGACATGGCCTGGCTCTTCGACCGCTTCCCCGGCTTTGTCGCCCGCAGCCGACGGAACCCGGCCAGCGTAGACTCCTGGGAGGCGTGGCGGGCGTATCGTCGGCAGAGCCGGCAGGCAACCGATGCGCCGGTGGATAGGTAAGCTCTCAAAGAGAGGGTAGGATGCGACTGGTTCAACTTCATCATCCGCGCCAGGGAAGGCGTGTTGCCGTCGTGGAAGGGGAGCGGCTGTGGCTTCTGGGGCGTCATGCGACGATTTATGAATGCGCGCTGGCCGCCATCGAGCGCCGGGAGCGGCTGGCCGAGGTGGTCGCCGCCGACCTGTCCGACCAGGCTCTGGATTACGATCCTATCTATGCCGGGAACTCAGAGTGGCGGCTGCTTCCGGCCTTTGACCATCCCGACGAACCGGCACGCTGCCTGGTGAGCGGCACGGGACTGACGCACCGGCAGGGCGCCGTGAATCGGGATGCCATGCACCAATCCGGCCAGGCCGGGCCGCCCGTCGTGACCGACAGCATGCGGATGTATGAGTGGGGCGTGGCGGGAGGCCGCCCGGAGCCGGGCCAGATCGGGGCGCAGCCGGAGTGGTTCTACAAAGGCTGTGGGACGATCCTGCGGGCGCACGGCGAGCCGCTGGAGGTGCCCGCCTTTGCCGACGACGGCGGCGAGGAGCCGGAGATCGCCGGAGCCTATCTCATCGGGACGGAGGGGCAGCCCTATCGCGTCGGCTTTGCCATCGGCAACGAGTTCTCCGACCACCAGATGGAGAAGAAGAACTATCTCTACCTGGCTCCCTCCAAGCTGCGCACCTGCTCTCTCGGCCCGGAACTGGCGGTAGACGCGCCCTTCGATGAGATCACCGGCGCCGTGCGCATCGAGCGCAACGGAGAGGTGATCTGGTCGCATCCTATTGCGACGGGCGAGGCCCATATGGTGCACACGCTGGCCAACCTGGAGCACCACCACTTCAAATACCCGCAGCACCGTCGGCCCGGTGACGCGCACATCCACTTCTTCGGCACGGGAGCGTTCAGCTTCGGGGCGGGCGTGGCGCTGGCCGATGGGGATGTCATGGCGGTGGCAGTGGAGGGCTACGGCAGGCCCCTCCGCAACCCGATTCGGATCGATCCCTCGGCCCAGAGGCCGGTTAGCGTCGAGCCCCTCTGATCCTCACGCCAACTCTGCGGCTGGCTGCTTGCCGCGCGCCAGGAGCGCCGTCAGGCTGGCCCAGATCAGCAGAATCGTCCCATACTCTAGAAGAGTGGGCACAACAGAAGTGGTCGCGTGGATGGGAACCATGCGCGCCAGATACCGCGCGAACGTCCCCATCGGCGTCAGGTAGTGGCCGATGTAGAGATGGAGCAAGACCGTGATGGCGATCCAGGCGCGGCCAGAGACGCTTGTGAGTAGCTGTAGCTGGTCTAGCAGATACGCCGCAACCACGATGAGTGCGGGCAGCATAAAGAGAAACAGGCGCGCTTTATCTATCCCGCCGAAGAGCAGCACGACGCCAATCCCGATCTGCCACGCCCATTCGGGCTGCCGCCGCAGGAAATGGGCCGCCTCTCTCGCCCGATAGAGTACCAGGCAGGGCAGCAGGCCCAGTCCGCTACAGATTTCCAGCAGGAAGCGGGGCCAGAACCCAAGCCAAGTGGTCTGATCCACCAGGTTCTCCAGATATGTATCCACCGCCGAATACCGGTTGATGGCCGAAATCGCGCTCTGCACGGCTTGATGCGCCAGAAACGGCAAGAGCAGCAGGGCGGTGAGGTAAAGCAGCGATCTCTTGCTGCCCCAGCCGTGCGTCCGGGCATAGTGCACGTAGACGACCGGCCCCAGCAGCAGCAGGGTCTCCTTTTGCAGCACGCCGACGGCCAGCAGGATAGGGATCGGCCCGTATGTCTGCCGGACCATCAGATAGAGGGCAGCCAGGAGAAAGGTCTGGGTCTGGTAGTCAATGTAGGTGGGCGAATAGAAGGAGAACTTGAGCGTCCAGAAAACCCCGGCGTAGAGCAGCGTTCCTAACAGGGCCGCATAGCGCGGCCTCTCCATCCGGCGCAGGAGAAGATAGATCAATACCAGGGATAGCCAGTTCGAGAAGAAGGCCAGCACCTTGAAATTGGCGATCAGCCCGAAGGGCAGCGTCGAGGCGAGACAAGGCGTCAGAATCCGCCAGCACCAGGGAGCGAGATGCGCGTTTTCGCCGGGAGAGCGGAGGGCCATCGCTGCGTAGAAGCGCCCGTCGGTGTCCAATCCGCCGTTGAGAGGGACGAGGGGAGTCGTGCCCAGGACGAAGAGCAAGGCGGGCATCGGCAAAACCAGGCACATCAGCATCTCCGCGCGCTTGTCCATATAGCGGCCTCCTGTCCTTTCGGGATGTCATCGCTCTTCGACGCCGCTGCCCTGGAATCCTATAGAGATAGGCCGGCCCTTGTAACCGGGCGAATAAATTCGCGGCAACCAAGGCACTAAACCCGCCTGCGCGGGTTCGTTGCTTCCCTCTGCCGCAGCGTGGATCGCAAGGCGGAGGGGCGAACCATTGTAGCCCCGCCCCTGGCAGTAGGGGGCGGGGGTGAGGGCAGTCGCCGGAGGGCGACTTTGTGCTCTTGTTGCTGCGGCTTTAGCCGCACGCAAGGAAAACTGAATAGCTTTGGGCCGGCCCTAGGCCTTTCCGTTCTCGACCCTTGTAACCAGGCGAATCCATTCGCAGCAACAAGAGCGGCGATGCCTTGACAGGCCCCTCTGCGCCTGCTAAGATGAAGCCCGAACATCGCGTTGGAGGGAGGAACTGTTGCGCCTGCTTGGTATCGTGCTTGCGCTGCTTATTGGCCTGCCTGCCTGGGCCGAGACGCCCGCCGGAGATCGTCCCACCGGCCCGGTCGCCGCAGAGCCGGGAACCTGGATACTGCCCAACGGGCGCCTGATTACGCCCGCCGGAAGGCAGACCATGCTCGGCAACTTTCCGCTCGGCCTGGCCGCCACGCCGGATGGCAAGTACCTGATCGTGGTCAACAACGGCGCGGGGCCGCAATCGCTGCAAGTCGTCGAGGCGGCAACCGGCAGGATCCGACAGACATTGCCCGTGCGGATCGTCTTCAACGGCGTGGTCGTTTCCCCGGATGGAAGGCGGGTCTGGGCGGCAGGCGGCGGCGCGCAGGCGGTGCTGGAGTTTTCCTTTGCGGACGGTAAACTCACGCCCGCGCCCTCTATTCCCATCCTCGGCTATCCGACCGGCATGGCCCTGGCCCCGGACGGCAGGACGCTCTACGTCACCTGCAATCTCTCCACGCGCGTCGCCGTGCTGGACACGGTCAGACACGCCGAAACGGGACGGATCACGGCGGGGCTGCTTCCCTTCGCCATCGCGCTCACTCCCGACGGGCGCAAAGCCTACGTGACGCTCTGGGGCGAGGGGACTGTCTCCGTGCTAAATACACGCACGCGCGCCCGGCTCAAAACTATTCCCACGGGCGGGTTGCCCTGCGCGGTCGTCGTCTCCGCCGACGGCAAGCGCGCCTACGTCGCCAACGCCAATACCGATACCGTCTCTATCCTGGATACGGCGGCGGATAGGAAGCTGGCCGATATTGCCGTCGGCCCCTACCCGAACGCGCCCTACGGCAGCATCCCTAATGGCTTGGCCCTTTCCCCCAACGGCAAAACCCTCTACGTTGCGCTCGCCGGCAACAACGCCGTCGTCGCCTACGATACCCGTACCCGCAAGCCGCAAAACGCCTATCCCGCTGGCTGGTACCCAACCAACCTGCTCTGCACGCGCGATGGCCAGACCCTCTACGTCATCAACAGCAAGGGCGTCGGCAGCGGCCCCAACGCGAACGGTGGCTATATCGGCCACATGATGAACGGCACGCTCTCGGCCATCCCCACCCAGGCAACCAAGAACGGCCTGGAGCAGGTCGCACGCAATAACGGATATAGCCCTCACCCCCTTACCCCTCCCCCAAGAACAGGGGAGGGGAGAGCACCTCACTCTCAGGCTCTTCCGTCCTCCTCTATCTCCCCTTATCCCCGACCCTTCTCCCTGCAAGGGAGAAGGGAGAGCAGAAGTCAGAGCATTCCTTACTCAAGAACAGGAGAAGGGAGAAGCCGGGTTACCCCCTTCCCTCCCAGGGAAGGGGGCTGGGGGGTTAGGTTCTCTGGAGCGAGAGCAGGGTCGCAAGCGGATAAGCGCCTCCCACCTATCACGCACTGCGTCCTGATCGTGCGGGAGAACCGAACATATGATCAGGTGCTGGGCGACCGCCCGCAGGGCAACGGCGACCCGTCCCTGACGATGTTCGGGGCCGAGGTCACGCCCAACCTGCATGCGCTCGCTGACCGCTTCGCCACCGGCGATAACTTCTATAGCGATGGCGAGATCAGCGCGCAGGGCCACCAGTGGACGCTTGGCGCCAACTGCCCGGATTACGTCGAGAAGACCTGGATGGCCTACTATACCCCGCGCGGGCGCCTGGCCGACTCCCCTCTCTCGCCTATCTCCTACCCGGCCCTCGGCTACAGCTTAGACCATTGCGTCCGCCACGGCGTCTCCTGCCGGATGTACGGTGATGTCGTGCGCATCGGCAAGGGCGGCAGGCCGCTGCCGGGACTCGCCGACAAGTATGATCCCCACTATCGCGGCTGGGATCTGGAGTACCCGGATACGCAGCGGGCCGAGGAGTGGCTGCGCGAGTTCAAGAGCGGCCTCTTCCCGGCCTTCTCCTATATCTGGCTTCCCAACGATCACACCGCCGGGGCCCGCCTGGGCAGCCGCACGCCCCGTGCCATGGTCGCCGATAACGATGTGGCGACCGGCAGAATCATCGAAGCTATCAGCCACAGCCGCTACTGGCGCGATACCGCCATCTTTGTCTGCGAGGACGACAGCCAGGATGGGCGCGACCATGTGGATGCCCACCGCAACATCCTGCTTATCGCCAGCCCATGGGTGCGCCCCGGCGCGATCACCTCCCACCACTATTCCCAGGCCGGCCTCTATGCCACTATCGAGCGCCTGCTGCATCTGCCGCCGATGAGCCAGTATGACGACCTGGCCGATCCCATTCTGGATGTCTGGACCGCCGCGCCCGATCTGCGCCCCTACGATGCGCTGCCCGCGCGCATCCCCACCGACGAGCGCAATACGCGCAAGGCCGCGATGTGGCGCGAGTCGGCCCGCCTTGACCTGGAAGACGCCGACGCGGATAAGACCGGGCTGCTGGAGGCTATTCTCTGGCGGATGGAGGCGGCGCGGCGCAAGGAGGGTCTGGCCCGGTGAATAAGGATACGCCGCCCAATTTCTTCCAGCGGCAGTTCTGGCTCAACATCTGGAACACGGTCACCGAGCATAGCTTCTATTCGCTACTTCAGGCTGTCGGCGTCGTCCTCGCCTATCTGCTTCTGCGCTGGCTGCTGTTTCGCCTCATTGATAGCATACTGGAGCGTGTACTGTCCCACGAGTCCCGCATCGGCCTGTCAGAGGAGCGCGCGGCCCGCCTGCAAACGCTGCAAGGGTTGTTCCGCAGCGTCGTAGGCTACGTTCTGTTTTTCCTCTTCGGCATTCTCTTCCTACAGGCGCTCGGCTTCAACATTATGCCGTTCATCACGACGGCGGGCGTGCTTGGGCTTGCCATCGGATTCGGCGCACAGAAACTGGTGCGGGATGTCATCTCCGGCTTCTTCATCGTCATAGATAACCTGTTCGTCGTCGGCGATACGGTCACCATCGGCGCGATCACCGGCCAGGTGCAGGAGATGGGAATGCGTGTAACCCGCGTGATCGACGTTACGGGACGCCTGCACCATATTTCCAATGGCGACATCGGCACGGTCACCAACCTCTCGCGCTATCCGCTGGAAGACTTCATCGAGGTCAACGTCGGCGCCGCCGCCGACCTCAACCAGGTCGTGAAAGCCATTAATACGGCGGGCGAGGCTCTCTTTGCCAACTCTGAGGCGCATTATCTGAAAAACCCTCCGCGCGTGCTGGGCATCACCGCCTTCAGCGCCACTTCCATTACGGTGCGCGTTGCCGTCGTCTCCGACCCGCGCGACCTTCCCGCCGCGCAGATGCGCGTGCGAGAGGCGGTGCGCGCCGCGCTGCTCGCCGCCGACATCCCTCTTGCCTGATAGATAAATCAGCTGGGTACGTTCTGTACCCGGCTGTGTGGCCTGCGGTGACTAAAGACCTCACCCCCGGCCCCTTGTGCAGGGTATAGGGGATAGGGTGTAGGGTATAGGGACACCCTCACCCCCTGCCCCCTCTCCCACGCTGCGGGAGAGGGGGCAGGGGGTGAGGGCTGTAGGGGAAGAGAAGCTGAGGCCCCCCTTCCCTGTGAGCGTAGCGAACGCAGTAGGGAAGGGGGAGGGGGGGTTAGGTAATTTAGGGGCGTAGCGAGCGGTTTTAGTTGCTGTGATGGGGCGGCGGGACGGCGGCAGAGCCGCCGTTGGGGTTGCTGTTGGCGCTGGAGAGCACGCCGACACCGCTCCCTGCCTTTGCCGTTGTGTCGGTACCCGTCGGAAGCGCACGCAGCAGCGTCTGGACGGCGGCCTCCAACTGGCGGTCCCGATGGGCGGCGATGTCTTCGGGCGTGTTCTCTACCTGAATATCCGGCGGAATGCCCAGGTTCTCCATATTCTTGCCGTCGGCGGTGTAGTAGCCCCAGGAGGGCAGGCGGAAGCGCGTGCCGTCTACCAGGCGGGCCTCATACGTGCCGATGACGTAGCCCGGCGTCGGCATGCCTATGATCTTGCCCAGGTGCAGGGCGCGGAACCCGGCGGGGAAGATCTCGGCGTCGCTGTCGGAATGCTGATCGATCAGCAGCACAATCGGCTTGGTGAAGGCGCGTTCCGGCTGGCTCTGGCGCTGGCCGTCGCGCGGCTGGACGTAGGCGTAGATGCGCCGCGAGAGCGCTTCGAGCACAGTATCGTGCGTGTTGCCGCCGGGATTGCCGCGAATGTCGAGGAGGAGGCCGTCCTTGTCTATCGCCTCGCTGTAAAGCTCCCGCTCGAACCGCCGGGTCGAGTCCGAATCCATCGCTTTGAGATGGATATAGGCCAGACGATTGCCGGAGAGCTTATCTACCAGCTCTCGGTTGTGCCGCACGCGCGCCTCATACTCCAGCTCGAACCACCGGGACATCGCAATGGGCTTGATCTTGACGGTGCGCGCCCCGTCTTTGGTCGGCTTGCCGTTGACCAGCAATTCGACGGTCTTGTCGGCCTTGTCCTGAAGCCCCTGGTAGTAGTCCTCGGTCGGCTTCACGTCGGTTCCGTCTATGCTCAGAACGTACTCGCCGGGCTGGATGCGAGAGGCGGGCTTGTCCGCCGGGCCTTTGGGCAGGACGCCGCTCACTTTCAGACCCGGCCCGGCATAGTCCTGATCGTAGAACAGGCCGAGCGTGGCCGTCTGCGGGCCGCCGCCCTTGCTCGGGGCCGCGATCTCGGAATGCGACGAATTGACCTCGCCGACCATCTCGGAGAGCAGGTTAGCGAACTCCTCCGGCGTGCCCACGCCCTGCAGCAGCGGCGCGTACTTGTCGTGCAGCGCCTTCCAGTTGATGCCGTGCATCGTCGCGTCGTAGAAGCCGGCGCCGTAGCGGCGGTAGAACTCGTTGAACGCCTGCCGATACTGCACCCGACGGTCGAAAAGCAGCTCCACCTTGAACGCCACTACCGTCACCGGTCCACCGTTGGCGGACAGGAAGCGCGGCGTGCCATTGGGGCCGATATAGTAGCAGCGGGAGCCGTCCGGCGCCATGCGGAGCGCGCCGCCCGGCTCGGGGTTGGGCGTGAGGGGCTGCATGGGTCCGCCTGTCACCGGCACGGACCAGAAGCGCCCCGCCATCTGCAGGATCACCTTCTTGCTGTCCGGCGTAATTGCGTAGTCCTCCACGTCGGCGTTGGGCTGCGTGACGGGCTTGGCGCGCAGATGGATGTCCTCGAAATCTACCTTGACATCGTGGCTGCGGTCGGGCCGGGCCTTTTGCTTCTGCTCATCGTCCCCTGGCGTATCTTCTTGGGCCTCCAGCGGCACCTGGTAGAGCCGCCCGGCGCCGTCGCGATTGGAGAGGAAAAGCAGCCGCCGGCCATCCTTCGTAAACTGGGGAGCGACATTGCTTCCAGGATAGCGCGTGATGTTGACCGCTTCGCCGCCAATGGCCGGCACGAGAAAGATGTCGCGGGTCTTGTAACGATCCATGCGCGAGAAGGCCACCCACTTGCTGTCGGACGACCAGGCATGCGAGGTGATGCCCGTGCCGATGTTGTTGTTGCCGTTGCCTTCCGCGAGGCGGCGCGGCTCGCCGCCTGCGCTGGGAACCAGGTAGAGGCCGGGTTGGGCGCCCGCTCTGGCAAAAGAGATCCACCGGCCATCCGGCGACCAGGTGGGATTGCTCTTGGCGTCGGGGTCGTTGGTCAGCCGGGTCACCGCTTTGGTCTTGACATCCAGCGTGTAGACGTCGGGCTGGTTGTGCCGGTCAGAGACGAAGACCAGCTTCGTGCCGTCCGGAGACCAGTTGATATCGTTATCGGCAGCGGGGTCATCGGTCAGGCGCTTGGCGTCCCCGCCGGAGACGGGCACCAGCCAGATGTCGCCGCGCACGACCAGAGCCAACTGCTTCCCATCGGGCGATAGCTCGGACTCGTCGGCCTCCTGGGTGAGCGTCAGCCGCTCCTGGTTGTTCACCTTATCATCCGAGCGGGCGATGATGTCAAGCCGGGTCAGATGGGTGCCGTCCGGGTGGATGGTATAGAGGCAGCCGTCATAGACGTAGGTGAGCAGGGAGCCGTCGCGGGCCATGCTGGGGAAGCGCACGGCGTCGGTCGTGTAGCGGGTGATCGGGCGCGGCGTGCCGCCTCCGAGGGGGACGCGCCACAGGTTGGGCGTGTTGCTGCCGCTATAGACCATCGTCACGTAGAGCGCCCTGCCGTCCGGCGACCAGAGCGGCCAGAACTGCTGCGTGTTGGTCTTGAGCAGCGTTCTCACTTTGCCGGTCGCCAGGTCTTTGGTGAGGACGCTGGCAGCGACGCTCCCACGATACCAGGGCCGCCACCAGGGTTCCCCGCCGCGCGTGTAGGCCAGGGTCTTGCCGTCGGGCGACCAGGCGCCAAAGCGCAGCGGCTCCTCGTCGTCGGTCAGGCGCTTGACGGCATGCGTGCGCAGGTCCATGGAGTAGAGGGCAAACGCGCGCGTATCTCGCATGGAGTAGAAGAGCAGCTTCGTGCCGTCCGGCGACCAATCGTTGACCCAATCGCTGGCGCTGTGGAAAGTGACCTGACGGGCCTCGCCTCCCTCCGAGGGCACGAGAAAGATATCGTAGTTGCCGGTGCGCAGGCTGGTGAAGGCGATCCATTTGCCATCGGGCGACCAGCGCGGAGAGGCGTCCAGCGCCTCATGCACCGTCAGCCGGGTGGCGACGCCCCCGGCAGCGGGAACTATCCAGAGATCGCCCAGGTAGGTAAAGCAGATCCGCTTGCCGTCCGGCGAGAGGGCCGGATAGCTCATGCCGCGAATGGGCTTCTCTTCCGGCAGAGCCAGCAGATCGGTGCTGGTGCTCTGCGACGATGGAGCGCTTTGAGCTCTTACGCCAATGCCCGTGCCCGTCCAGGCGCCCAGGCAGAGAATGATACATAGTAACGCGACGGCCCGACTTCCGACCGACGCTCGCAACCCCTTCATGCTCCCTCCCAGGATTTAGTAGGATTCTTTATACCCGATTCTGCTTTGTCTTCGTTCCTTCCCACAGTGGAAGTATAGAACGCGTGAAGAGATCGAAATGCTTGCAGTCAGCCGATTTGACGGTTAGTCCCTGAGAAGGAATAGATTCCAACTGTGGCAAATCTTTTGCCTGCAACAGGCATTAATTACCCTGGCTCAGGAGAGGTATTCCGATGTCAGATTCACACGTTCCCGAACAAACAATATGGAACTCAACGCAGGGCGATATACTTCCAAAGCTGTCAGCAGAAGTAGAGCGCCTTGCTGCCGACATTCGGGCAAAAGAGGAGGCATTAGCCCTTAAGGAGCAAGAGCTTGCCGCTAAATCGAAAGAAGTAGAGAGCTTGACTCTTGATCTGCGCGCAAGGGAAACCATATTAGCACTCTTGGAAAGAAAGTCCGAGGATAAACCACAAGCAAACAATCAGTCGCTTCAGTGGCTTTCCTTTGAACGGATATGCCGGTATGTAGAGCTATTTTCCTTTGCTGCTATAATTATTACTGGTCTGCTTGCTTATTTAGAGTTCCGCAACCATGTACAGAAACAGCAAAATGCTGTCGCCGAGGAAATCTATAGGGACGTAGATGATCGCTTTATAGAATATATTCAGACGGCTATCCCCTATCCTCGACTAGATGTCTACAGCATACCTAGATCCAGTCCACTAAAGCCTCCTCTAACAGAAGACGAGAAAATGCAACAACGCATGCTTTACTCAAACCTTACGGATGTGTTTGAGGTTGCTTACGTGCAGTATCATAAAACGAGGGCAATACCTGACGAGGTCAGGGAGAACTTCTTTAAGCAGCAATGGCCGGGCTGGGATGCCTATATTAAAAAATTTCTTGTTCGCCCTGCTTACCAAAAGGTTTGGTCAGAGATTCATGATGAATATGACGAAGACTTTGCCCGTTACATGGACCATATCCGGGCCAATATAGTTTCCAGTACCGCTCCTGAGGAGCTTCTGCAAGCCTCAGAAGCTCCCGCAGAGCAAGAACCGAGGAAGCCGCCGCTCCTTAAGCGTCTCTTTAGGGGCCAATAGACGGGCTATTGGGGAGGGCCGTAGCGATAGAGCCTGCTCTAGAAGCGGCGAATTCCGGGGTTGCGATGGCTGTGCCAATGGTAGATTCTATAAACCGTAGAAGCGCTGGGCGTTGTCATGGAACAGCTTGCGCTGGTCGGCCTCACTCCAGGCGTGTACGATAGACTTCAGGGCTTCGACCCACTGCCGATACGTCGCCGCCAGCGTGCAGACAGGCCAATCACTGGCAAACATCACGCGATCCCTGCCGAAGACCTCGGCGCAGTGCGTGACGATGGGCGCCAGGTCGTCCGCCGTCCACGCGCCCGGCTTGGCTGAGGCCACGATTCCGCTGATCTTACAAATGACGTTGGGGCGTTTGGCGACCTCGGCAATGTCGCGCTGCCATTGGGAGCGGTCTTTGGCCTGAACGTTAGCGTTGCCGCAATGGTCAAGCACGAAGCGCGTCTCCGGGCACAGATCGGCTAGCTTCGCGCCGTCCAGCAGCTCCTCCGAGCGCAGGCAAAGGTCGAAGCGCAGCCCGGCCTCACCCAACAGGCGGATGCCTCGAACAAACTTCTCGTCCAGGCAATAGCCGCGCGGCGTCCCGCCGTGAAGGACTTGCCGCACGCCCTTGATATAGGGGCTGCCCTTGAAGCGGTCTACGTAGGCTTGGAAGCCCTCGGAGGCCGGACGCCCGCCGATGACCGCCGCTACCATTGGGTTATCGTCGCGCTGGCAGAGATCGATCACATACTCGGCCTCGGCGACATGCTGGGCCGGATCTACGTCTACCTCCATGTAGACCGTTCTGACCACGTTGAGTCCCTGCGCCGCCTGTAGGTAGTCCCGCATGAGATGGTCTTTGGCGAGCGGCCCGCCGCCCTCCAGCCAGGGCAGCCGGAACTTGCTCAAATCCCAGAGATGCTGATGCGTGTCTATGATGGGAACCATGCCCTTGCGTCCTTTCCATTCTGGTTTCCGCCGGAGAGGCGGCTTTCCCGCCAGAGCGCTCCACCCGCCGACCGCCGCCTGAAGCAGAAACGCACGCCGGCTGATGCGCCGTTCGCTATCCATCCCACCCTCCCCATCAATGCGGCTCTTTAAGCGCCGCTACCACCAGCAGCGCCCAGCCGGCCAGAAAGCAGAGGCCGCCCAGCGGCGTGATCGCGCCAAGCGGCCTCACTCCGCTGATCGCCAGCGCGTACAGACTCCCGGAGAAGAGGACGATCCCGGCGAACAGCAGCCAGCCGGACCACTCCACGAGGGGGCTTCTCCATCGCTCCGCCAGGATCGCGATCAACAGCAGGGCCAGCGCGTGGATCAGGTGGTAGTGCGCGCCCGTCTGATAGACCTCCGTCTGGCCCGTCTGGACCAATCGTGCCTTCAGCGAGTGCGCGCCGAACGCGCCGAGCGCGACCGCAAGAAAGGCATTGATGCCGCCTAAGAGAATCCAAAGCCTCATCATATACAGTTTCCTTTACCGCCGGGAAGAGAGCGCTGGGAAGAGCGCCATTCAAGAAGATTATTCTCCAAGCCCCCTGCTATTTTCCTTGTGCAGGGAGGAACACCGGCCCTGTTCTCCGAATCGAGCCGTAAGCAACTGGGAAGGATATAGAGACGGAACGGTCGGGAACGGCTTTGGCATCGTAACGGCAGCCGTAAGCAACTGGGAAGGATATAGAGGCCCGATGAGATGGCAAATGGCAATAGGGATGGCCGCATGGATAATAGGACTATGGTCTGCGCAGGCGAGGGCGGAAGAAGGAATAAGAATGGAAGCAAAAATCAGAGAGGAGAGGGCGGGCGTCTTTCGCTGCACCTCGGCGCCGCAGATTCTGGTGGGCGATTTGCTGCGGGCGTCGGGGAGCGAGGCGGCGCAGCCGCTCCTGGAGCAATGCCGGAAGCAGTTTCATAGCGAGGCGATGCAGCCCGCCGCGCCGGAAACGCGGCTGCCGGAGGGGCCGTTTGTGCTGGTCGGATTGGTCAAGGATCACCCGGCCCTGAAGCAGTTGGAGGCAGATCTAAAGTCCCGGCTGCCTAAAGACGGGCTGGGCCAGGAGGGCTATCTGCTGGAGGTGGCCCCGGAGCGGATTTTAATTGCCGCCGAGAAGCCGGCAGGAGCCTATTACGGCGTCTTGAAGCTGCTGGAGAGGGCCGGAGACGCGGCGGCTTCCTGGGACATCCCCGCCGTCCGAATCGCCGACTGGCCGACGATGCGCTGGCGCGGGATGCATGTTCTCGTCAATTCGCGGGACGATCTGCCTGCCGTCGAGCAGCTTCTTACCCGGTTCTTGCCGCAGTATCGCCTGAACCGGCTTATTCTGGAGATCAACTATAACTTCCAGTTCCGTTCTCACCCTGAGATTAGCAGCGGCCCCAACGCCCTGACCGTCGAGGATTGCCGTAGGTTAAGCGCCCTGGCAAAACAGAACAACGTCCATCTGATACCCATGCTCAACTGCCTGGGGCACCAGTCCTGGGCGGAGACCACCGGGGCGTTCCTGAGAGCTCATCCCGAATTCGACGAGACGCCCGACCTGCCCGCCAACAATCCCGGCATCTACTGCCGCAGCTGGTGTCCCTCGCACCCAGATGTCAACAAAGTCGTCTTTGACCTTTTCGATGAGCTGATCGACGCTTTCGACGCCGATGCGTTTCATGTCGGCATGGATGAGGTCTTCATTCTCGGCCAGTGTCCGCGCTGCAAGGGCAAGGCGAACGCAGAACTTTTCGCCAGGGCTGTCAATGACTACCACAGCCATCTGGCCGGCAAGCGCAAGGTGCAGATGCTCATGTGGGGCGACCGCCTGCTGGACGACGCGCAGATGCACTATGGCGAATGGGAATCGAGCCGAAACGACACGGCCCCGGCCCTCCATCTCATTCCCAAAGACATCGTAATCTGTGATTGGCACTACGAGCCGCTGGCCGACTTTCCCTCCGTGAAGTATTTTCAGGAGCAGGGCTTTGCCGTCTGGCCCTCCGGCTGGAACTCGGAGGAGAACGCGCAGCGGCTGGCCGGCTGTGCGCTCAAGAATACAAGCGACCGGATGCTGGGCTACCTGGCGACGACGTGGGTGGGCGTGCGATCCGTAGCCGCAGGATTGGCGGGCGATGCGCAGGCGCTGACAGGCAATAAGAACGTATCCGGCGTGGTGGCGGCCATTCGCAAAGGCGCACGCCTGGCCTGGGAGGGCGCGCCTCAGCCCTGATCGCAATGGCGCTGCTAGACGTTCCACCTCTTGCGCGCTTCCTCCATCGTCACCGTCTGGCCTTTCTGCCAGGCATAGTGGGCGATGGGGTTCTCGCCGATCCAGCGCTCATCTACGGGCTCGTCGGCACGCTGGTAACGGGTGTCGGTGGTGATGCGGTAGCGGTTGCTGACGTTAGTGAGCGAGCCGTGCATGGTAAACATCCCGAAGATAAGGGCATCTCCGGCCTGGAACTCGGTCGTCTGCCACTGCCCGCCAAACTTATCCACCATCTCTAGCGGGTCGTTGGAGAACCAGCCCTGCACCTTGTCCCGATCCACGTCCATCTTGCCGTAGGTCTCGCGGACACGCTCAAAGCCGGGGCCGCGATGCGAGCCGACCAGCAGCGCCAGCGGCCCCATCTCGTAAGGCACATCGCCGAGGGGAGTCCAGGTGGTATAGACGTTGTGCGTGCCGCGTCCCATATAGACGATATCGTAGTGAGCGCCGGTAAAGTCGCCCGGCCCGACCACGCGCAGCCACTTGTAATCGTAAGTCAGCACGTCCCCTTGCAGGAAGTGAGCAAAGAAGCCCATGACCTCCGGCGACTCGACCAGGTCCAGAAACGTCTGGTTGCGGGTCAGCGGCTTGCTGCCGCCGAGAAATGCGCCGCGCGCGCCTTCCTTGACCACGCCTTCCATCAGCGGATAGCTGCGGTCTATCTGGCCGTTGGCGTCCAGGTTCTCCAGGATCAGCCGGCGTGCTGCCAGCACCTTCTCTTTGTTGTGCAGGCCGCGCAGCAGCAGGTAGCCATCCTCCGCCATGCGGGCCTGTAAAGCGGCGGGATCGTCCAGGAGATCGTTAGCCTCCCGCAGCGTTCCCAGGTACTTGCCGCCCAACTCTAACTCTTGATGCGCCATCTTCAGCTTCATGCTTCTCTTTTTCCTGATTACAAGATTTTCTCGCGTCCGTCCGCTTCGGCTTCCTAATTTTCTCGGCTCCTGATCACTTGCCGCCCGCCAATGGGAACGAGCCGTGGAAGGGACGCACGGCGCTCACATGGGGAATGCCCTCATAGAACGGGTTGTTCTGATAGTGGCAGACGACATTAGAGCGCTCGACGGTTGGATCCTCTTTGGCTCCCTGGTGCGGAATATGCGAGAAGAAGAGCACGCAGTCTCCAGCCTTCGGGTAGATGGTCTCCTGCTCCAGGGAGTTGCACCAGGCGTTAAAGAGCGCCTCCGAGCGGGACCAACCGCCCCGATGCACGATTTCGGCGGGCGGCTGGATGCGGTGGCCGTTCTTGACGTAGGTAAGGCGGGCGATACCCGGGCCGTTGTCCTGGAAGTAGAAAGTGGTGTTGATGCCCGTCCCCTTGCTGGCGTAGCGCGCGCCGTCGGCCTGCTGCCAGTACCCGTAGAAGTCCATGTGCCACTCCTGCTCATAGGGGCCGGGGTTGAGGTGGGCGCGCAGGGAGCGAAGCTGGCATTGCGGCCCCAGCAGCGCCTCCAGGTGCGGGCGGACGCTCGGATGGGCGACCAGCGGCCCGAAGACCTCCGGCATCCGGTCGAGCAGCGTGTCAAACCACATATTGCCGACGTGGTTTAATCCCTCTTCCCAACCGTTGGCGCGGGCCTGGTTGATCGCCGTGCGGCAGCGTTCGACCTCGGCGGGCGAGAGCGCGCCGGGAATCAGGACATATCCCTTCTCCTCTAAGTGTTCCAATTGCGCTGCAACTGTGGAATCCATGGCTCCAACCCCCTTTGCGAGAGTCACACAATCAGACGCAGAACATGAGTTTTGCGCCGGGGGTTGAAACCCCCCCGTCTCAAGGGCCTGCGGCCAGGCGTCCTGGCGGACGCAAAGCCAAGCCAGGTGTTCCGTCCGCTAGGACGGTTGGCGGCAAAGCCGCCCTAGAGCCGGGTACTTTCCGTGCCCGGCCCTCTCATGCTCCCGTTGCGGAACTGTCTTCGGCCAATCGCCGCTGCATGATTCGCGGAGGGCCTGCGGCATTCCTGCCCTTTCGCCCGCGCTCGATTTTCCCGGCAGAGGGATGGATTATATCAAGTCCGATGGAATACTTAACTCAAGTTGCTACCTTGCCTCTTCGAGAAGGCAAACGGTGATGCAAAAGCCGGTTTCCAGAGCGATTCTCTCTCAAACGTGTTCCTAGGTAGC
>Ga0070741_10007444_pt1 | contig 22626 bp, 16 predicted proteins | sample Coa_R1_4_FD_66440 | JGI IMG/M metagenome (GOLD analysis project Ga0070741, IMG submission 66440) | Surface soil microbial communities from Centralia Pennsylvania, which are recovering from an underground coalmine fire - Coalmine... | ecosystem: Environmental > Terrestrial > Soil > Unclassified ... | reverse complement strand
GCGCGAGGTGTCCGGTGCGCTCGGTAGGCTGGATCTCCAGGGCCTGGTCCCGAGCGACGGGTTCGAGGCTCCCGCCGGTGCGCTCGACCTCCTCCTCGATCTCCCGGATCGAGGCCTCGGCCTCCGCCTCGCGGCCGTGCATGACCAGCCAGCGCGGGCTCTCCGGCAGGTTGCGGCGCACGAAGATCACGACGCCCGCGAGCACCGGGCCGAGCAGGAAGCCGAGCCGCCAGCCGATGCTCTCGGGCAGCACGTTCAGCAGCAGCAGCGAGCCGAGGGTGCCGAGGATCGCGCCGCCCCAGTAGGTCCCGTTGACCGCGATGTCCACCCGGCCGCGGTGCCTGGCCGGGATCATCTCGTCGATCGCGGAGTTGATCGCGGCGTACTCGCCGCCGATGCCGGTGCCGGCGATGAAGCGGGTGAGGTACAGGAACCCGACCCACGCCCAGCCCGAGCCCAGCGTCAGGGCGGTCAGCCCGCTGCCGACGAGGTACACGCCGAGCGTGACCATGAACAGCAGGCGCCGGCCCAGCTTGTCGGACAGGCGGCCGAAGCCGAGCGCGCCGACGACCTCGCCGGCCAAGTACACGGTGGCTATCGCGCCGACCGCGGTCGACGACATGCCGAGGGTCTGCTTCGTGTTGAGCACTCCCGCGACGGCGCTGGCCACGGTGATCTCCAGGCCGTCCAGGACCCAGGCCACGCCCAGCGCGATCACGAGCCGGGTGTGGAAGCGGGACCAGGGCAGCCGGTCGATCCGGGCCGGGATCAGGGTTCGGATCCGTGACGGCGACGAGGACGAGAGCGAGCCGTCAGCTTCGGTGGCCGACATGTGTACCTCCGTTCAATTCCCCGGTGCCGGGTAACCGGGAAGCCGTCCGGCAAACGGCGAGGCCGCTGCGTAGGAACCGGTCAACGGGGTACTCGGCGGCAGGTTCGGTTGCGCGAGACGGACCTCGGATACGGACTAGGGAGAGCCATGTCGATCGGGGCGAGCATCACGGTGGTCGCGGTGGGCGCGATCCTGGCCTTCGCCACGCACGTGCACAGCTCGGGCTTCAGCGTGATCGCGATGGGCGGGGTGCTGATGGTGGTCGGCCTCGTCGCGCTGGGCCTTCAGATCGCCGCGCTGCACCGGCAGCGCCAGATGACCGCGGCGGAGGTCCAGCCGCCGGAGCGCACCGTCGTGGTGCGGCCGCCGTCGGAGTACTGAGTCGTCGGAGCACTGAGTCGTCCTGAGTCGCAGGCCTGACCGCAGCGCATTTTCCACCGCCGACGGGGTAGACAAGAGCGACAAACGCGCGCGTTGCAGTCAGTGCGGAGGCGGGCAATGGATGGACGACGGCTCTCGCTACGGGAGCAGCGCATTCTCGAAGAGATCGAGACGGTACTGCGCCGGGACCGCAGGCTCGACGAGCGTCTGCGCAACCTCCGTGCGCCCCTCAGACTCAGACTGCTGTCAGTCCAGCGCAGACTGCGCGGCGCCGAATTGAGCCTCCTGATACCTACGACGCTGCTTCTGGCCCTCGCCGCCGGCCGCACCGGGACACTCGACGTGGTGATAGCGACCTGCTGCGTCGGCGCGGTGACCGCGTTGCTGCTCTTCGGCGCCGTGCGCAGCCGGGTCCGGCGGCGGCGCAGGGAGCGGTGGGGCGCCGGAACCTCCCGGCTGAGCTTCCCCGAGACGTAGCCTCAAGCGCGCACGATCCATGTGCGCCCCCGTATTCGTAGTCTCCGGCAACTTTCAGCCGTTTTCGCGCGGGCACCGCGGCAATATCGTTTGCTAGCTGCGGTGACTCAGCGTATTCAATCGGGAACGCACACCGACCGCCGCTGTGGGATACCGTCCGCCCATGGAAGCGGGGATCCCAAGCGCGGGTGCGACCGACGGGTCGGCGGGACGGTCGCACCCGCCCGTCAGTCCGTGACGGTGCCCGACAGGTGCTGGACCTCCGCAGTCAGCTGATTCGCCGCCGCCGCCGAGATGCGCTCCTTGCCCACCAGCTTGTCGAGCCTGCCGTTGAACAGCGCGATCTTGTTGCGGATCTCCTGCAGGTGCGCGGCGCCGCCGTTGCGCTGCGCCGAGACCACCGAGTTCTCGATGTCGATGATCGAGTTCTGCAGGTCGCCGCCGGTCGTCGGGTCGAGCGTGGCCGGGCCGTCCGCGACGAAGACGCGGATCTGGGCGCGCACCGCCTCCAGGTACCGGATGGGATCGGCGGCCGACGCGGTGATCGAGGGCGCCGTCCCGCCGCCCATCCGCGGCATCGGCGCGGTCGTCGGCCCGCCGGTCGGCCGCGACGGATTCGGCAGCTGCGCCGTCTCGCGCGGCCCTGCCGAGAAGGTGCCGGTGGCCGCGTGGCTGGTGGTGAGCACCAGCGCGACCACTCCGATGGCCACCAGCACGACCAGCGCCGCCATGCCGAGGAGCATCGGGCGCGGACCCCGCCTGCCGTCCTGGCCGCTCCGATCGCGCCGTTTTCCGGTCTCGGGGGTGCCCCGCGGCCGCAGTCTGCCGTCGAAGGCCGCTGTTCCGTATCCGCCGGCCTCGCCGAGGTCTTCCTCGTCGTCGAAGGCCTCGGACAGCATCGTGTTCTCCCCCGGCACCTGGACCGGGATCGGGGCCGGGGCCGGCGGCGGAGGCGGAGGCGGCGCGCTGATGCGTGGGTCCTGGACGCTCTGCGGCTGCTGCACGGCCTCGAACGCGGAGATGGAGCGGCGGCCGATGTACTCGTCGCCCAGCGGGACTCCGGCCGCCGCGGCGAGACCGGACAACGTGGTCAGCGCCTGGGCGGCGTTCGGCCGGAAGGCCGGGTTCTTCGACAGGCAGGAGTGGCAGAACTCGACCACGCGCGCGGGCAGGCCGGGCACCTCGATCGGCGGCGGAGGGTCGTAGAGCTGCGACTCGAAGATCTCGGTGATGTCGTTGCTCTGATAGGGCGGACGGCCGGTCAGCGACCAGAACAGCACGCAGCCGAGCGCGTAGATGTCCGAGGCCGGCTTGGCCCGCTGCCCGCGCACCTGCTCCGGGGCCATACACAGCGGCGTGCCGACGGTCAGGTTGCCGGTCAGGTCCCCGTCCCCCGCTCCGCGCGCGATGCCGAAGTCGAGCAGCTTGGCGCCGTCCGCGACCAGCATCACGTTCGCGGGCTTCACATCCCGGTGCACGACTCCGGCGTGGTGCGCGGCGAGCAGCGCGTCGGCGATCTGGGCGCACACGGAGACCGCCTCGGCCCACGGCAGCGGCCCCTCCTTCAGCCGCCGGGCCAGGCTGGTGCCGGTGAGCAGCTCGGTGACCAGGACCGGCACCGTGCTGCCGTCCGGGCGCGGGCTCTCCAGATAGTCCCGGATGGCGCAGATGCGCGGGTGGGCGAGCCGGGCCAGCACCCTGGCCTCGCGGCGCAGCCGCTCGCGCTCGGTGGGGTCGTTCACGGCGGCGCCGCGCAGCAGCTTGACGGCGACCGGCCGGTCGTAGGAGGTGTCCACAGCCTCCCAGACGGTCGCGCTGCCGCCACTGCCGAGCGGCCGGACCAACAGATAGCGGCCGGCGAGCAGCGTGCCGGGTATCGCGGGCTCCATGAAGCGGATTATTGCGCCGCTCGCGTGACCCGGGTCGAAACCATGACAGAACTGATGCCCAATTAAGCGGTTCGTAAGATCCCGGCAGACGCGACGGCCGGGTGGTGACGAGTCGTCACCACCCGGCCGTGGGCCTCTCGCGCGGCCGCGGTCTACAGGTCGAATTCGCCCTTCTTGACCCCGTCCACGAAAGCATTCCACTCGGCGTGCGTGTACACGTGCACCGGACCGGCGCCCGCGTCCTTGGTGTCCCGCACCTTCACGGCGTCATGGGTGACCATGACCTCGACGCACTGGCCGCCGTTCCCGCCGCTCGCGCTCGCCTTGCGCCACACATTGCGTTCCATCAGTGGGTTTCTCTGATCCTCTGCTCGATTATCCGGACAGTCTCCTCCGGCGAGAGCGCCGCGCTGCGGACCCGCTCCAGCGCTCTGCGCGCCTGGCGGACCTCCAGCGGACCGTCGTGCACGACGGTCGAGAAGATCGATTCCGAGCTCGCCACGGCCGGCCCGTCGCCGCCGCCGAACTCGTAGATGTCCAGCGGCATCCGGGTGACCGGGCTGGTCGCCGGGATGCTGCGGAGCACCACGTTGGGCAGCTCTGCCAGCTCCCGCAGGTGCTTGAGCTGCTCGTTGAGCACTTTGACCCCGCCGAAGGGGGTGCCCAGCACGCTGTCCTGGAGGATCACGTCGACGACCAACGGTTCGGGTTCGAACAGGCGGCGCTGGCGCAACAGGCGGACCTCGATGTGTATGTCCACATGATCCGGGTCGCGGATCAGGGCGCTGGTCTCGAACAGGCCCCGCATGTAGCCCTCGGTCTGCAGGAGGCCGTGGACCACGGAGTTGTGCAGCGCCAGCAGGCGCGTCGCGTCGTTCTCGTAGCCGAGGAGGGTGTAGTACGGCTCGTTGATCCAGGGCTTGAAGCGTTCCCACCAGCTGTCCGTGCGGCTCTCCCGGGCCATGGTGCACAGCCGCTCTGAGTCCGCGTCAGAAAGCTTGTAGTACTTGGCCAGCCGGATGACGTCCATCGGGTCGATCTTGTTCTCGGCCCGCTCGATCCGGCCCACCTTGGTGTGCGCCCAGCCGAGCGCCTCGCCGACCTCACGGGTCGTGTGCCCCCGGCTCTCGCGCAGCTCCAGCAGCTCCCGGCCCAGCTGCCGTTGCAGCCAGCTCGCTTGGAACGCCATCGGGGACCCCAACCAGCCAAGTAAAGAGTTGGTAAAGCCACACGTCGTTGCTTGCACCGGAGCACGCTCCGGTGCATCGTCAAGTTAGTAACTTAGCGTAAAGGCATCCTCACCGTCTGACGAGATGTTAGCGCCCCGCATCCGCACACGGCGTATGCACAACGCATCGGATCTGCACATGGTAGGCGCCGGGTTGTCGCCACGTCGGTAACTTGCGCCTCATCTCTATCTCAGGATTCGGCATGACGCTCCCCCGCGACGCGTGCGACACCAAGACCTTCGCGGATCTGACGCTAACCGTCCGTGACAGCGGACCGGCGACGGTGGTCGAGTTGTCCGGGGAGTTCGACGCGTACACGGCGTTCGAACTACGCCGCTATCTCGCGCTGTATCCGGCGCACCGGTTCGTGCACGTGGTGATGGATCTGCGGCAGCTCGGCTTCATCGACTCGGCCGGGATCGCGGTGATCGTGGCGCTGAGCAAACAGGCCACGGCGCGCGCCGGCACCCTGCGCCTGGTGATCCCGGAGAGCCATCTGCTGGTCAAGCTGCGGCGGATGGGACTGATCAAGCTCTGGCCGATTCACCCGGACGTGCAAGCGGCGGTCGAGGCCGCCGAGCGCGCCGAGACCGAGTCGGAGCGCGCGCTGATCCGGCGGCCAGTGAGGTCTTAGCCACATCCAGACCGCGGCGTGCATTCCTTTTCCCAGCCAGGGGTACCTCAAGCAGCCTGGGCCCGTTGAGGGACCCGGCACGCCCGCCCTACTATCTAGTAAGGTGAGGCTTACCTACAGGGGCTGGGAGGCTCGATGAACGGACGGCGGCGCGCGGTGCCAGGCTTCGAGCGCGCGGACGTCCGGGACGCCGCGCCCCTCCCCTTCCGGCCGCATCACCGCGGCGAGCCCGCGCCCGAGCCGCAGGAGGTCGGGTCCGGCGAGTTCCGCGAGGTGCTGGGCAACTTCGCCACCGGGGTCACGGTGATCACCGCGCTGGACGGCCCGACGCCGATCGGCTTCACCTGCCAGGCCTTCACCTCGCTCTCGCTCGATCCGCCGATGGTGTCCTTCTCGGTCTCGCGGGCTTCGAGCAGCCGGCCGCGGATCCTCGCGGCGGGCCGGTTCTGCGTGAACGTGCTCGCCTTCGACCAGCACGCGCTCTGCGCGCGGTTCGCCACCCGCGGCGTGGACCGGTTCCTCGGCATCGACTGGTGGCGCTCCCCCGGCGGCTGCCCGGTGCTGGACGGCTCGCTGGCCTGGATCGACTGCACGGTCGAGGCGGAGTATCCCGCCGGGGATCACACGATCGTGGTCGGCAACGTGCACGCGCTCGCGGTCCAGCGCGAGGCGGCCCCGCTGGTCTACCACCGCGGCGCGTTCGCCAACTGCTTCCCGGTCGCCGGCAACGGCGCGCTGCCGCGCGTCTGCTGACCTACCCAGCCTGACGATCCAGCCCGAAGACAGCGCCGCCCGCGCCGAGATGACCATCTCCAGCGCGGGCGGGCGGTTCTGCTTTGTTGCCTCGGTGACCGGGTAGCGACCCCGGACACAACCATCCGACCGTTAGAGACGCGGACAGCCGCCGATCGGATGCAGCTTTGAACCCTTACGCCGACGGTCACGTGATGAACAGTGACTGTGACGGACGGTGAGGCAATGATCAAATTCGGATCCGCGGAGTCCCGTACCGGCTCGGGAACGCAGGCTCTCCTACGGGTACTGACCGCCGCCGCGTTGGCTGTGGACGCCTATGTGCACGCCGATCTCGCCTCGGCCTACGACCCGGTGCGCAACAGCATCAGCCAGGGCGACCTGTTCCGCATCGAGGCCGGCGCGGCCGCGCTGGCCGCGCTGCTCGTCCTGCTGTCCGCGCACCGCCTCGTGTGGACGTTCGCGTTCCTCGTCGCGGCCAGCGGGATCGGGGCCGTCCTGCTGTACCGCTACGTCAACGTGGGCACGCTCGGACCGCTGCCGAACATGTACGAGCCCTTGTGGTTCCCGAAGAAGACCGCCACGACGATCGCGGAGGGCGTCGCGACGCTGACCGCGCTGGCCGGTCTCGCGCAGGGCCTGCGGTGGCATGCGGCCGGGCGGTCGGCGCCGGTTCAGAACTCCCCGCGCCGCTCAGTCAGGTGGTAGGCCTGCGCGTGCCGTCCGGCCTCGTGGAAGGCCGCGCGCAGCTCCATGAAGTCGTCGCGGCGCGCGGCCCGGGTCAGGATCAGGTCCGCCTCCGCGTCGCAGCCGCGGGTGGCCAGGTTCGAAGCGAGCACCACCAGGTCGGCCGGCGGCATGCTGGCGCCGAGGTGTTCGAGGTAGCGGTCCGTCTGGTCGGAGGCGCGCACCTGCCGCAGCGTGGCCAGGATGCGGCCGGGGTCGGTCCGGGTGGCCAGCGCGGTGATCAGCAGCTCCCCGGCGGCCTGGGCGCCCTGCCTGGTCTCCGCGAGCAGCGCCATCGCCTCGACCGCTTCGATCGCGGGCGCCTGCGCGGCGAAGCTGTCCAGCAGGCTGGCGGCGTCCTGGTGCCGGCCCGCCTGAGTGAGCGCGAGCACCGCGGCGCACATCTGGTGCGGAGCGCCGCGGCCGAGCGCGGCGAACAGCAGGTCGGCCTCCTCGTCCCGCTTGGCGGTGCGCAGCACGCTGACGGCGTCGATGAACTCCTGCGGCGAGCGCACCCGCAGCTGCGGATCCAGCAGCGCGGCCGTCGAGCCGGAGGCGGCCAGGGCGACCAGCGCCCCGGCGATGTCGACCAGAGGCCGGCCGGCGACGCCGTCGAGCACCCGCGCCGCGTCCTGCTCGTTGCCGTTCTCCCACAGCTCGCGGGCCACCGCTCCGGCCAGGTCGGCCGGGCCCTCGGCGGCCAGCGCCAGGACGTGCTCCGTGTCCTCGGTGCGCTCCGCCGCGCGCAGCGCATCGAGCAGGCCGACGACGTGGCCGGGCCGGCCCCCGAGCACCCCGAGGATCAGCTTGTCGGCGTTGGCGGCCTCGCGGTGCCTTCGCAGCACGTCGATGTAGCCGACGGTCGCGGACGGCGGGCGGCTGAGCGCGGCGGTGGCGTAGGCGTGCACGGCCAGGTCCCGCTGCCGGCCGGCCTCCAGGTATGAGGAGAGGGCGACCAATTCGACGTCCGAGTACGCCGGGACCACGTGGCTGAGCAGCTTGTAGGCGAGGCCGGGGACCTTCGCCGCGGCCAGGTCCGTGGCCAGGTACGCGGTCAGGGACGGGAACGGGCCGACCGCCTTCTCGGCCGCGCCGAGCAGGGTGTCGATCTCGTCCTGCGCGCCGGCGTCGGACATGCGGTGCAGCAGCGCGGCGAAGCGGTCCGGCGGCCAGTTGCCCGCGGCCAGTTGCGCGGCACGGGCGTACAGCGCGTAGGAGCAGCGTTCCGCTCCCCCGGCCTCGAGCTCCTCCGCGAGCGTCAGCACCCTGCCTTCCTGCCAGTGCGTGGTCGCCTCGGCCAGCGCCGGGCCGACCTCCTTCGGCGTGCCGAGCTCGGGCAGCAGGTCGGCGAACGGCTCGATCGCGGCGCCGGCCGGGGCGTGCGCGGTGGCCTCGGCGAACAGCAGCGCGGCCTGCGGCCTGCCGCCGCGCGCCATCAGCGCCCGGACCAGCCGTTTGATGTGGTCGGCGGGTTTCCGGGCGGCCTGGGCCAGCAGGCGGCCGCACTCCTCCCGGTAGCCGGACTGCACGAGCGCGACGGCGATCTCGGCGGTCTGGTCCGGCGGGCGCAGCAGGGCCACCGCCCCGGCCTGGTCGGCCTCGGCCTCGCGCCCGGCCATCCGCAGCACCACCAGCAGCAGCGCGACGTTCGGCGGCACGCTGCGGGCGGCCACGCCGGCGAGCACGTCGTCGGCCACCTGCCCCCAGCCGGAGGTGCGCAGCTGCGCGGTCCAGTCGGCCAGCGCGGAGGGCGCCATGGTCAGCGCGGCCTCCTGACCGTCCGGCACCTTCGGCAGGTTGTCGGTGTACTGACGGTCGGCCGGATCGGGCTCCGCGGCCGCGCCGCCTCCGCCCGCGTGGTCCGCCGGGCCGGCACCGTTCGCCTGCCCCATGTGTGCGTTGCGTAGCAGCACGATCCGCCTTTCGCCTTGGCCCGGCCACAACCGTGGCGTGGGGAACTGATGGGCCGACAGGTCCTGGCCGACGTGGTGGTGCAGCGCGGCCAGGTCGAGTGCTTCTCCGGCATCCGCGACACCCTGCTGTGCGGTACGGATCAGCGAGCCGGTGAACGCGGTCAGCCGCTGCCCTGTCGGCACCCAGGACTTCGAGTCCTTCGCGGTGGCCGCGAGCACGGAGGCGCCCGGGACGGCTTCGAGGATCGCGGGCCCGGTGGAGTGGGTCGGCGGGGTCTCCCCGTCGTAGCAGTAGTCGAGGATGACGATGCGGTCCGCGGCGCGGCCTGTGTCTCGCACCAGCGCGGCGACGTCGGGATAGCGCAGCGCGCGGTAGAGCCGGGATTCGGAGGATCCGGGCAGCGCGAAGTAGAGGTCCGGGTGGCGCGGCGCGGCGAGGGTGTAGCCGGCGAGGTAGAGGATGAACGCTCCGGTAGCGGCCGCCGCCGCCTCGTAGACCACGTCGAAGACCGTGGCCGCGTCGGCCGGGTTTCGCAGCACGGTGCAGTGTTCCGGGGCAAGGCCGAGCAGGTCGGGGTCCGTCAGCAGCGCGGACAATTGTTCGACGTTCTCTGCGACGCCGGCGACCGGTCCAGGCTCTTCGGCGGGCCGGTAGTCGTCCACCGCGATGAGGACCGCGCGCGACGTGCTCGGATCTTGCACTGGCAATGCCGCCCCCTCCTCTGAGCCGCGCAGGGTTCATCAGAGATCCTGCAACGCGACAGTAAAATCCGATGCCCATTCGAGCCGCTGTAACCGAGCCGTTACCGCTGCTGGAGCTTGGGATCGATCCCACAGTGTATGCACAGTTGAGCCTGCGAATGTCGTGCCCTGAAGAATACCGGGCGCGGTCAAGTAAGCCGGGAAATCGGCTGTATCGCGGTAATTGCGGTTCGTGTGTACGTAATCTGATGTTTTGCCTGCAGTGTCGCTTTACTCTGCGCCGGAACCGATCATCAGTCCGGAAACGTGAACGGCACTCGGGTTTTTCGCGACCCGGACGGACAAGCGTTCGACCGGATATTCGGCGGCCGGCCGCGCGAACGCCACTCCCTTGACGTTAGTTGTCCGCGACCACATACTCCCAACCACCACCCCGAAGCTCAGCGGTTGAGGAGCCGGCAACGGCTCGGAAACGTTTCCAAGCGCGGCTCTGGCCGCACCGCGAGCGCACAGAACCCATATCCGCCCTGACGGCTCGGCGCGGCCGGACGGGTGCAGGCGTCCAACGCGAGAGGTCGCATGCCATGAACGAAGAGACGCGAGGTCGCGCCACTCTCCCTGACCCCGCCGTACCCACCTCACCCACCCACACCCGCCGGCGGCTGCTGCCCGGCCGCTGGTTCCGGCTGACCGCCGCCGGCGCGGCGGTCGCGCTGGTCGGGCTGTTCACCGTCGCGACCACCCAGGCGAACGCCGCGCTGCCCGGCCCGCCCTCGGGCTGGACGCAGGTCTTCGCCGACGACTTCAACGGTTCCAACGGCAGCGGCATCGACGGCCAGTGGATGTACGACACCGGCCAGGGCGTCTGGGGCACCGGCGAGATCGAGAACATGACCAACTCCACGGCCAACGTCCACCTGGACGGGGCCGGCAACCTCGACATCACCGCCCTCGGCTCCGGAAGCAACTGGACCTCCGGCCGGGTGCAGACCACCAGCGCGAACGTCGGCGCCCCGGCCGGCGGCAAGCTGGAGGTCACCGCCTCGATCCAGCAGCCCACCGGCGGCCTCGGCTACTGGCCGGCGTTCTGGATGCTCGGGCCGGGTCAGTGGCCTGAGAACGGCGAGATCGACATCATGGAGGACGTCAACGCGCTCTCCGAGGTGTCGGGCACCATCCACTGCGGCGTCGACCCCGGCGGCCCGTGCAACGAGACCAACGGGATCGGCAGCGGGCTGCGCGCCTGCTCGGGCTGCCAGTCAGGCTTCCACACCTACTCGATGATCCTCGACCGCACGAACACCTCGAACGAGTCGATCACCTTCTACCTCGACGGCGCCTCGTACTTCAGCGTCTCCGAGGGCCAGGTCGGCGCCTCGACCTGGCAGCAGGCCTTCGATCACAACCTGTCGATCATCCTCGACCTGGCCATCGGCGGCGGCTATCCGAACGGCGTGTGCGGCTGCACCACGCCGACCGGCTCCACCGCGTCCGGCGGCACCATGCGCGTCGACTACGTCGCCGCGTACACCACCAGCGGCGGCAGCCAGCCGCCGCCCCCGCCGCCCGGATCCGGCCCGGTCACCCTCGCCTACAACGGCCTGTGCCTCGACGTGCGCGGCGCCAACACCGCCAACTTCACGCCGGTCCAGGTCTACACCTGCAACGGAACGAACGCGCAGCAGTGGACCTTCGTCCAAGCCGGCACGACGCTGCACGCCCTGGGCAAGTGCCTCGATATCAACGGAGGCGGAACAGCCGACGGCACAACAGTGGACCTATACGACTGCAACAACACAGCCGCGCAGGTCTTCATCCCAGGCTCCAACGGTTCGCTCTACAACCCGCAGTCCAATAAGTGCCTTGACGACACCGGCTGGGGCGGCTCCGGCACCCAGCTGGAGATCTGGGACTGCACCGGTAACTCCAACCAGAATTGGACCCTTCCCTGATGTTCTCCCCCGTCGCTGATCGCAGCCGATCCCGCGCCCGGCGGCGAGTGACCGTGTACACGGCGGTGCTCGCCCTGCTCGCGGGTCTGCTCGGGCTGGGATTCCAGCGGGCCGCTCTGGCCGACACGGCCGCCGACGCGAACATCGCGCTCGGCGCCGCGGCCACCGCCTCCTCGGTGCAGGGGGCCGACACCCCGGCCTCCGCCGCCGTGGACGGCGACTCGACCACGCGGTGGTCCTCCGCGTGGAGCGATCCGCAATGGCTGCAAGTGGACCTCGGCGCGAACGCGGCGATCAGCGGCTTCTCCATCCAGTGGGAAGCCGCCTTCGCCACCGCGTACCACATCGAGGTCTCCAGCGACGCGACGACGTGGTCGCAGGTCTACGCGACCACGTCGGGCGCCGGCGGCACCGAGTCCATCTCGGTGCCGTCCGGCACCACCGGCCGCTACGTGCGGCTGACCGGCACCGCGCGCACCACCATCGGCGGCGCGCAGTACGGGTATTCGATCTATGAGTTCCAGGTGCTCGGACACTTCACCCAAGAAGCCGTGAGCACGAGCACTGACACGCTCAGCCTGCAGCAGGGCACGTCAATCGATCTCCCGATCAAACTCAACATGCCCTCCACGGCCCCGGTCACCGTGGACTACGCAACTTCGGACGCCACGGCCGTCGCAGGTACCGACTACACGACGGCCGCCGGAACGCTCACCTTCGCCCCCGGTCAGACCTCGCAGTCCATCCATCTGACCGCGCTTACCAACGCGCTGCACGCGCCCACCAAGACCTTCAGCGTCACCCTCGCCAACGCGAGCCCGTCCGGCACCTCGATCGGCCCGCGCGCGACCACGACCGTCAGCATCCTGAACAACAACCCGGTGCCCACCGACGGCGCCGTCGCAACGATCGACGACTTCGAGGGCACGGTCCCGTTCAGCACGGGCAACCCGGGCATCTTCACCTTCTCCTCCGACGCCGCCTCGACGCCCACGCTCACCCAGGTCGTCGCCGCCGACCGGCCCGGCGCCGCGAGCGGCAACCAGGCCCTGCAGGTCGCCTACAAGATCAGCGGCTGGGGCGGGTTCTCGCACGACCTGGCCACCGCGCAGGACTGGAGCGCGTACGACGGATTCAGCTTCTGGGTCAAGGGAACGGGCTCCGGCCAGAAGGTCGAGTTCGAGGTCAAGATGGGCGGCGCGGACGGCGAGCACGCCGAGCTGTGGCAGTCCTTCTTCACCGATGACGTCAGCGGCTGGAAAAAGGTCCAGATCGGCTTCGCGAATCTCAAGAAGCGGGCCGACTACCAGCCCTCCGGCGCCCCGAACTCCGCGCAGATCGCCCTGACCAGCATGTGGGGCTACGCGGTCAACCTGCCCGGCAACGCGACCAACACCCTGCTCTTCGACGACTTCCAGGTCTACCAGTCGCTGCGGACCATCCAGGACTTCGAGGGCGCGAATCCGATCACTGACACCAACGGCGCGCTCGCGAACACCGGCGCGTTCTCCTGGGGCGGCGACACCAACAGCACCCCGACGCTGAGCATCGCACAGCTCGACCGGCCCGGCGTCACGACCAACCACGCGCTGCGCGGCACCTGGGTCTCCGACACCAGCTACGGCGGCTTCAGCTACGACCTGGCCACGAACACGCCGCAGGACTGGAGCCCGTACGCCGGCATCGAGTTCTGGTTCTACGGCCACAATCCGAGCAACGACGCGGTGCCCGGTTCCGGACCCAAGTACGAGTTCGAAGTGAAGATGGGCGGCGCGGACGGCGAGCACTCAGAGCTCTGGCAGACCTTCTTCACCGACGACTGGCAGGGCTGGCACCTGATCCAGGTGCCGTTCTCCTCGCTCAAGCGGCGCACCGACTACCAGCCCTCCGGCGCTCCCGGCAACACCACGATCGACCTGACCACCATGCGGGGCTTCGCGCTCACCGAGCCGGCGGGTTCGGCGAACGGCGAGTTCGACGTCGACCAGTTCGCCGTCTATGGAATCAACACCGGAACGCTCGGCGCGCACGTCGGCACCTCTCAAGCGGTCTACGCGGTCAACCCCGGCGGCACCGCGACAGTCGGCGTCACGCTGACGACCGACGGCGGCAAGGCGCTGGATCACGACGTGACCGTCAACTACGCGCTCGGCGGCGGATCCGCGGCCGCAGGCACCGACTACACGGACACCACCGGCAGCCTCACCTTCGCGACCGGCTCGGCCTCAGGCAGCACGCAGTCCTTCACCGTGCAGACGATGCCGAACACCACCGCCTCCACCGCGAAAACGATCCCGATCCAGCTGACGCCCACCGGCGCCGACGTCACTGCCGACAACCCCGTCGTAGTCATCAACGCGCACGGCCTGCCGTACCTCGACTCCTCACTCCCCATCGCCGCCCGAGTGCAGGATCTACTTTCCCGCATGTCACTCGACCAGAAGATCGGCCAGATGACCCAGGCGGAGCGCGGCGACCTCGTGCACCAGTCCGACATCACCACGGCCGCGCTCGGCTCGCTGCTCAGCGGCGGCGGCTCGACGCCGACCCCGAACACCCCGCAGGCCTGGGCCGACATGATCGACTCCTTCCAGGCCCGCGCCGAAGCAACCCCGTTGCAGATCCCGCTGATCTACGGCGAGGACTCAGTACACGGAGACAACAACCTGGTCGGGGCGACCGTCTTCCCGCAGAACATCGCCATGGGCGCGACCCGTGACCCGGCGCTGGTGAAGCAGGACGGGCAGATCACCGCGACCGAGACCCGAGCGACCGGCGTCACGTGGGCCTTCTCCCCGTGCCTCTGTGTGGCGCGCGATGAGCGCTGGGGCCGCACCTACGAGTCCTTCGGCGAGGACCCGGCGCTGGTCACCCAGATGGAGACCATCATCGACGGCCTCCAGGGCGACGGCGCCCTGACCAAGAACACCAGCGTGCTGGCGACCGCGAAGCACTTCGTCGGCGACGGCGGCACGACCTACGGCTCCTCGGCCACCGGCAGCTACAAGATCGACCAGGGCGTCACCGATGTGACGCAAGCTCAGCTTCAAGCGCTCTACCTCGCGCCATTCCAAGCCGCAGTGCAACAGCACTCCGTCGGCTCCGTCATGCCGTCCTACTCAAGCCTGCAGATCATCGGCCAGGACACCGCACCGATCAAGATGCACGCCCGCGCCGACATGATCACCGGAGTGCTCAAGCAGCAGTACGGCTTCTCCGGCTTCGTGATCAGCGACTGGCAGGCCATCAACCAGCTCGGCCCGAACTACGAACAGGACATCGAGACCTCGATCAACGCCGGCCTCGATATGATCATGGTGCCGGACCAGTACACCACCTTCGAAAACGACCTGAAGGACCTCGTCACCAAGGGCCTGGTGGCCCAGTCGCGGATCGACGACGCGGTCAGCCGGATCCTTACCCAGAAGTTCCGGCTCGGCCTGTTCGAGCAGCCGTACGCGGACCGGACCAACGCCGCCACGATCGGCAACGCCGCGCACCGCGCCGTGGCCCGCCAAGCCGCGGCCGAGTCGCAGGTACTGCTCAAGAACAGCGCCGACTCAACTGGCATGCGTGCACTCCCCCTCTCCCCCACCGCCACCATCTACCTGGCCGGAAGCAACGCCGACAACCTGGGCGACCAACTCGGCGGCTGGACCGTGACCTGGCAGGGCGCCTCGGGCGACACCGACGTGGGCACCACCATCTACCAGGGAATGCAGGCTGACGCACCGAATGCCCACATCACCTACTCCGCCGACGCATCCGCACCGATGACCGGCTCCAACATCGGCGTAGTCGTGGTCGGCGAAACCCCGTACGCCGAGGGCGTCGGCGATGTCGGCAACGGTCACACGCTCGACCTCACGGCGGCCGACAAGAACGCTGTGGACAAGGTCTGCGCCGCGATGAAGTGCGTCGTGCTGGTCGTCTCCGGCCGGCCGATGAACATCGCGCCGATCCAGGCCGAGGCGAACGCGATCGTCGCCTCGTGGCTGCCCGGCTCGGAAGGTGAGGGCGTCGCCGACACACTCTTCGGCAAGACCCCGTTCACCGGTCGCCTGCCCGACACCTGGGCCAAGCAGGTGGACACCACGACGACGCCCGTGGACGTCGGCATCCCGCACACCACTGGGACGTACGACCCGCTTTACCCGTATGGCTGGGGTCTGCGGACCGACTCCGAGAAGGCCCGCGTTACCGCCGTACGCGACGCTCTGGCCAAGCAGCCCGGCTTCGTCGCGCAGCTTGGCGCGATATCCCTTAGCGCCCTGCTAGCTGCCAAGGGCAACTGGAACGCGGACGGCTCCGTGCGCAACCAATCGGCCGCGCTCATCCTGATCGCTCTCGCATCCCCGGCCGTCTCCGGAACATCACCCCCCGCCGAGCAGAACGCGAATCTCCTCGTCTCCGTGGCTCGCGACTTCGCCCAACAGGCCATCACCGCGGGCGGAGCGGCGGCCATGACGAAGACCGCGGCGACCACAGCCGACGCCGAGCACGCGCTGCCGACCGGCGACCCGGCCGCCGCGATCGCCGGCCTGGCCAAGGCGATGCTGATCGCGAAGTAGTCGCTCACCACGCTGTAAGCACTCACGGGCGGCGCTCTGCCGGGCGCCGCCCGTACCATGTGCTCCGTGACCTTCCGCCTTACCGCCCGCTGCGTCCGCGGCCTTGAGTGGATTCTCGCGGCCGAAGTGGCGGGCGTCGCGGACGGCGCCGCGCAGAAGATCAGCTTCGCCGAGCGGCAGGTCTCCTTCGAGACAGCCGAGATCGACGCCGGCTGGCTCGATCTGCGCACCGCCGACGACGTGCTGCTCGATCTGGGCACCTTGCACGGCATCGACCACACCCGTGCGGCCGTGGCCGAGCTTTCCCGACAGCTGTCGCAGATCGACTTCGGCGCGGGACTCGCCCAAGTGCAGCGGGCGCGCGGCGATGACGGCGACGATCTGCGCGCGCTCCCGTTCGACGTCGTCGTAAGCCTGCTCGGTCGGCGCAACTACAACCGGTTCATGGTCGAGGACGTCGCCGGCGAAATCGTGGCCAAGGCGGTCGGCGCGCGGTACGCCTCACGCAATCCCGCGGCGGGGTTCGGCCGCACGCCCGAGGCCGCGCAGGCCGAGTTCACGGTGCGGCTCTCGCTGACCGGCGACACGGTCGACGTGGCGCTGCGCCTCTCGCGCAAGCCGCTGCACCGCCGACCGTGGAAGCTGGACACCGGTCCCGGAACGTTGCACCCGCCGCTGGCCGCCGCGCTCGCCCGGATCGGCGGCCAAGGCCCACTCGATACGGCACTCGATCCGTTCTGCGGCGACGGCACCATCGCAATCGAGACTGCGCACGCCTTCCCGGGCGCGCGCATCGTGGCCGCCGACCTCGATCCGGAGCGATTGGCCAACGCCCGGTCGAACGCGACACGCGCCCGGGTCTCGTCACGTACGCGGTTCATCCTCGCCGACGCCGGTCAGCCGGTGTGGGCCGACGATCGGTTCGACCTGCTGGTCACCAACCCGCCCTGGAATCGGGCCGTGGGCGCGGCCGGGACGCTGGCTGACACGCTCGACCCCTTCTGGCGCGCGATCCCCGGCTCCCTGGCGCCACACGGCCGGATCTGCACCGTGGCGGAGGCGGATCTTGACGTCCCGTCACGACTTGATCGCGCTGGCTACACCGTCGCGCTCGCGCAGACGATCCGCCTGGCCGGACGCGTCTCGCACGTCATCCTCGCCGCCCCTGGATACGCTGCCGAAGTCCGGCTGCCCACCGCGCTGGACCGATGGCGCGAGCGCGCGATCCGGGCCGGCATCGTGTCGGACGGCGGCTTCTAGCCTCACCGACGCGCTGTCTCGTTGAACGGGACAGGTAGCGGCGACCAGAAACTCAGCCGGGCGGTACCGGCGGGCGCGCGTGCAGTGGACACTGGGAAGCGTGGGAATCTCCGAGGTCGAGTTCCTTGGCTCGGATGAAGAGCCCGAGCCGGAACCAGAGACCGACACCGAGGCTGCAGCCAAGGGCGAACCCGGCGCGGAAGCCGTCGGCGCCGAGCCGCCGCGCCGTCGCCTCCAGTTGCCGGGTCGCGCGCTGCGCGAGCGGATCCGGGCGGAGGCCTGGGTCACGCCGGTCACCGTGCTGCTCGCGGTGCTGATCCTCGCGGTCGCCGGCGGCGCGTACGCGGTCGTGCGGAACCAGGACAAGGCCGGCGACGACTTCACTCTCACGCTGATCTCCGCGCAGTACGAGCTGCGGCAGGACGCCTCCGGCATCGACTTGCAGATGGCCGTGCAGAACATGGGCTCGACCATGGTCGAACTGACCGGGGTCTCGATCTACCAGCCGGGTCTGATCAGGTTCAGCCAGGCCGAGGAGGCGCCCGGCGTCACCGAGTTCGAGGTCGGCTCGCCCCAGCAGTCCGCGTTTGGTCTGGGGACCGCTATCACGCCGATCGCGCTGTCGCCGCGAGACGTCGAGATGGTCACCGTCCCGTTCCGCTACGACTGCTCGAACCGCGGCGAGCCCGTGGTCACGCACACGGTCGGGCTGACCGGATTCACCGCACACGGCAACTCCCACTCGGTGCAACTCCCCCTGCCCCTCGACACGACGCCCTGGCAGACCGGCGACCCGCTGCGCACGGCGCTGTGCGATCAGCCGTCGCCGCAAGCGGATCTCAAGGTGGCGTACGACGGTTACGGCAACACGCTGATGGAGCTGACGCCGGTCTACTTCAACTACACCCTGACGCTCTCCGCGCCGCAGGCCACGGCCGTCACGGTCAACAGCATCTCGCAGGACAACCCGGGCATCAGCGCGACGACCGATCCCGCGCTGCCGGTCACCGTGCTCGACGGGCAGACCGTGCGGCTGAAGGTCAGCTGGCGGGTGATGAGCTGCGTCATCGCCACCTCGGTGCACTCGGCGGCCGGCGTGGAGATCACCGCGATGGCGAATCAGACCACGCAGACCTGGGACGCCGTGCTCGGCGCGCAGTTCACCAAGGATCTGGACGCTGAGATCAGCACCGTCTGCTCGGGCGGGTAGCCGCGCACCGACGCGCGCCATGAACCGCCACGCCGCGCTTACGTGTGAAAGAGGCATGCGAAGCGGAATCGTGGGCATGTTCGGTTCCACGCGTGCGCGACAGGACGGAGAGCCGCGATCGTGACCAGGACGATGTACGACGGCGTGGACGCAAGCAGACTCCCGGCGAACGCACAGCTCGTCGGCGGCTACGTCGACGGCGCGTATGCGTGGTCTGCCGCCGACTGGGCCCGGTTCCCTCGGTCGGTGAAGGTGCGCATCGCCGTGTTTTCGAGCACGAACGACGGCGAGGTCCTGGACGTCGAACCCGGCAACGCGACCCCGGCCGAATCAGTGGACTGGGTTCTCATGCGGCGGCGCGCCGGAGCGGACCCGACCGTCTACATGAACACCTCCACCTGGCCCACCGTGCGCTCCGCGTTCAGCGCGCGGAAGGTGGCCGAACCGCACTACTGGGTCGCGCAGTACGACGGGATCACCGCACTGCCCGCGGGCGCGGTCGCCAAGCAGTACTACAACAACAACCAGGCAGGCTACGACCTGTCCGTGGTCGCCGACTACTGGCCCGGCGTCGACTCGACGCCCGGCACCACCTTCGGTGCGAGTCTCAGGAGGAACGACATGCACGTCGACCTGAAGCTGAACACCCCGGTGGTGTTCACCAACCCGGCCGCGGCACTGGGCGGCACCTCGACGATGCTGCTGGCCAGCGACTTCGGCGACGCGACCGTGCGGGTCGCCACATTCAGCTTCAAGCAGCACGCGTGGACGGTGGTCGAACACACGGTCACGGCGAACGGCGGCGCGGTGAGCCTCTCGCTGCCAGCCGACACGAACAAGGTCTCGGTGAACGTGACCGCCGGGGACGTCCCGGTCGGCCTCGACGTACTCGCCTGACGCCGCGCTCAGCTCGGCGGGCGCGTCATCCCGAGCACGTCGAGCAGTTCGTCGAGCTGCTGTTCGCTGATCGCCCCGGAGTCGACGTGCCCGCGGTCGATGACGGCCTGACGGATCGTCGTGCCCTGCGACAGAGACTGCTTGGCGATCTTCGCGGCCTCCTCGTAGCCGACGACCCGGTTCAGCGGGGTGACGATCGACGGCGAGGATTGCGCGTACTCGCGCAGCTTTTCGGCGTTGGCTTCGATTCCTGATACACACCGGTCGGCGAGCAGGCGGGAGCACGAAGCCAGCAGTCTGATCGATTCGAGCAGGTTGCGCGCCAGGACCGGCAGGGTGACGTTGAGCTCGAACTCGCCCGAGGCGCAGCCGAAGGCGACCGCGGCGTCGTTGCCGACCACCTGGATGCACACCATCCGCACCGCCTCGGGGATCACCGGGTTCACCTTGCCCGGCATGATCGAGGAGCCGGGTTGCAGGTCCGGCAGCGCGAGCTCGCCGAGCCCCGCCCGCGGCCCGGATCCCATCCAGCGCAGGTCGCCGCAGATCTTGAACAAGGCGAGGGCGAGGGCACGCAGCTGGCCTGAGCATTCGGCGAGCGCGTCGCGCGCCCCCTGCGCCTCGAAGTGGTTGCGCGCCTCGGTGAACGGCAGGCCCGTGTCCTCGGCGAGTTGGGCGACGGCTGCGGCGGCGAATCCCGGCGGCGCGTTGAGGCCGGTGCCGACCGCGGTGCCGCCGAGGGGCAGTTCGGCGAGCCGGGGCAGCGCGGACTCCAGCCGCTGCACCGAGCGGCGGACCTGCGCGGCATAGCCGCCGAACTCCTGGCCGAGGGTGACCGGCGTGGCGTCCATCAGGTGCGTGCGCCCGGCCTTGACCACGTCGGCGAACTGCGCGGCCTTGGTGGCCAGCGCGTTCTCCAGCAGGTCGAGGGTCGGCAGCAGGTCGCGCACCAGCATTCCGGTGGCCGCGACGTGGATCGAGGCGGGGAAGACGTCGTTCGAGCTCTGCGACGCGTTCACGTGGTCGTTCGGGTGCACCGGCCGGCCGAGCCGCTCGGCCGCGAGGGTGGCGATCACCTCGTTGGCGTTCATGTTGGAGGAGGTGCCGGAGCCGGTCTGGAAGACGTCGACGGGGAACTGCTCGTCCCAGCGGCCGTCCGCCACCTCGGTCGCGGCGGTCCTGATCGTCTCGGCCAGGTCCGGCGCGAGCGCGCCGAGCCGCCCGTTCGCGGCCGCCGCCGCGGCCTTGATCCGGCCGAGCGCGGCGATGTGCGCCCGTTCCAGCCGGGTCCCGGAGATCGGGAAGTTCTGCACCGCGCGCTGCGTCTGGGCGCGCCACTTCGCATCCGCGGGGACAAGGACCTCACCCATCGAGTCGTGCTCGACGCGCATGCCCTCGTGCGCGGCGTCGTCACTGTCCATGCCGGTCACCTCCTCCTAGCATCCTCACCTATGACCGCTTCCGATGCTCCGAACCCGGTCCCCGCGAAGGATTGGTCCGCGTTCCAGTACGAGATCTACCTGAACGGCATGGCCGGCACGGTGCCGCGGCTGCCGACGGACCTCTCCCGGCTGGAGGAGGTCGCCGAGCGGCGGCTCGGTCCGGGGCCGGTCGGCTATGTCGCGGGCGCGGCGGGTGACGGGAAGACGGTGCGCGCGAACCGGGAGGCGCTGGACCGGTGGCGGATCGTGCCCCGGATGCTGCGCGATGTGCACCAGCGCGACCTGTCGGTGGAGCTGTTCGGCACGCGGCTGCCCGCGCCGGTCGCGCTGGCGCCGGTGGGTGTTTTGTCGATCATGCATCCGGATGCGGAGCCTGCGGCCGCGCGGGCCGCTGCGGCGCAGGGGCTCCCGTTCATCCTGTCCACGGCGTCGAGCACGACGCTGGAGCAGGTGGCCGAGGCGATGGACGGCGTCGCCGCCGGGGCCGAGCGGTGGTTCCAGCTGTACTGGCCGAAGGATCGCGAGGTGACCGTCAGTCTGCTGGCGCGGGCGGCGGAAGCTGGATACCGGGTGCTGTTCGTGACGCTGGACACCTGGCTGCTGGCCTGGCGGCCGCGCGACCTCGATCAGGCTTACCTGCCGTTCCTGCGCGGGGTCGGCACCGCGAACTACTTCTCCGATCCGGCGTTCCAGGCCGGACTGGCCAAGCCGGTGCACGAGGACCTGAACGCGGCGGTGCTGCACTTCGCGCAGATGTTCGCCGATCCGGCGAAGACGTGGGCGGACCTGGAGTTCCTGCGCGCGCACTGGGACGGTCCGATCGTGCTGAAGGGGGTTCTGCATCCGGACGACGCCCTGCGTGCCGCGGACGCCGGAATGGACGGTGTCGTGGTGTCGAATCACGGCGGCCGGCAGGTCAACGGTGCAATCGGCGCGGCGGACGCGCTGCCCGGGGTCGTACAGGCGGTCGGCGACCGGTTGACAGTGCTCTTCGACAGCGGCGTGCGCGGTGGGGAAGACGTGCTCAAGGCGCTGGCGCTCGGGGCTCAGGCGGTGCTGCTGGGTCGGCCGTACGCGTACGGGCTGGGGCTGGACGGGCAGGCCGGGGTCGAGCATGTGCTGCGGTGTCTGCTGGCCGAGTTCGATCTCACCCTCGCCTTGTCGGGCTACACCGAACCCGGCCAGTTGACGCCGGACGCGCTGACGCGCGAGCGCTGAGTTACTGAGTCACTGCTTGGCGGCGGTCGTCGCGGAGCGCTTCTTCGCGGCGGCCGGGATCGGCAGCGGACCGAAGATGAGGTTGCCGGGCGCCTGCGGGTCGTCGCTGGTGTAGAACTCGCGGATCGCGTTCTGCACCTCGTTCGCGTCCAGCAGGCCGTCCCTGTTGCGGTCCACCGCCTTGAACGCGCGCTCCGCGTCGTCCGCGCACACGCCGTACGCGTTGAACCAGGTGGTGAGCTCTTCGATGTCGAGCGTGCCGCTGTCGTCGGCGTCGATGAGGTCGAAGATGGTCAGCGCGATCGGGCCGATGATCCGGTCGTAGCCCTCCTCGGCCTCGACGATGACGCGCGCGCAGGAGGAGATGAACTGCTGGCGGGAGATCATGCCGGTCTGCTGCTGGTCCATCCTGCGGCTGAGCGCCACCCACAGCCGCGGATAGAGCACGTGCACCTTCTCGTACTGCGGCGAATCCTTCGCGAAGTCGAAGGCGCGGCACACGCTCGCCGCGGCCACGTCGTAGTCGTTCGCGGTGATGTA
>Ga0070741_10007443_pt1 | contig 22628 bp, 17 predicted proteins | sample Coa_R1_4_FD_66440 | JGI IMG/M metagenome (GOLD analysis project Ga0070741, IMG submission 66440) | Surface soil microbial communities from Centralia Pennsylvania, which are recovering from an underground coalmine fire - Coalmine... | ecosystem: Environmental > Terrestrial > Soil > Unclassified ... | reverse complement strand
TGGTTCCACAACGCCACGAGGGGCGGCTTCTTCAGGCGGAGACTCTTCGGTAGGGGTCTCTCCATCCGACGGTTCGGGATGCTGGATCAGGCGGACTTTGGTGATGCGCCTGCCGTCCGTCGCCTCCACTACGCATTCCAGATTGTCCCAGGTCGTCCGCTCCCCATGCGCCGCCTGATGCCCCAGCAGGCTGAAGACAAAGCCGCCGATGGTGTCCGCCTCGTCCTCCGGCAGATCGAGATTCAGCCGCTCATTCACGTCGCTGAGTGGCATTTTGCCGTCGAGAATGGCCGTGCCGTCGTCAAGGACCTGCACCATCGGCTCCTCGACATCGTACTCGTCCTGAATCTCCCCGACGATCTCCTCCAGCAAGTCCTCGATCGTCACCACGCCCGCGACCGTGCCGTACTCGTCCCGCACGATCGCCATCTGTATCTTGTTCCGACGGAATTCGGAGAGCAGATAGCCCGCGCGTTTGTTCTCCGGGATGAAGTAGGCCGGGCGCATCATCTCGCGCACGCTGGCGTGCAGCCTCCCATCGGTGATGTTCTTGAGAATGTCCTTCGCATGGAGGATGCCGATGATATTGTCTATGTTGTCATCATAGACCGGCAGGCGCGAATGCCCCGACTCGTTGATGGTGCGGATCAGTTCCTCCGTGCTGACATCGGCCTCGACCGCCGTGATGTCCACGCGCGGCGTCATCAGGCGGCGCACGATGGTCTCCTCGAAGTCGAAGACGCCGGCGACCATCCGCTCCTGCTGCTCCTCCAGAAGCCCGGCCTCCGTTGTCGAGTGAACAATCAGTTCCAGTTCTTCGACCGAATGCACGCCGCTATGCTCTGTCACCGGCTGCAATCCGAGCATCCGCACGACGAAGTTGCCGGTGGCGTTCAGGGCCAGGATGAAGGGGCGAAATATCCTCAGAAAAAGGTCGAGCGGGGCCGTGACCCAGAGCGCCGTTATGTCCGGGCGCTGTAAGGCGATGCTTTTCGGGGCCAGTTCGCCGAGGACGATATGCAGGGCCGTCGCGATGGCAAAGGCGATCACGATAGCGATGCCGTGCGAAGTCAGGGCCGCGCCTCGGGCGGGCAGAAAGCGGTCGAACAGGGGTTCCAGCAGATGCGCGATGGCAGGTTCGCCGATGAAGCCGAGCGCCAGCGACGCCATTGTGATGCCAAGCTGGGTCGCGGCGATATAGGTGTCCAGGTGGCCGAGCGCCTTCTGCACGCTGCGCGCCTGGCGGTTGCCCTCGTTTGCCAACTGCTCGATGCGCGATTTGCGGACGCTGACCAGCGCGAACTCGGCGGCGACAAAAAAGCCGTTGAGCAGCACCAGCGCGAAGACAGAAAGCAGCCCGAGACTGGAACTCCAGAGATTAGCCATGATGATGGGTCAGGTCGCCGGTCGGCGCTGCAGAGGAGGCGATGCCGTTAGTGGGGCTGGTGTTGCCGCTCGCTGAGGCCAGCGCCGATTCGGGGGCAGGCAGGCGCGTCAGACGCACCTTCTGGATGCGGCGGCCGTCTGTCGCCGTGACCTGAAATTCGAGGCCGTCCCAGGTGACGGTTTCACCCTGTTCGGCCTGATGCCCCAGCAGGCCGAAGACAAAGCCGCCGATGGTGTCCGCCTCGTCTTCCGGCAGTTCCAGGCCCATCCGGTCGTTGACGCTGCTCAGGCTCATCTTGCCGTTGAGGATGCTGGTGCTGCTGTCTATGACCTGTACCATCGGCTCCTCGACATCGTACTCGTCCTGAATGTCGCCGACGATCTCCTCCACCAGGTCTTCGATCGTCACCACGCCAGTCACCGTGCCGTACTCGTCCCGCACGATCGCCATCTGTATCTTGCTACGCCGAAACTCCCTCAATAGTTCGCCGATCTTTTTGGTCTCCGGGATGAAGTAGGGAGGACGCATCACCTCGCGAAGCGACACGTTGTCCCGGTTGGCTTCGGCAGGCAGGCTCAGCAGGTCTTTGGCATGGACGATGCCCAGAATGTTGTCCAGGTCATCTTCGTAGACGGGGATACGCGAATGGCCCGACTCGCGCACCTTCTTGATCAGTTCCTGCAGAGGCGCGTTCACATCCAGCGCGGTAATATCTATGCGCGGCGTCATGACTTTGCGCACCACCGTATCGCCGAAGTCCAGGATGGAGTGAATCATCTCCGTCTCTTCGGCTTCGAGGACGCCCTGCTCCTCGCTGGCCTCCACCATCATCTTCAGCTCTTCCTCATTGACGGCGGGCGACAGGAAGCTGGCCGTGCCGCCGAAGGGACGCACGATCAGATGGGAGAGCCGGGTCAGGATGGTGACGATGGGCGTGAGCAGGAGTTGCAGCGCATAGATGGGGCGGGCGGAGAGCAGCGCCAGCCGTTCCGGGTGATGCACAGCCAGGCTTTTCGGGGCGATCTCCCCGATGATGAGCGAGAGGACGGCGACCGGCACCGTGACGACGATCAGCGCCAGGGCATGGGCCGAGTGCTGGAGATAGCCGCCGCTGTGCGCGGCCAGCCAGGACGCCAGCGGCTCCACCGCGCTCGTCGCGGCGATGGCCGACGAGAACATCGCGATCAGCGTCACGCCGGTCTGAATGGTCGCCATCAGGCGGGTCGGCTGCGCAAGCAGCCGCTCGACCAGGATCGCGCTGCGGTTGGCCTCCTCGACCAACTGGTGGATGCGTGTTTTACGCACGGTGATGAGCGCGATTTCAGCCATCGCGAAGAAGGCGTTCACGCCGATCAGGACGGCGACCAGCGCCATCTCCAGGGCGAAACGTTCGGGATGGAACGAGGCTGCGGGATCTCCGGCAGGAGCGGAGAGGGAGGGCGGCAGGGCCGCGCGACCGGGAGCCGCCGCGCCCGCGCCGCCGGTCTGAGCGAACAGCAGCCCGCCCGCGACGGCCAGCAGCGCGACGGCCAGAACCGCGATCAGCAGCCGGGGCCGCCGTAAGGCCGGAGAAGCAGGGGGTTCCAGAGCGCGCCCGCCCATCACGACCGCAGAGGCAGAGGAAGCCTGACCGCCCGTCCCCGGCAGCGCTGCCGGAGAGAGGGAAGGCCGTCGCAGCCCCTGGCCGCTCTGAGCGCGGCGCTGACGTTCAGGAACCGCCTCGCGGTCAGAACGCTCGGAAACGGCGTGTTGAGACGCCGTGCGGAAAGTCCGATTCCGTTTGTGTGTAGGCAAAATAGGTTACTCCCTCGATGCGCCGCGAATCGCTCTGCTGTCCCCTCGGACCGCTTTCCGTGGTGGACGGGACCTTCGCCCGGCCCTCTGGCCCCCAGATGTGGCGAACATAGGGGACGACCCAGTAGACCAGCGAGGTCAAGAGAATGGCAAGCACCGCCCCTAGCACGACTTCGCGCAGGGTGTGGACGCCCGCCTCGACCCGGCTCTGCGCAACGAGAACCGCCAAGAGAATCGCCAGGAAGGCGATTACGGTGTTACGCGCTGTAAAGAAAATGGTCATTGCCAGGAAAAACCCGATGGCGCTATGACCGCTGATGATGCCCCCGTGCCAGGGCGTTCCGGTATCGCTGAGCAGCTTGGAGATGATGACCACCAGCGTCAGCAGCACGATTCCGACGACGACGATGCGCGTCACGTCCGGCGGAAGGTTCGTCTCCATCCGGCCTTGAATTTCATGCAGCTTATTCTGGCCGAAAAAGATCAGGACGCCCGCGATGACTGCGTTCATCCCCGCCAGCAGCACCGCCCCCGCCGCCACATCCTTAGCAATTTTTGCGACCGGATGGTAGTTCTCCGTCACCATGTCCACAATGGCCTCTATCGCCGTATTGAACATCTCCGCCACGATGACCAGCGTGATCGCGAAGACCAGCGCCAGCATATCGCGGTTACCCAGGTTCAGCAGCAGGCCCGACAGCAGCACTGCCACCAGCGTCAGGAAGTGATAGCGCATGTGCGGCTGCGTGCGGAAGCAGTGCAGGATACCCTCCTGCGCATGGCGGAAGCCGGATAACGCATTTTTGCGGCGCGGTGGCACGTGATCTCCTATAGACCGGTCAGAATCTCTTGTTCCCGTTGCCGCATCCGCTCCGCGCCCTCCTCGGTCTCGTCCTCATAGCCCAGCAGGTGCAGGATGCCATGCACGGTCAGCAGGGCCAACTCCTGTTCCAGCGTCACGCCATGCGCCTCCGCCTGCCGCGCCGCCGTATCCACTGAGAGAATCACATCGCCCAGCGCGACCGGCAGGTCGGGCAACGTGGGCGGAGGCGGCGCATCGTCACGGTTCTCGCGCAGAGAGAAGGAGAGGACGTCGGTCGGCTTATCGTAGCCCCGGTAGCGGCGATTGAGGTCGTGTACGGTGGCGTCATCGCTGAGCAGAACGCTAACCTCCGCGTCCTTCATTCCTTCCGCCAGAAGCAGGCGGCGGGCTGCCCGGCGCAGCAAAGTCGTCCGCACGGGAAGGCTCTGGCGATTCAACAGAGAGACGGCCATACAAAACCTCGGGTTCCACGATCGGTATCGCGCGGGATTGCAAGACAGGCCGGGCGACCGCCTCGATGCCGCGCTCCTCTGACTCTACGTAATCCGGTGGGGCGTTGGTGTCCGCAGGCGCGGCGATCTCATGGACGGCCTCATCCCTCCGCGCGTCCATCGGCAGATAGGAGGGAATTCCCGCTTCATTGGCCGCCAGACCCTCCGTCCCGGACGGCGTGAACGAGCGCGAGGCCGGTTCGGGGCGCAGATCGGGCCGGACGACCTCCATCGGCATTCCCGAAGCGGTGCGCGGCGGCACGGGCGGGTAGTCAATCCGCCCATGCATCATTGCCGTCAGCACACGCAGAAAGGCTTGCGAGACCGCCGTCACATCCTGGAAGGTCAGGGGGCATTCGTCGAACTGGCCGTCCTCCATCTTCTCGCGCACCAGCCGTTCGATCTCCGCCTGAAGGGTCTCCGGCGTGGGCCGGTTCAGGCAGCGCGTCGCCGCCTCCACCGTATCGGCCATCATCACAATGGCGGTCTCGCGGGTCTGCGGCTTCGGGCCGGGATAGCGGTATCGCTCTTCCAGGCCGGGCGGAGCCAGGTCGCTGCCGCCGTTGTCCATGAGCGCCTGGTTATAGAAGTAGCGAATCAGCGTCGTGCCGTGATGCTGCGCGATGAAGTCCACGACCTCCGGCGGCAGCTTATGCTCCTTCGCCATCTCCACGCCGTCGCGGACGTGCGCGATGATGATGAGGGCGGAGAGCGACGGGCTGAGGCGGCCATGCACATTCTCGCGCCGCTGGTTCTCCACGAAGAATTCGGGCCGCTTCATCTTGCCGATGTCGTGGTAGTAGCCGCCGACCCGGCAGAGCAGCGCGTCCGCGCCGATGGCCTGCGCGCCCGCTTCGGCCAGCGTGCCGACCATCATGCTGTGGGCGTAGGTTCCCGGCGCGACGGCGCACAACTGTTTGAGCAGGGGCCGATCCGAGGCCGACATCTCCAGCAGCGTCGTGTGCGTCAGGATGCCGAACGGCTTCTCCAGCGCCAGCACGCCGAACCAGAACAGGAAGGTCGCGAACGCCGCCGCCGCCACCGCCCAGGCCGAACCGCTCAGCATCTCCGCCAGCGACTCGTTCAGGAGCAGGCCGAGCAGCCAGACCAGCGCCAGGTTCGTGATGGCGAGCGCGGCCGTGGCGTGCAACAGGTTGATCTTGTGGCGCACGCTGCCGACGCTCAATATCCCGACCAGGCTGCTCATCAGGGTCATGACCGTGAAGCGGATCTCGTGGTTCATAATCAGGCCGGACTGCACCGCCAGCAGCGCGACGATCAGGACGGCCAGGTGCATATCCAGCAGCACGCTGACCAGCATCCCTGCCGCCGCCACGCTCATCATGCCGAGATAGCCCAACTGCCCGCCGGAGAACTGCAAGCCGAGCAGAGTCGCGCCGACCTTCAGGCCGAACACGCCCAGCAGAATGATGACGGCCAGCATCGTCAGGCGCTTGGCGTTGGCGTAGAGGTTCGGGAGCGTGCGCGCGATATAGAAGGCGACCAGGAAGACCATCAGCGCCGCCAGCAGGCAGATCGCCGCGCCGGTCGTGGGCTGCAGGCGCGGGTTCAGCAGGCCGAGCGCCAGGAACTTGTCCATGTGTTCCGGCGTGACGACTTCGCCCTGTCCGATGATCTTCTCATCGCGCGCGATGGGATCGTAGACGGGCTTGACGCTGTTGGCGGCGGCTTCCCGCGCCTCCTGGGTCTTGCGTCGGTTCAGGAGGCGATTGGGGCGCAGGGCTTGCGTGGCGACGACGCGCACGATGGCGGCGTCCCGGCTGGAAGAGAGCAGTTCGCGGGCGCTCGCTTCGACCTCGCGGCGGGCGTGCGGCAGATCGCCCGGCAGCGGCAGGTCACGGATTTCGCGATCCATCGCATCGTCCACCAGGCGCGCGGTCGTATCGCTCAGGCGCTGGAAGATCGGAGTGGGGGCCGTGAGCAGGTAGCGCAGTTGCGCCTCGGTGAACTCGGCTCCGATCTGGGGCTGGAGCGTCGCGAGGATCTGCTGCGGCGATTCGGGATGGGCATGACTGCGGCGGGCCTGGTAGTCGGCGCGGGCGCGGGCGAGGCGGTCGAAAATCTCGCGGACGGTGCGGTTGGCGCTGGGAGCGGCGGTCTCGCTGATATCGTAGACCGGGCGGGATTTCTGGCGTGCGGCCTCTTGCTGCCGGGCCGTCTCGACGCTGTTGAGGTAGACGACGCTGCGGGCGGCGCGTATCTCGCGCGGGCTGACATCGCCCGGCTTGAGCGAAATCTTATCGGGCAGCAGATGCACGGACATCAGGACGGAGAGCGTCGCGATGGTAATGACGACCGCTCCGACCTTATGCCAGTCTATGCGCAGAGAACGCGCCGGCTCGTGCCTATTTGTCGCGCCGGGGCGATGGGTTCCGCCCTGGTTCCGCCTGGAACTGCGCCTCCACAGCTTTTTGAGGACTTTTATCATCGTTGTCGCGCCACGTGGCCGACCTGGAAACAACCTGTCAAGGCCCGTCGCTTTCTGCCAGCGCAGAAAGCCGGGTGGTCACCAGGGGCAGGATGTGCGTGCGGCCCTGCCCGTCTCATCCTGGGTTTCAATCCTCGCCCGGACTTTGGGCCGGGCGCAACTTTTTGAGCGAAAGTAGGAAGAACCGCTCTGGTTCTAGCAATACTCGGCAGATCCTCGCAAAATCACGAGGGGTGAATTCGATTTGTCGTATTGGCAACGCCTTGCCAGATAACGCTCTATTATAGCGAAATTCGTCTGTCCTGTCAAGCTGCCAGAGTCGCCGGAATCGCGCGCCCGGTTCCACCGGAGGGCGGTTTCTCTCTCAAAAGTAGGTCGCAGCTTTCTCTGGTACGCACGGATGCCCGGAAAGTTGCATGGCCTCCTGTCTGAACTGTGATTCATCGGATTATAGGATGGACTGTGATTAGACCAAACTCAATCATAGCCCATCCTGCAATCCCATAAATCATAGTTCAGACAAGAGAGGATTTCGCGCTCCGTCTCACGAAGCAGTGTCCTGACGACGATCTCACGAACAGACGGCCCGACAGATGCAGAAAGGAGAGGGCAGGTATGATGGGACTGCTCTGCGGCGCGCTCCTGACGGCGCTCCTGGTGGGCGGCGGAGAACCGAAAATGGCCCCGGAAAGACAACTGACGACAGGCCCGCTGCAAAAGGACCTGGACAACAATATCAACTTCTCGCCGGACGGCAAGTTCCTCGTCTTCGACTGCCGCGACGATCCGCACGGCATCGAGCAGAACACCCGGCTCGGCAAGGTGAACGTGGCAACCGGGGAAGTGACCGTCTTCTACACGCAGACGCCGCCCGCGCAGGGGTTGGGAGCGCCCAGCTTCCTGAACGATACCGAAGTCGTCGCCATCCACGCGCTCACGTCCGGCCTGAAGTACGATCAGGCGGTGCGCGGCGGCAGGATCATTGCCGCCGACGGCAGCGGCAAAGCGCGCTGGCTCGATAGCCGGGACGTGACGCCGCCCTTCACGCCGGGCGCGCTGCGCGGCGGCACGCACAAGCATGAGCCGGACGCTTCGGGCGAGTGGGTGGGTTTCACCTACAACGACTATATCATGAAGACGCAGCGCGGCTCCGATCTGCGCAACGTGGGCGTGAGCAAACGGGGAATTGTTGTGCCGGTGGACGCCGACGCTGCCGGGCAGAACTTCACGGGCGAGAGTTTCAGCGTGCTGCTGACGGCCTGCGTGGAGCATCCGAAGCCGGGATCGGACGAGTATCAGCGGGCGGAGGGGGACTGCTGGGTAGGGAAGGAAGGCTATCCCGTGCCGGGGTTCGGCAATCGCCGCGCCCGCGCCTTTCGCGGCCTGGTCGCTGTAGACGAAGAGGGCAAGACGGCGCTGTACGGCGAGGTCTTCGTCGTGGATGTGCCGGACGACATCACCGTTCCGGGGCCGCTCGGCCCGCTGCAAGGCACGCTGAGCGACTATCCGAAGCCGCCCAAAGGGGCTGTCGTGCGCCGCCTGACGCGCACCGCCGAGGCGAAAAACCAGGCGCTGCGCGGCGTCTCCGGCCACCTGCGCGCCAGCGGCGACGGACGCTGGATCGCCTACTTCGGCAAGGCAGACCATGCAGGGCAGGCCGAGGATCAGATATTCGCCGTCTCGCCGACCACCGGTGAGATACGTCCATTGTCCCATCTGCCGGGGGGCGTGGCCGCCGACGCGGGGCTGCGCTTCGCGCCGAACTCGCGCTATGTGGCGGGTGCGGCGAAGGATGGCGGCCTCTATGCCTGGATGACGACGGAGCGCGACTGGGGCAAGGCGATCCGGCTCACGCCCGCCAACGCCAACGCGCCGGGCAACATCGTCATTTCCCCGGACTCGCATCTCATCGCCTATAACCGCAAGATCGAGGGCGTCAGCCAGATATGCGTTGTGGAAGTCCACTAGACCGGCGCGCAAGGGGATTGACGAATGCCGGGCAACCGCTTATAATGACGGCAACGAAAGGCATTGGGAACCGTCCAGAGAAGGAGAGAAAGCGCATGGCCGAGGCAAGCGGCGGAAAGCCGTTCTATCTGATGGCGCGCAAAGGCAACGCGCAGGCGGTGCAGGACTATCTGAACGAGAAGGCGCAGGAGGGCTATCGCCTGACTCTGCTGAATCCCGTGTACGCGAAGACAGCGGGCCAGGCGGCGGACATCGAGTTCTGGATCGTCATGGAACTGCGGGAACCGCGTTAGCCAGCCCTCACCCCCTGCCCTCCTCTCCCACGCTGTGAGAGAGGGGGAACTCTGGTTCAGGCTACCCGATACAGAGGCTCTTCGCCGCGCAGGACACGCAGGGCGTTCTCGGCGGTGATCTCGCCCATGCGCCGCAGACCTTCCGGCGTCTGGCCGCCGCAGTGGGGCATGGCGAGAAAATTCTCCAGCGTGAGCAGAGGGCTGTCGCCGGGCGGCTCGGTGGCGAAGACATCGGCGGCCGCGCCTGCGATACCGCCCTCTTTCAACGCCGCATACAGCGCCGCCTCGTCCACCAGTTCGCCGCGCGCCGTATTGATAAGATAGGCGGTCGGCTTCATGCGGGCCAGTTGCGCCGCGCCGATAAGCTGGCGCGTCTCCGGCGTCACGGGCGCGTGCAGCGAGACGAAATCGGCCTGCGCAAGCAGTGCGTCCAGCGTGAGATAGGTCACGCCCCAGGAGGCGGCAAAGGCAGTGTCCGGGTAGGCGTCATGCGCCACGATGCGCATTCCAAACCCTTTCGCGCGGCGGCACAGCCCCTTGCCGATCTGCCCCAACCCCACGATTCCGAGCGTCTTGTCCCGCAGTTCCGGCCCGACGAACCGTTGCCACGCCCCCGCTTTCACAGAGGCGCTGCCCTGCGGTATCTGCCGCGCCAGCGCCAGCAACAGGCCCATCGCCAGATCGGCCACCGAATCCGCGATCGCCCCGCCTGCAATCGCGACCGGGATGCCGCGCGCCTTCGCCGCGTTCAGGTCAATGTTCTCGTAGCCGACGCCGTGTTTGGAGATGACCTTCAACTTCGGCGCGGCATCCAGCACGCGCGCCGTCACCGGCTCTGTTCCCGAAATCAGCGCGTCCGCCGCGCCGATGCGCGCGATCAGTTCCTCCTCGGTCGGCGCGCGATCCAGGTCGTTGGGCAGGAACACGCACCCCGTCGCCTGCATCGCTTCCAGAACCTCCGGGCAGTTCTTCCCGAACGAGCGCGACGCGACGAGGATGTTGAAAGTGGCGTTGTGGCCCCCCTCCCCGGCCCTCCCCCCAAGAACAGGGGGAGGGAATAAAGACGCATTCGTGGATGTCTCGCTCCCTTCTCCCTCAGAGAGAGAAGGGTCGGGGATGAGGGTGAAAGCGTCTGTTTTGCTCCCTCCCCCTGTTCTTGGGGGGAGGGCCGGGGAGGGGGGCCTCGCAATCTCCTCCCGCAGGTGGGCGATGAAAGCGGCCATATCCGGCTCGCGGTGCAGCGCCGCGCCGAGAGGGAGAGAAGTCGCGCCCGCCTGACAGACCTCCACACAGTTGGCTGTCTCCAGTCCGCCTGCGGCCTGAAGGTCAATCGCGGAATTACTAGCCTCGATCTTCTCACGGACGGCGCGTACTCGCTCCACGACCAGGCGGTTGAAATCGCGCCCGCGCTGGCCTTCTCCGGTCACCCGGCCCAGCAGCAGTACGGCGTCCAGCATCGGCAGCGTCGAGTCGAGCAGAGCCAACGGCGTGCCGAGCGCCAGGCAGAGTCCGGCCTTCATGCCCAGTTCGCGCACGGCGTAGATGGTTTCATAAAGAAGCGGCGTGCTTTCGGCGGGCAGAAAGACGAGGTCCACGCCTGCCTCGGCCAGCGCGGGCAAAAATCGAGACGGCTCACGGACGGCCAGATGCACTTCGAAAGGCCGATGCGAGAGCGGGCGCAGCCACCGGATCGTGCGCGCCGGGAATGCCTGATCCGGCACGAAATAGCCGTCGAATACGTCGAAGTGGAAGAAATCTATGCCCGCCGCCTCGACGCGCCGCATCTCCTCTCCCAACTTCGTGTGATCCGCGTTGAACAGCGCGGAGCCGATGCGAACCATACCGTTCCCCTCCTTACAGCAGGCCGTCTATGGCGATGGCGCGAATCGGCGAGGCATCCAGGCCCTTCACCGGGATCGGCATCCCGACAAAGAAGAAGCGCGGCGACGGAATCTTGTCCAGATTGCAGAGGCACTCGATGACCGGCACATCGTTCCCCGCCTTGAAGAATAGGACATGATTGGGATGCTCCTTCGCCCGTTCGCCGCGCACCTCGAAGCCGGACGAGTCCGTGCCGAGCAGCTTGATCTTGCGATCATAGACGAGCCATTCCGCCGCTTCCTCGGTGACATAGGGGCGCGCGTGCGAATCCTGTGTGCGATAAAGATGGTCACGCCCTTCCCACAGAATCACGATGTCCCGTTCCTGAATCTCTCCTGCCGCCTGGAAATCTTCCAGGGTGATCGGCGCGTTCTTCTCCTTGTGCCGGAAGTCGAGGCGGAGCGCAGGGCCGACGAAGGTATCCGGCGGGAAATCCGACGTATCTTTGCCGCCCGCGTAGAAGTGCAGGGAGACCTCGACGTGCGTGCCGGAGTGCGACCAGAGATAGACGTCGTGCATGATGTCGCCAGTCGGTGTTTCGCGCGGTTTGCCGCGCTGCTTGATCTCGACGGTGTACTGCTCCTCTCCCGGCAGCAGCCGATGCGTCAGGTCAATGATCCGATAGTCCCGCATTCTGAATCTCCTCTCAAACAACCTTCATGCCATTCATTTGCGTTTATTTGCGGCTAAACTGAACCCCATGGACTCCGATCTGCGGCACGAGCGCCGTTCCGCCCGCCGCCGTGATCGCCTCGGCGACCGCCTGCCGCGTATCCGGCGAGACGAGCGCGACGATGATGCCGCCGCCCCCGGAACCGGACAGCTTTGCGCCGTAGGCTCCGGCGTCCAGCGCAGCCGCAATCAGCGCGTCAATTTCGGGGCAGGAGACGCCGATCTTCTCCAGGGCCAGTTGGTTGAGCGTGAAGAGACGGCCCAACTCCGGCCAGTCGCCGCGCTCCAGGAGTGGCAGGGCCGCGCGGCTGACCATGCCGATAGCCTCGAAGGTCGCCAGGCGACTGGTGGGCCGTTCCGCCAGCCAGCGCCGCACCCGCGTATTGACCTCGCTCGTCGCCGCGATGACGTTCGTGTTGCCGATGACCAGCGAGAGGCCGGGCGCGCAGGGAACCGCCTCCGCCAGTCCCTGTCCCGTGTACCGGATCACGCCGCCGAGCAGGGAGGTCTGCGTGTCGAGCGCGGAGGCGATGCCGCCGTGCGCGAGGATGTCGCCGCGATGCGCCCAGGCCGCGCGCTGTTCTAGGGTCGGCAGTTCCGGGAGCAGGGGCGTGAGGGCCGCGACGAGCGCCGTGAACGCCGCGCCACCGGAACCCAGGCCGGAGGAGGGCGGAATATCGCTCTCCCAGGCGATCTCCAGGCCGTCCGGCAGCGCCTCCCCGAACGCGGAGGCCAGCACGTATTGGGCGGGCGCGAAATAGTCGGCAGCGGACAGGGCGCGAATCGCCTCGTAGTTCTCCGCTGCGCGCCACGCCTCCACCTGACGGGCCAGTTCCATGATCGCCGGGCGGGAGACGATCTGCCGCTGCGTTCCGCTCCGAAAGTGAAACGCGGCCTGACCCTCCGCCGTGATGGTGCAGCGCGCATACAGTCCGACGGCTGCCGCGAGCGCGGGCTGCCCACGATTGACGGCATGTTCGCCGAACAGAATGACCTTGCCCGGCGCGTCCGCCGTGACGGTCAGGGGCAGGCTAGGCATCGGCATCCCAGGTTCCTCCGGCGAGAAAGCCGCCGTCCACGTTGAGCGTATGGCCGGTGATGTAGGCCGAGGCATCCGAAACCAGCAGCAGCGCCGCGCCGACCAGGTCTTCGGGCGTGCCGGGCCGCCGCGCCGGGATGCGGGCCAGCAGCCACGCTTTCTTGTGTGGGTCGCCCCAGAGCGGGCCTGCCGTGAGCGGGGTCATGATAAAGCCGGGCGCGAGGCAGTTGACCTGGATATTGTCTCTGGCCCACTCCACCGCCATCGTTTTGGTAAGCTGCATCAGGGCCGATTTCGTGATGCCGTAGACCGAGAGGTGGCCCAGGCCGACGTGCGAGTTCATCGAGCCGATGTTCAGTATCTTCCCGCCGCCCTGCGCGCGCATGATCGGGTGCGCGGCCTGGCTGAGAAAATAGGCGCTGCGCAGGTTGACGGCCACGATGGTATCGAACGTCTCCGGCTGGACTTCCGCGATGGGCTGGCGGCGGTTCATGCCCGCGCAGTTGACGAGAATATCGAGGCGGCCTAACTGCGCGTGCGCCTCAGCGATCAGACGACGGCAGGCGTCCACGTCGCTCAGTTCGGCGGGCAGCGCGACTGCCTGTCCGCCCGCCTCCTCGACATGCTGCTGCGTCTCTTCCAGGCGGGAACGGTTCGTGCCGTGCAGCCCGACGATCGCGCCAGCCTCCGCCAGCGCGACGGCCAGCGCGCGTCCGATGCCGCCGCTCGCGCCCGTGATGAGCGCGGCCCTGCCTTCCAGCGAGAAAAGGCGATGAAAGAGGGTAGGGGAGCCGGGCATGGGCTAAATCCGTTTCACGCGCAGGGCGATGTCCTCGATATAGGGCGGCGAGGCCAGAGTCACGCTGCCGCCCTCGGTCTCCTCCGTCTTCTCGATAGCGCCTGTGCGCGGGTTCAGCCACTCGGCGCGGTAACGTCCGGCAGGCAGACTCAGGGCAAGGCTCGCCTGATTGCCGCCTCTCACGAAGATCGCGTAGGCTGTGCCGGGCTGCGCCAGGCAGTAGGCAGTCGCGCCTTCGGGCAGGCCGCCCTGAATCGTCGTCTCATCGGGAGCCATCTTGAGAAAGTCGAAGTTTGTGAGGAAATCTTTCAAAATCTTGAGCTGGCGGCGCAGCGTCGCGCTGCCGCCGCCCGGCGTCGGCTCCACGACCGGCGCCGTGCCGTCGGGATGCGCTGCCGTGAACGAGTAGTCCAGATGGTCGAAGATGCTGCCCCCGGCCAGCAGGAACTCCCACGCCTGCTGCCGATAGACGGCGTCTTCCGTTCCCTTAAAGCCGCTCTCGTCGAAGGCGATCGGCTTGTTCAGGTTCCAGTTGATGCGCACGGCATCCGGCGGGCTGGCGTAGTGGAAATTGAAGATGGAAACGGCGGGATGCGGGTTTTCGATCTTCGCCGAGCCGTTGGCGATGTTCTGCGCGATCAGATGCTTGTGCGGGAAGGCTTTTTCTGTCTCAGTAATCGTGTCGGCGATATGATGCTGCCAGTCGAGCGTGACGCCGCCGAAGTACGGTTCATTGCAGATCTCATAGTAGACGTTGTCGAAATCCCGCAACTCCTCGACGATCTTGCGCGTCAGCTTCTCGTGCAGGGCCCGCATCTCGCGATTTTGAAGCGTATAGACCTCGTTGCGCGGCATCGTCCCGATACCGTTGATATTGTTGCGGGCGTTCATCGGGCTGACGTCCCACAGTGAATCCTCGTAGAACGGGCAGAACAGCACCACCTCGACAATGACGCGCTGCGCGCCCGCCTGCTTGCAGAAATCTTTCAGGCGGCGGAAATAGGCTTCATTCCACTGGTTCAGATCGAACTTATTGCCGCCGTCCGCCGCGCCCGGCGTGCTGCTGCGCGGCCAGGGCGCGATAAAGTCCTCTGGCGTCGGGGCGAGCGTGTTGTTGGGGATGTTGAATACACCGGGAACCTCGCGATAGGCCCCGGAGAAGGTGCGCGTCAGGTTCAGCCCTTTCGTGTGCAGTTCCTTGAGATAGGGAACGTAGTCGAAGGCTCCATTCAGCACCGCGCCGTAGTGTTCCGCCGAACTGATGAGGACGGTCGGCTGGCCCCGAAAGAGGAAGTAGCGCGGATTTTCCGGGTGCAGCCGGATAGGAACCGGCTGCGCGGCGGCGGTCGTCTGCACGGTCGCCGCTGTCAGGAAGAGGGGTAGCATGGTCAAACCTCCTGTTGCAGTTCCGGGTACGTTCAGTACCCGGCGTCCATCGCGCGCCGCTGCGTGTCTTCCGCCTCGGCCAGATGCTCCCGCATGGCCTGGCGCGCGCCTTCCGGGTCGCCCTGTTCGACCTGCGCGAAGATGGCCCGGTGATGCCGCAGGGTACGCTCGGTCGCGCCGGGAACCGTAAATCCGAGATGCCGGACCTGCACCATGATGTCCGCTACCGAGTCGAGCAGGAGGCCGAAAAGCTCGTTCTGTGTGGCCTGCGCCAGCGCGGAGTGGAACGCGATGTCCATGCGCGCAAAATCGTCGCGCGTCCGAACGCTTTCGGCCATCTCCCGCAGAGTCGCCTCCATCCGGCGCAGGTCGTCCTCCGTCCGCCGCTCTGCCGCCAGGCCCGCGATCTCGACCTCCAGCACGCGCCGCACCTCGCTGACCTTTGCATAGTCCGGCTGCGGCTGGCCCGCCCGCAGGAACAGGCTCATCGCCTGGGTGACGGACTGCGCGCTGGGGGAGCGGATGACCGTGCCGCTGCCCGGCACGACTTCCAGCAGGCTCCGGGCGGTGAGCGCAGAGACCGCCTCGCGCACGACGGTACGGCTGACGCCGAACTGCCGGGCCAGTTCGCGCTCCGGCGGCAGGCGGTCGCCGGGCCGGAGGCGGTTGGCGGCGATCATCGCCTCCATCTGGCGCGCGACGCGGCTGGACAGCGTGGACTCGCGGGGGAGGGCCGTGAACAGTTCCTCGGATTCAGGCGATGGGGCTGGCTTGGACATAGGCTCTCCACAGAGAAAATAGAAATCGAACCGTGCGGTATATGGCATACCATCTTATGTTCAGACCGGACGTACTGGAAAGTATACCCTCAACTCCGGTATATTGGTACGAGGAATCCAGAATCCGGATCGCAATTTTGCCGGGTTCGGCAAGAATTCTAATTCCTCTGGCGGTTGAAACCGGAAATTGTCCGAACTGTGATTTATGAGATTATGGGATGGACTATGATGGAGCCAATCATAGTCCCTCCGGTAATCCGACAAATCACAGTTCAGACATTCCGCGAATTCATTCGCCGGGCAAAATGTGAGGGTCTGTCAGGGCTGCTGACAGGAGTTGCCCGCACGAACAGCGAATCCTAACAATGCCTTGCTTGCTTCCGTATCTATCCGCCACTGGCGAACCGCCGCCATCAAGGTTACAATAAGGCAGGAAACGCGGAGCGCGAAGGGAGACGAGACAATGCTGAGACTGGACGCCGAGAAACCGGTACATCTTTGCGACGGCATGACGCGCCGCGACTTTCTGCACGCGGGCGCGCTCTCGATGCTGGGCCTGACCCTGACTCTGCCGGAGTTTCTCGCGATGAAGGCCGAGGGCGCGGTGCGCAAAGACAAAGATGTGAACTGCATCATGTTGTTCCTGTTGGGAGCGCCGAGCCAACTCGACACCTGGGACATGAAGCCCAACGCCCCTGCCGAGATACGCGGTCCCTTCAAGCCGATCAAGACAAACGTTCCCGGCATACAGATTTCGGAGATATTTCCGCGCATGGCGAAGCGCGCCGACCGCTTCTCCATCATCCGTTCGGTCTACCACACCGCCGCAGCCGTCCACGATACGGGCCATCAGATGATGCAGACGGGCCGCCTCTTTACGGGCGGGCTGGAACACCCGCACATCGGCTGCGTGCTGAGCTATCTCAAGGGAGCGCGCGGCGATGTCCCGGCCCATGTCCTGATGCCGCGCCCGATGGGGCCGACCGGCGGCAACCTCCCGCACGGCCAGACCGCCGGGTATCTGGGCAAAGCCTACGATCCGTTCGTTCTCAACGCAGACCCTTCCGACAAGAACTTCAAAGTCCCCGATCTGCTGCCGCCGGACTATATAGACGCGATCCGCGCCGAGCGGCGGCGCAAGCTGCGCGAGGCGGTGGACGGGGCGGTGAAAGCCTTTGAGACGAGTCAGGACGCCCGCCTGATGGACAGCAATTTCCATCAGGCGTACACGCTGATGTCCTCGGCGAAGGCGCGAGAGGCGTTCGAGATCTCCAAAGAGAGCGAGGCGACCCGCGACAAGTACGGCAGGAACAAGTTCGGGCAGTCCTGCCTGCTGGCGCGGCGGCTCGTGGAGCGCGGCGTCCGCTTCGTCACCATCAATATGTTCGAGACGGTCTTCGATGAACTGACCTGGGATATTCACGGCTCCGCGCCCTTCACGCCCATAGATGCCTACCGCACGCTCTGCGGCCCCTGGTTCGACAACGGCTACACGTCGCTGATCGAGGAGCTGCAGGAGCGCGGGCTGTACGAGAACACCATCGTCGTGGCGATGGGCGAGTTCGGGCGCACGCCCAAGATCAATCCAGCGGGCGGGCGCGACCACTGGCCGCAGTGCTGGAGCATGATCCTCGGCGGGGGCGGCATCAAGGGCGGGCAGGTCATCGGCGCGTCGGACGAGATCGGCGGCTATCCGACCGACCGGCCCACGACACCCGCCGATGTCGCCGCGACGCTCTTCTCTGCCCTCGGCATCTCCCTGACGACGGAACTGCCCTCGCCGGGCAATCGCCCGCTTCCGGTCGTCGAGTATGCGGCCAAACCGATCACGGAGTTGCTATGAACCGCACGGCAGACACGCAGACCCCTTTGAAGCCTTCGCTCTCGGATACCCTGCGTCCGGAAGTGACCGAGGAACTGCTCCAGGACCTCACGCGGCGCATTGTGGAGGCGTTTCATCCTTACAAGGTCATCCTGTTCGGTTCCTACGCCTACGGCACGCCGCACAGAGACAGTGACGTAGACCTGTTCGTCATCATGGATTCAGAGGAGACTATGCATGACCGCATCGTGAAAGTTTACGAAGTTGCCGAGGTGCCTTTCCTGCCGATGGATGTTCTCGTGCGAACGCCTTCAGAGGTCGAAGCGCGCGTCGCAATGGGCGATTTCTTCGTTATCGAGATTTTGGAAAAAGGAAAGGTTCTATACGACCGTGGCGCTGCTCGATGAGGAGCCGCAACAAGCCGGTTGAGAATTCGGAAAGAGAGCAACAGAAATGAGCGCAGCAATAGAAACGATCCCGCAATTCTACACGGCGGCGGATATGGAACGGTTTCCAGATGATGTGCGATATGAGTTGATCCGAGGAGAACTCTGCCCTATGCCCCCTCCTGGCGCAGAACATGGCAGCATAACGGCCCGCTTATCAAGCCGTGTGACGATCTATATCGAGGACAACGAGCTAGGCGAGTGCTTTGCCGCCGAAACGCGCTTTGTCATCGAGCAGAATCCCGATACGGTTCTCGCCCCGGACTTTGCCTTTATCTCTAAAGAGCGTCTGCCAGCAAAACTGCCGAAAGGTTTCCTCCGAATTGCGCCCGATATTGTCCTGGAAACACGCTCCCCAGGCGACACCAAACGGGAAGTCTCCTTGAAAGTGGCGCGCTGGCTGCAAGCAGGGGCAAAAATCGTCTGGGTCATTGACCCGGAGACGCGCACGCTGACCGTGCATCGTTCGGGAATGGTTCCACGCATTCTTGGTCTGGAAGACATGCTGACCGGCGAGGAGGTTCTGCCCGGCTTTACGCTGCCGATCCGCCGTCTGTTCCGCGATGCGGAAGGATAACGCCGATGAGAAGGCAAGGAGCAGGGAGTGACTGACTTTTTCTATAAGCCGGAAGACGCCTGGGCCGCCGATTTCATTCCGTTCTACTGGAAAGGCGCGTATCGGCTCTTCTATCTGAAGGACTGGCGCAGCCGGGAACAGCACGGCGAAGGCACGCCCTGGTATCAGGTACGCACCGCCGATTTCGTCCATTTTGCCGATCAGGGCCAGATGCTGGCGCGCGGCACGGCGGAGGAGCAAGACCTCTACGTGTTCACCGGCTCTGTCATCGAGGCGAACGGACAGTTCCACATCTTCTACACCGGACACAATCACCATCTCAGCGCGCAGGGCAGGCCGCAGGAGGCCGTCATGCACGCCGTCAGCGACGACCTGGTGACCTGGCGCAAACTTCCGGAGGACACCTTTTTCGCGCCGCCCGACCGGTATGAGCCGCACGACTGGCGCGATCCGTTCGTCTTCTGGAACCCGGCGGCGCGGGAGTGGGGAATGCTGCTGGCCGCGCGGCTTACGACCGGCCCCTCGCGGCGGCGCGGCTGCACGGCCTACTGCGCGTCCAGAGACCTCAAGACCTGGGAAGTCCGGGAGCCGTTCTGGTCGCCGGGCCTCTACTACACGCACGAGTGTCCCGACCTGTTCCGCCTGGGCGACTGGTGGTATCTGGTCTTCTCCGAGTTCAGCGAAGCCTCGCTGACCCGCTATCGGATGAGCCGTTCGCTTGATGGCCCCTGGCTGGTTCCGGCCAACGACTCCTTCGACTGCCGCACGCACTATGCCGCCAAAACCGCCTCGGACGGGACACGCCGCTACCTGTTCGGCTGGAACCCGACGCGCGGCAGCCAGAAAGATACGGAGGGCGGCTGGGACTGGGGCGGCAATCTCGTGGTGCATGAGATCGTGCAGGAACCGGATGGCACGCTCTCCGTACGCGTGCCGGAGACGGTAGACCGCGCGTTCGGCATCCGGCAGCCGTTCGCCTTTCGACCGGGCCTGGGGAACTGCACAATAGACGCAGATGGCGCGGTCGAGATCGCTGCGTCCGACTCCTTCGGCTGTGCGGTCGCCGGGCCGATGCCCGACCGGTGCAAGCTGATGATGACCGTGACCTTTGCGCCAGGCACGCGCGGCTGCGGGCTGATGCTTCGCGCCAGTGACGATTTAGAGACGGGCTACTACATCCGCCTGGAACCCCACCGCAGCCGCTTCGTCTGCGATCAGTGGCCGCGCGGCGGCGACGTGCCTTATCGCGTCGGGCTGGAAAGGCCGCTGGCGTGGAAGCCAGGCGAACCGATCGAGATCAAAGTCTTTGTGGACGGAACCGTCTGCGAGGTCTATGTGGCGGGCAAGGTCGCCATGAGTATGCGCCTCTATGACCATCCGAAAGGCAGTTGGGGCGTCTTTGTCAGCGAAGGCGCGGCGCGCTTTGAGAATACCACCCTGCACACGCTTTGAAGAGGACGACCCCTCCGAGGAAGGCGCGTTAAGGAAGAGACCAATGCGAACCAGTGTCTTGCTTCTCAGCTTACTGATTTTGACCGGGACTGCGAGGGCGGAGAGCGCTCCGACGCCGGTGATTCTGCCGTCTCAGGTGACGCTGACCGGGCCGAAGGCGAGCCAACGGCTGATCGTGGAGGCGCAGCGCGGCGAGCGGTTTGTCGGCGATGTGAGCGCGAAGGCGGCCTTCGCCTCCTCGAATCCACAGGTGGCGCGGGTGGATAAGAGCGGCGTCGTGTGGCCGGTCGGCGATGGGGTGGCGACTGTCACAGCCAATGTGGAGGGGCAGACAGCAAAAGCGGAGGTTCGGGTGACAGGAACACGCGCGCCCTTCGTCTGGAGTTTCCGCAACCACGTCCTGCCGATGATGACGAAAGCGGGCTGCAACTCCGGCGCGTGTCACGGCGCGGCGGCGGGCAAAGGCGGACTGAAGCTGACCCTGCGCGGCTTCGACCCGAACGCCGACTACGCCGTGCTGACCCATCAGGCGATGGGACGGCGCGTGGTGAGTGGCGATCCGGCGCACAGCCTGATGCTACTCAAGCCGACCATGACGATCCCGCATGGCGGCGGCGTGCGCATCCAGCCGAAATCGCCGGACTACGCGATCCTGGCCGGATGGATCAAGGCGGGAACGCCGCGACCGCAGCCCGACGACGCGCGCCTGCTGACGCTGGAAGTCTTTCCCGCGCTAGCCTCGCTCCGGCCCGGCGACGCGCAGCAGATCCTCGTGCGCGCCCACTATTCGGACGGGCATACGGAGGACGTGACACGCTGGGTCAAGTTCGGCACGAGCGATGGCACGGTCGCGACGGTAGATGACGAGGGCCGCGTGAAGGTCATGGGGAGCGGCGAGGCGGCCATCACCGTCTGGTTCTCCAGCAAGGTCACGTTCGCCCGTATCGTCTCGCCCTTCCCGAACGCGCCTGCGCCGGAGACTTTCGCGCAGGCTCCGCGCGCCAACTTCATTGACGATCTGACCCTCCAAAAACTGGAGACGCTCGGCCTGCCGCCCTCGCCGCGCTGCACGGACAGTGCCTTTATCCGCCGCGCATTTCTGGATACCGCCGGTATCCTGCCCACAGCAAAAGAGGTCGAGGCGTTCACAGCGGACAGGTCGCCGGACAAGCGCGCGAAGCTGGTGGAGGCGCTGCTGTCTCGCCCGGAGTTCACCGACTACTGGACGTACAAGTGGTGCGATCTGCTGCTGGTGAGCAGCCGCAAGCTGTCCGGCAACGCCATGACCGCCTTCTACCAGTGGATACGCCAGAGCGTTGCGGAGAACAAGCCCTGGGATCGCTTCGCCCGCGAGATTCTGACGGCGCAGGGCAGCAACCTGGAGAACGGCGCGGTCAGCTACTACGTGCTGCATAAAGACCCGATTGACCTGACGGAGACGACGACGCAGGCGTTCCTGGGGATGTCGGTACAGTGCGCCCGGTGTCACAATCATCCGCTGGAGAAGTGGACGCAGCGCGACTACTATCAGATGGCGAACCTGCTTGCGCGCGTGCGCCTGAAGAACGGCGACCGGAGTGGGGAGGTGTTGGCGCTGTCGGCGACGGACGGCAATATCGCCCATCCGCGTCTCGGCGTGCCGCTGCCGCCGCGCCCGCTCGATGGCCCGGAGATGGCGCTGGATGATCCGCGCGACCGGCGGCAGGTTCTCGCCGACTGGCTGACCGCGCCGGAGAACCCCTACTTCGCGAAGGCGCTGGTCAACCGCGTCTGGCGCAACTTCCTGGGGCGCGGTCTCGTGGAGGCGGAGGACGATCTGCGCCTGACCAATCCGCCCTCCAATCAGGAACTCCTCGATGCGCTGGCGGCGGATTTCGTCCGGCACGGCTACGACGTGAAGCGGCTCATCCGCACGATCCTGCTCTCCGAGACCTATCAGCGCTCCTCCGATCCGGTTCCCGGCAACGAGAAGGACGACCGCTACTACGCGCGCTATCTCATCCGTCGCCTGCCCGCCGAGGTCATTCTGGACGCCGTCTCCCAGGTGACGGGCGTGCCGACGGAGTTCACGGGCTATCCGAAGGGCTATCGCGCGCTGCAACTGCCCGATTCGCAGATCGCCTCCTACTTCCTGACCGCTTTCGGTCGCCCGGAGCGCGTGCAGACCTGCTCCTGCGAGCGCCATCAGGAGCCGACCATCGCGCAGGCGCTTCATCTGGCGAACGGCGATACGGTGAACCTGAAACTGAAAGCCTCCGGCGGTGTGATAGATGGGCTGCTGGACAGGCAGGCGAGCGACGAAGAGGCATTACGCACGCTTATGCTCTCCGCGCTCTCCCGCCTCCCGACCGAGGCTGAACAGACGAAGGCGCTGGCTCTGCTCCGCGACAGCGCGCCCGCCACAAACGGCCCGCCTGCCGCGCAGCGCGAAGCCCGCCGCGCCATCCTGGAAGACCTGTTCTGGGCCGTCCTGACCGACAAGGAGTTCCTCTTCAACCACTGAGGCGTTCCGCAATGGTTAGGTATGTCGTAGTGTAGCCGTGTCGAGGAAAGTCGGCGCAGATGCTGGA
>Ga0070741_10007442_pt1 | contig 22629 bp, 17 predicted proteins | sample Coa_R1_4_FD_66440 | JGI IMG/M metagenome (GOLD analysis project Ga0070741, IMG submission 66440) | Surface soil microbial communities from Centralia Pennsylvania, which are recovering from an underground coalmine fire - Coalmine... | ecosystem: Environmental > Terrestrial > Soil > Unclassified ... | reverse complement strand
TCGCCCGAGGAGGCGCAACCGGCTCAACTCCCGCCACTAGCGCCGCCGCGTGAATCCCCGCCATCAGCCCAGTCGCAATCGACTCCACGTATCCTTCGACCCCGCAAATTTGACCCGCAAACAAAACGTGCGGATGTTCTTTCATCTGCAACGTCTCAGTCAGCAACGCCGGCGAATTGATGTACGTATTGCGATGAATCTGTCCATAGCGCAGAAAGCGAGCATTCTCCAGCCCCGGAATCAGCCGCATCACTCGCGCCTGCTCGCCAAACTTCAAATGATTCTGAAATCCCACCAGGTTGTAGGAATCGGCGCGCAGGTTCTCCTGCCGCAACTGCACGGCTGCATAGGGGATTCGGCCAGTCCGAGGATCTTTCAATCCCACCGGCTTCATCGGGCCAAACCGCAGAGTATCCCGTCCACGCCGCGCGAGCTCTTCAATCGGCAAACAACCCTCGAAGTAATTCAGCTTCTCCCACTCGCGTTCTTCAACCGATTGTGCGGCAAGCAGTCCATCGAGGAACCGGTCGTATTCTTCTTTAGTCATCGGACAATTTATGTAGTCGGCCGAACCTTTGTCATAGCGTGCCGCCAAATAAACCTTAGACATATCGATGGAATCGGCTTCAACAATGGGACTGATCGAATCGTAAAAATATAAGTGGGGCGGAGAAAAATCTGAGTGTGGCGCGGGCGCCCCCGCCCGCGATCTGCTGAGCCTTCCAATTTCCTGTGATAGTGCATCGGAAGTTAGTGGCCCGGTTGCAATAATCGTAATCGGACCCTCGCCATGCTCACGTAGGAATAACGACTCCAAACGAGAATCACGTAGGGACAGCCGCCCTCGGCTGTCCAACGGGTCAATACTGGTAACTTCCTCCCGCCTGATCGTAATCAGCGGCTCGCCAGAAATCTTCTCCGTCACCTTTGCCGCAAAGGTCGTTCGATCCACCGCCAATGCATGGCCAGCAGGAACCGCACACTCGCGTGCAATTTCCAGCAGCAGCGATCCCGCGCGCCGCATTTCTTCTTTAAGCAGCCACGGAGCGGTATTTTCGCTTTCCGATTTAAGAGAGTTCGAGCAGACAAGTTCCGCGAAATCCGAAGTCTGATGCGCCGGTGTCGAGCGCACGGGGCGCATTTCGAACAGTTCAACCGCAATTCCTCGCCGTGCGCATTGCCAAGCCGCTTCCGATCCGGCTAAGCCCGCTCCAATGATTCGAATCGCCTGAGTCACCGCACGCCCTCCGCCACAACGGCGAATTTTTCCGCATCGAGTTGTACCGTCTTCCATGCGTCCATAAAGGTCGCGCCGAGTTTCTCATAGAACTCAATGGCCGGTTGATTCCAGTCCAGCACCTGCCAGCGCAGCGCATAACAGTTCTCTTCCTGAGCCAACTTTACGAGGCGCGAGAAAAATTCTTTGCCAATACTTTTGCCCCGAAATTCCGGACGCACATAAATGTCTTCGAGAAAAATCCCGTGCCGGCTTTCAAAAGTCGAATAGAACTCGAAGAAAAAAGCGTAGCCTGCAATGTGCTTTTCCCATGCGGCAATCAAAACTCGGAATTTAGGGTTCGTCCCAAAGCCGTCCCTGGCAAGGTTTTCCTCAGTCACGTTAAATGGCAAACGTTCGAAGGTCGCGAACTCCTCGATCATGGTCTTGAGTACCGGAACATCATCGCGAGTGGCGGGACGGATCGTTAGCATGGGGATCGTGAGCATGGAAAACTCCAATAAGTTTCGAGCGAGGCGTGCAGCGGATATTATATAGGCGTAACTATCGAACAACTTTGGAGCGTCATGACTCGCATCGCATTGATCGAACCAGAACAGGCTTCGCCCGAAGTCAAAGAAATCTACGAGACGGTTCTCCGTGGCAAACCGGGCAACGTGCAGAAAGCATTGGCGCACCGTCCGGAGATGCTCAAGAACTTCCTCGGTTTCTACGCCAGCGTAGGCCGTTCGCTCGAGCGCAAGCTCTACGAACTGATCTACATTCGCGTGTCAATCATCAACGAATGCCACTACTGCTTGCAGCACCACATCGCATCTTCAAAACGAGTAGGTCTCACTCACGACGATTGGGCAGCTCTGAAAGCGGGCAACTATAGCCGGTTTTCCGAAAAAGAACGCGAAGCTTTAACTTACGCCGACGAATTAACCAGAGCGCCGCACGAAATCGACGATGATGATTTCCTTAAATTGAAGCAGCATTTTCCCGACGAACAAATTGTTGATCTGCATTTGCTGGTTGGTTTGGCGAACCTGACTAATCGCTTTACGGATCCGTTAGGCCTGGAACTTGAGATGCCGGAAGAAAAAATCTGAGATCAAAAGACCTCGATCAAAAGACCTCGGGAAGCTTAATTTGGCGCGTTGTCTTGGAATTCATTTAGATTGTCAGATTTGTCATTCCGAGCCGTTCGTAGCCTGCGCTGGCGCGTCGAGAAGGCGCAAGAAATCTGCTTTTCTGTCTCAACTAAACTGCGCTCCCGCAACATGGTTTTAAATTATAGGTTTGGTGGGTTTATCCGTGTGAACCCGTGAAATCCGCGGCTGGCGCGGCGACAAGGCGCGAAGAAATCTGCTTTTCTGTCTCAACTAAACAGCGCTCCCGCAACATGGTTTTAAATTATAGGTTTGGTGGGTTATCCGTGCGAATCCGTGAAATCGGCGGCTGGACTTTACAAGATCACCCTTTCATCGCCCACGCGCTTTGTGACCCTCTCGCGATCCAAATATTCCAGCAGTGGGATCGCGTACTTCCGGCTGACTCCCGTCATGTCCTTGAATCGAGCCACATCTATCTTTAGCGACTTTGCTTTTTCCGCCGCCAGATTTTTGCGCAAGGTTTCTAAAGCGTCCCGGTGAAACACCAGCTCTTCGGAAATCTTTACCAGAACTTTCTCCCGCAGCAACAATGTCACTATTTTCTGTGCTCGGACTTTATCTACTTTTAATGCAGCCAGCACATCTCTCAGAGCGGGAACTTTCAATCCCGCGGAAGCGAAAGCGTTCTCAATAATTTTCTTCGACTCTGCCTCTTCGTCTTTCATTACGATGGCGCGTCCGGGCAGATGAACCACCTCGCCATTCGTGACTAACTTCTTCTCGCGCACAAGCATATCGAGAACTGCGGCGAAAATTTCGAGATCAAGATTTCCCCGCAGAGCTTCTTTGCTGATTCCCGCAACCAGAGGATTTTGTTTATGAAATTCTGCGACAGCGTTCTGCACCTGGGATTTTATCCGCACAACCGCGTCGCAGTGCACCAACAAATCATCCACTCGAATGATGGATCCATTTGCAATTAGCGCCGCTGAATGAGCCTCCACCGCTTGTCGCCGCCATCCGGTCTCCTCAATAGCCTGCTCGACCAATAGACCTCGCTCTGAACGCCGCGCAATACGGGCCAGCAAGATTGATTCCGGTTCACCTTGTGCCAGGATTTCAAGGAAGCGCTCCGTTGAATCCTTTCGAGATCGCGGAATTGGCGAAGCGTCGAGCACCACTCCACCACCAATCGTGATCACAGGCGAAAATTGCCGGATGATGAATCGATCTCCGGGAAGCAACAGTACGGGTTCGGCTAAGCGCAATTGCGCAAAGACTTGCTCCCCAGGCGAGACATGCGCATGTCCCATCTTTGCGTTCTTTGCAAAAGTGGACGATGCCGGTTCCCGGTTAGAAGTGGGTGCCCCATCCTTGCCTTCTTTGCAAGGGTGGGAGGGATCGATATTGTCACGCACCAATAAAACCACGGTCGCAATTGTCTCTGCGGTGTAGGCATGAAAATGTACCCGCGCTTGATCTTTCAAAAGTTTTGCCGATGGCACTAACGAAAGCGAAACATCGACGCGCGAAGTCGAATGGAATGTGGAAGTCGGCGCGAGTACCATTCCGCGCGCCAGATCTTCTGTGCTAACCCCCGCAAGGTTCAACGCAGTTCGTTCCCCTGCAACCGCTTGCTCAGCGGGCTTTCCATGAACCTGCACGCCTCGCACCCGTATGCGTTTCCCACTCGGAAAGACCTCCAGTTCGTCCTCTTTGCGAATCGTTCCCGAGATCAAAGTTCCCGTCACTACGGTGCCAAAACCTTTCATTGTGAAAACGCGGTCAATCGGAAGACGCGGCAGAGCGGCGGAGTCTTTGCTGGATATTTCAGCGGCAACCCTTGCCAGGGCGCGTTTCAGATCGTCTAATCCCGCGCCAGTAAGCGCGCTTACGGGAATAATTGGAGAAGTCTGTGGATCGAGGAATGAACCGCGAAGAAATTCTCCAACTTCCAGTTTCACAACATCGAGCATCTCGGAATCAATCAGATCGGATTTGGTCAACACTGTAATGCCGCGCCGAACAGATAATAGCCGGCAAATGTCGAAGTGCTCGCGGGTCTGTGGCTTGATCGATTCATCCGCCGCAATGACCAGCAGTACCAGATCAATTCCGCCAATCCCGGCCAGCATATTGCGCACAAAACGCTCATGGCCGGGAACATCCACGAAGCCGAGTTGCAGCTTTTCACCGTTTACCGTTGAGAGATCGAGATGAGCAAAGCCGATGTCGATAGTAATTCCCCGCCGCTTCTCTTCTTCGAGACGGTCGGCATCTATGCCAGTCAGAGCTTTGACCAGAGCGGTCTTGCCATGATCGATATGTCCGGCGGTGCCGATGATGATCGACTTCATGAATAACCCAGTATAGTTGGCTTGCAGAGACTTACGAAGGATACCCGCCCTCGTGCTGTTTGTATCGCGTAGGGACAGCGGCCCTCGGCTGTCCATCGATGTACGTGCGCCATGCGTGATTGCCAGTGCCACATAAATGCAAATATGTACGTATAATTATGAATGTACAAAGCGATTGGAAGCGATTTAAGCGATCCAGAAGTGAGCGACAGCCTCAACCTGGCTGGCGTGCCTTACAGCCGCGCCACCGTCTTCTTGACGCAAAATCGGGGCATTCCTCAGCGCAGCTTAAATCCGACTTGGTACTTCGAAGAGGCTCTCAACCAATTATCAATAACTTACGGGCAAGTGACGAACGTATGCGGGTGCTGTTCCGGCGCGATTCGCTACCAGCCGAATTCTAAATTTCCGCTCTACCCAGACCCTGCCTCCAGATGCGACAATAGAGTTTCCCAACCCAATGACTTCTTCTGCAACTTTGAACATCACCCCGCAGCTCATTCGGGAGCACGGCCTGACTCCCGATGAGTACGACAAAATCAAGCGCTTGCTGGGTGGACGCGAACCCACGCTCACCGAGCTGGGCATTTTCAGCGTGATGTGGAGCGAGCACTGCTCGTATAAATCTTCGCGAGTTCATCTCAAGCGGTTGCCAACTCGCAGCAAACTGGTTATGCAAGGCCCGGGGGAGAATGCCGGCATCATCGACATTGGCGATGGCTGGGCCTGCGCCTTCAAGATCGAATCGCATAATCATCCCTCATTTATCGAGCCGTTTCAAGGAGCTACGACGGGAGTCGGCGGGATTTTGCGCGACATCTTCACTATGGGAGCAAGGCCGGTCGCGGTGATGGACTCATTGCGTTTTGGCCCGATCGAATCCAATGTAGCAACGGGCGTCTCGCCCGTCGAAGCCGAGCAACGCTCGGCTGGACAGCCGGGGGCGGCTGTCCCTACACAAGCAAATCCAAAACAAGCAAATCCAACGCAGGCAAATCCCACACGAGCAACTCCAACCCAAGCCGAGATTCACAAGAATCATTCCATCTTTGAAGGTGTTGTGGGTGGCGTGGCTTCGTATGGCAATTGCTTCGGGGTTCCCAATCTTGGCGGCGAAACTAAGTTCGAGCCTTGCTATTCGGGGAACCCTCTTGTGAATGCATTCGCGTTGGGTCTGGTGCGGCGCGATCAGATTTTTTACGCCAAGGCTGCTGGCGCGGGCAATCCTGTGATTTACGTGGGATCGAAAACCGGACGCGACGGAATTCATGGCGCGACCATGGCCAGCGAAGAATTCAGCGAAGGCTCGGAAGCGAAGCGGCCTAATGTGCAGGTCGGCGATCCTTTCATGGAGAAGCTTCTCCTTGAAGCCTGTCTCGAAGCCATGCAGACGGGCGCGATTATTGGTATCCAAGATATGGGCGCGGCGGGACTTACCTGTTCGACATGCGAAATGGGCGCGCGCGGACATGTGGGAATTGAGATTGAACTGGATCGTGTGCCGCAACGTGAGACCGGCATGAGCGCCTACGAGATCATGCTGAGCGAGTCGCAAGAGCGGATGTTGCTGGTTGCGCAAAAAGGACGCGAAGAAGAAATTTTCCGCGTATTCGAAAAATGGGGACTGGATGCAGTTGAAGTTGGGCGTGTTATCGGTGAGGACACCATGCGAGTTCTGCATCATGGAGAAGTCGTTGCCGAGATTCCAAATCCCGCGCTCACTGATGATGCTCCGTTATACAACCGCCCGCTCGAACGCTGGGAAACACCGGTTCCGCGTGAAAAGCCCGAGCATGTCCAACTTGCTCAAGATGGAGACTTTACTGCAAATCTGAAGCAGCTTCTTAGTAGTCCAAACATTTGCAGCAAGCGTTGGGTCTGGGAACAATACGATCACATGGTGCAAACCAACACGGTCGAAGGACCGGGCGCGGGCGATGCGGGCGTGATTCGCATTAAAGGCTCGCAGCGGGGATTGGCGATGGCGCTGGATGGCAACGGGCGCTGGTGTTATCTCGATCCGAAGCTTGGGGCGATGCATGCTGTGGCTGAAGCTGCGCGCAATGTGGCTTGCTCGGGCGCAACTCCTGTGGCCGCAACGAATTGTTTGAACTTTGGCAATCCCGAGAAGCCGCACATTATGTGGCAACTTTCGCAAGCGGTTGATGGAATCGCTAAAGCTTGTGAAGCGCTTGCGACGCCTGTAACTGGTGGGAATGTAAGTCTCTACAACGAAACTTTGGGAGAGGGAATTTATCCCACGCCGGTTTTGGGGATTGTGGGCATCTTCGAAGATGTTCATAAGGCAGTGTTTCCACATTTCCGAAAAACGGGACGGGCGATTGTTTTGTTGGGTAGTTCAGAACCGGGCGATGCAGTCGATGCTGAGTCAGAATTTGGTTCATCAGAATATGCGAAAGAAATTTTAGGAACAGTCTGGGGATTTCCTCCGGCGCTGGAACTTGACCGCGAAGCTGCTCTACAGAAAGCAGTTATCGAAATCATCAACTTGGGATTAGCCGATTCGGCGCACGATTGTTCTGATGGTGGCATCGCAGTGACTCTGGCTGAATCGGCCTTTTCGAAGGGAATAGGTTTTAAAGTCAATTTGCATTCGCAAGATCTGGCTCCCGAGTTCGTTCTTTTTAGTGAGGATGCGAGCCGCGTCGTGATCTCTTGCGACCCGGTTAACCTCTCGCGAATCAAACAAGTAGCAGATAGTCACGGCATTTCCGCAGAGCCGATCGGCGAAACAGTATCCGAACAGGCAGAAATTGCAATTGATGGCAGGGTTGTTGTGTCGGCGAAGGTTTCGGAGTTGCGCGAGAGTTTCGAGGGAGCGATTGAGAGAGTGCTGAAGGCGGACGCGGAGTTGGTGGTGTGAAAAGCTTTTAATCGCAAAGCGCGCGAAGGAGAGTCGCAAAGAAGCGCAAAGAAAAGCCATACAAGGCATAAAAAAGAATACGAAGAAGAACAAATACACAGGTTCTTCGCGGATGAATTGTTGAGCATGGTAGAGCGAAGATAAAGAAAAGGCCGAGCGTAAGCTCGGCTGGACAGCCGAGGGCGGCTGTCCCTACGTGAGCAAAGCGATACGTGAGCAAGGCGAGATGCAACAAAACTACAGAGCTAACAGCTAAAGGCCAGGAGCCAGGATGCCGCAATCTGACAAATTTCGTTCCGACAAGTTTCACGATGAGTGCGGTGTGGTTGCGATCTACTCCCACCCCGAAGCTGAGAAACTGGCTTATCTCGGACTGCATGCTTTGCAGCATCGCGGGCAGGAGTCGGCGGGCATTGTCACATCGAATGGCATGATGCTCAACATGCACAAGTCCATGGGGCTTGTAGCCGATATTTTTCATGAAGGCGAGTTAAGCAAGTTGCGCGGCACGCTTGCCATTGGACACACGCGTTATTCGACAGCCGGCGACTCTTCGTTGCTGAATGCCCAGCCCATCATGGTGCAATCGAACAAGGGAATGATGGCTCTTGCTCACAATGGAAACCTGGTGAATGCGCAAGATATCCGGACCAAAATGGAAGCGCAAGGGTCGATATTTCAGACGAGCAGCGATACTGAAGTGATCGTGCATTTGATCGCGATGTCCAAGGAACAGACGCTGCCCGAAGCCATGGCCGACGCTTTAAGACGAGTGGAAGGCGCATTTTCTCTGGTGATGATCAGTCCTGACCGGATTTTCGCGGCGCGTGATCCGCGCGGTTTTCGGCCGTTAGCGATGGGAAAAATTCCAGCTTTGCCGGGAGAGAAGCAGGACACGATTGTCTTCGCATCTGAAACCTGCGCTTTCGATTTAATCGGAGCGGAATTTGTGCGCGACGTAAAACCCGGCGAACTCATTGTGGCTGGGCCGGAAGGAACAACCTCGCGGTTCTATGCGACTCCGCTGGCGCAATCGAGCTGTATTTTCGAGCACGTCTATTTTTCTCGCCCCGACAGCCGTGTCTTTGGACGTCCAGTGCAGGAGAGCCGCGAAAACCTTGGGCGGCAACTCGCGCAAGAGTCTCCGGTGGAGGCTGACATAGTGGTGCCCGTACCGGATTCCGGTGTTACCGCTGCGATGGGATATGCCGCCGAAAGCGGGATTCCTCTGCGCTTCGGACTCATTCGCAATCACTATGTGGGAAGAACCTTCATTGAGCCACGGCAAACGGTGCGCGATTTTGGCGTGAAGCTCAAGCTGAATCCGGTGCGAAGTTTGCTTGAAGGTAAACGGGTGGTGCTGATCGACGACTCGATTGTGAGGGGGACGACCAGCAAGAAAATCGTCCGTATGATCCGTCAGGCCGGGGCGAAAGAGGTGCATATGCGCGTCTCCTGTCCGCCAACGGTTTCGCCTTGTTTCTACGGGGTAGATACGCCTTCCAAGAAAGAACTTATTGGAGCGAACAAATCCATTGAAGAGATTCAAGAATTTATTGGGGCCGATTCTTTGGCGTACCTGTCATTGCCAGGCTTAAAAAAAGCCTGCGGAGACGGCGAGAAGACCACGTATTGCACAGCCTGCTACACGGGAAAATATCCCACGAACTGGGTGGATGTGGAAGAGATTCAGCCAGTCGCAGCGGACAAGCTATAAGAGCGAAGTCAACTTAATACAAGTTTTGTTGTGTTCTTAGATTGAGGGTAGCTCAGCTGGCTTTTCGGCCTACTAAATGATCGTCTGAACTTTCTTTTTCTTCAGCAAAATCCAGGTCGCGCAGGGATGTAAGCCATAAGTCCACTTGTCTTTGCGCTTCATCTTTGGCGATGCCATATCTCTCCTGGAGCCGGCCAATCAATTGATCCCTTTTCCCTGCAATTACATTCAAGTCATCATCCGTGAGCTGGCCCCAACGCGCTTTCACGGCACCTAGAATTTGTTTCCACTTGCCTTCGATTCGATCCCAATTCATGATGACCTGCCTTCCTAACTGCTGAGAAGTCTGAGGTTACCTACTTTTACGACCACATTTCTTTTGATCTGTATCAAAGAGTAACGCCGATGTACTTAGGCAGCAATACAGGGATCACCCTATGCAGTTTGGACAAAGGCAGTGGAGGGAATTCTTCTAAACATGTACGGAATAAAAGCAGATTCCTCACACTCCCGCGCTCCGCAAGCGGAGCTGTGGGAGATTCGGAATGACAAAGAGTAGGTTTTATGGAGCTCGATAGGAAGCTTGGATGAACCCAGAATGCAGCTACTCATGAGGATAAAAAAGCAGATTCCTCACACTTCCTCGCTCCGCATGCGGAGCTGTGGGAGGTTCGGAATGACAAAGACCAGGTTTTATGGAGCTCGATAAGGAAGCTTGGATAACCCCGAATGCAGCTACTCATGAGGATAAAAAAGCAGATTCCTCACACTCCCTCGCTCCGCAAGCGGAGCTGTGGGAGGTTCGGAATGACAAAGACCGCGGAAAAATGGCGTACAAAAGTCAGCGAAGATTAGGCTTAAGAGAAATTAGCGGTTTCGAGGTGGGCATTCACCCACTTTTTAATTTGTAATCGCCGCTCGTCCTGAGGATCGAAGCGAATTCCGAATGTCTTGTTGCCAGGTTTACGCCAGCTCACCGTGGCGCGAACCCACACGCGTGGAAGGGTCAATAAAGCGAAAGAGACTTCCACCGGCTGGCCAGGGGCAACATCTTCCGTGCTACGGATCGACATTCCACCTGTGCTTATTTCTTGGCTGCTTACAGTGAAACGATTATTTCCTCCAGCGATGACGGTCACTTCCGTGATCACAGGGATGCGCGCATAACGCCGGAATTCATGGAGTACAAGCATTTGCGTCGAGCGCACCAACTTCAACGCGGACTGGCGATCGAGAGGCTCGTTAAAAACGGCGTTGATACCATACTTCGAAAATTTCATCGCCTGTTGCACGCTGCCGCCAAGACCATAGATCACCATGCGGCTGTTGGAAGGGGAGGTTCTCACGGTTTCAAGAAGGGGTTCGGCGGAGGGATCGATCTTGAGCACACAAGCTTCAAATTTCTCTTTCTCAAGGCGGATGCCTCCCTCAGAAGCTACGCTTACGGGCTCAATACCAAATTGACGGAAGCACTCGGAAAGAAGATTCCGGCTGGATTCGTCCACATTAATGAGCGCAGCTCGAGCGGAAACCTTTTTCGAAGCGGGCGCAAAATTGGCGGAAGTACTAAAAGCGCTGGGTGCGGACATAGTCATTAGGGATACTGGGGGACCTGATGCTGAATGACATTCTGAACTGCATCTGGACGGCGCGCAAAGGCCAAAAGGCCAGTCCAGTCGCGGGAAACCGGCTGAAGGAGGTGTACTGGTGGGCATGCCCTGGAGAGTTACCTAAAGTCACTTGTAAATGTGGCTTGATTGAGTTGCCTAGATCACGATCACAGGAGGGAGATGTGATCTGCATGGTTGTAAGCGTTGGAGGCCCAAAGAAGTGAGCTTTAGAGGGGATTGGGCAAAAATATTGTGGCAGGTTATTTGAACTAGGTTCAATCATCACCGTATACTAAGCGCCCTTGCCATGAAAGTTATTGTCATCATTCCGGCGGCTGGTTTGGGCACGCGCATGTCGGCTGCTGCAAGCGCAAAGGCAAAGAAAGCCGTGCCTTCGAAGCAGTTTACCGAACTCAACGGAACGCCAGTTCTGATTCACACGCTGCGCCGGTTTGCCGTGAAGCCGGTTTCAGACATTTATATTGCGCTCCGCAAAAATGAAATGGCCGGATTTCGCAATCGTCTCGAAAAAGAAGCGAAGGAGGTGCTCGCGAAAAAAATTCAGTTGGTCGAAGGCGGCGAGCACCGGCAAGAATCGGTAGCAAATGCGCTGGCCGCTCTTACATCCGCACCCGACGACATTGTGCTGGTGCATGACGCTGTCCGTCCGTTTGTGACGGAAGAAATCATTCATGACGTGATCGAGGCAACAAAGAAATATGGTGCGGCTATTGCGGGCTATCCGGCTGTCGATACCCTCAAGCAGGTTGAACGTACCGCGGAAGGAGCACTGGTCAGCGTGACAATTCCGCGGGAACGCGTCGTCATGGCGCAGACTCCGCAAGGATTTCGTTACGAAGTGTTAAAGAAGGCGTTCGACGAAGCTGCGGCTGACGGATTCGTGGGAACCGATGAAGCATCATTGGTTGAGCGCTCTGGGCATCCAGTGGCGGTGGTGATGGGGTCTCCGCGAAACATCAAGATCACGACACCAGCGGATATGGAATTGGCGGAATTTTATTTAAAACAATAAAAGATTGGCCGCGGATTTCACGGAGTTCGCGGATAAATCTTCAAGAAAAGCTATTGGGCTTCAAATAGAGCCGGACGGACTATCGCCTACATTTAGATTACCCGCCCAATTTTCCTGAAACGGTAAGAGCAGCCGCGGATTTCACAGAGTTCGCGGATAAATCCTCCAAAAAAGCTAATTGGGCTCAGTAATTGGCGGACGGACTCTCGCCTACATTTAAATTACCCGCTCAATTCTCCTGAAACGAAAAGATTGGCCGCGGATTTCACAGAGTTCGCGGATAGATCCAAAAAAAGCTAATTGGGCTCAGTAATCGGCGGACGGACTCTCGCCTACATTTAGATTACCCGCTCAATTTTCCTGAAACGGTAAGAGCAGCCGCGGATTTCGCAGAGTTCGCGGATAGATCCTCAAAAAAAGCTAATTGGGCTCAGTAATCGGCGGACGGACTCTCGCCTACATTTAGATTACCCGCTCAATTTTCCTGAAACGGTAAAGGGCCGCGGATTTCACGGAGTTCGCGGATAAATCTTCAAAAAAAGCTATTGGGCTTACAAATAGAGCCGGACGGACTATCGCCTACATTTAGATTACCCGCCCAATTTTCCTGAAACGGTAAGAGAGGCCGCGCGGATTCCCCAGAGTTCGCGGATAAATCTCAAAACAGCGATTAAACTTGGGCGATGGAAGCAGAGCCCATTGTCCTTAAACACGCGCAACTTACCGAGAAAATCATCGGCATTTTTTATGATGTCTATAATGAACTCGGACACGGTTTTCTGGAATCTGTGTACGAGGAATCAATGGTCATTGCTTTGCGCGATGAAAAGCTGGATGTAAATCAACAAGTTTCGGTTCCCGTGTGGTTCAGAGGTCATAACGTTGGAGAATTTAGAGCAGATGTTATCGTCGAGCAAAACGTATTGTTGGAGCTCAAGGGCGCTCGCACTCTCGAATGCGTGCACGAAGCTCAGCTCCTTCACTACTTGAGATCGACATCCATTGAAGTAGGTTTGTTGCTTAACTTTGGACCGCGTCCACAATTCCGCCGATTGGTATTTGATAACGCAAGAAAAAGAATCAGCGGAAATCCGTACCAATCCGCAGCCGGGTTTCTGCATGAGAATTGGTTACGGTTGGCGGAATTTTATTTAAAACAATAAAGAGCGGCTGCGGATTTCGCAGAGTTCGCGGATAAACCGCTCCGTACATTACAAAAAAGCGAATCGAAAACGTATTTTCGCAAACACTATAGAACTGGAAACCTGAAACTTGAAACCTGTAATCCGCATTGGCTATGGCTGGGACTCTCACGAATTCAAATCTGGTATTCCCCTAATTATTGGGGGCGTGACTTTGCCGCACTCCAAAGGATTGGGGGGGCATTCTGACGGCGATGTTCTCTTGCATGCCATTACAGACGCGCTGCTGGGAGCGGTGGCTGCTCCCGATATTGGATCGCTTTTTTCTCCCACTGATGCGAAGTGGAAGGGTGCAGATTCAGCCGTGTTTTTGGCGGAAGCGCTCAAACGCGTCAAAGCAGCAGGATACGCAGTGATTAATATTGACTCCACTCTAATTCTGGCGTCACCGAAAATTGGGCCGCACAGCGCGGCTATTCGAACTCGGGTTGCAGGGTTGATGGGGCTTGCCGAAAATTGCATTGGCATCAAAGCGAAGACGCCAGAGGGCATGGGAACGGATAATGCTGCAATCGCGCACGCAGCAGTGCTGCTAACCGCGGTGAAAAAGAAAGCTGCACACAAAAAGAAAAAGACACGATAAATTTTATTTTGCGATGCGCTAAGAGTCCGCGCTGCTTTTTGCTGTTCGAATCTGGACACACTTACTCAACACCGGACATCCGAATTTTTATCTTGCCTACAACAATCATCATTCTCGTTTGCAGTGAACACGTTGAGAGCCGAATGTTAATGGCTGGGCGATTGCTTGTAAAAAGTTGTAACAGAATCGTTCATCGCAACACGCTTATTTGCGAAGGAACTATAGTTTGCTAACCCCCCAGGAAGATATGCGTCCAAAGGGGAGTAAGCGGGTTCCGATACTACGGAACTTTTATTACAAACGAAACGTATCTTCACGCGATGGTTGGATCGGACGAAGAGAAATTTGTCCGAGAGATGCGGGAATAATTTTCAGGGGTTAAGGGACTGCCGTCCCACTTGGTTTGGCGGCCTGGTGATGGCAATCCCCGATGCAGAAATTCGCGGCTTTACAGCCGGCATTTTTTCGTGCTAACCCCGAGGCAGCATTGTAGGCCTTTCTCATATAAACGCAAGTTTCTCGAGAAGGCGAGGCGGGCCGCCCAGAACCGCTTCCCGACGACTTCGGGAAAGAAAAGGGAGTTCCAATGAAAATTACGAATCTTTCCAAGAGCTTAGTGTTGGGCATGGCGCTGTTATTAACCACCAGCGTTTTTGCAGCTAACAAAGGATCGCTACAAGTGATGGACACGGTCACAGTGAACGGGCAGTCGCTTAAAGCCGGCGACTACAACCTCAAATGGGATGGCACGGGAACGAATGTTCAGCTGAGCATACTGAAGGGCGGCAAAGTGGTGGCGACCACTCCCGCGCAAGTGGTGAATCTGCAAAGTTCGCCGAATAACAGTGCAGCTGTACTGAAGAATAATCCAGACGGAAGCAGATCTCTGTCCGAGATTCGCTTCGGCGGGAAGAAGTACGCTTTGGCAATCGGTGGAGAAGCGGCACAAACTGATTCCAACAACAGCACCAAGTAGCGTTTCAATGCACGAAGGGCGGGAAGCTCGGGCTTCCGGCCCTTTTTCTTGACGCAAACTATTAGTTTTCTACCTTCCGCTAGTTTTGCACCTTCACACCGCGCCAAAACGCGACGTAGTTCTTGATTTTCTTTGCTTCCGACTTCGGTTCGGGATAATACCAGGCCGCGTCGTGGTTGCTTTTCCCGTTTACCTCAACGTCATAGTAGCTGGCGGTTCCCTTCCAGGGACATTCGGTATGGGTTGCGCTTGGCTTGAAAAATTCTTTTCGAATTGCATCGGCTGGGAAATACTGGTTGCTTTCAATTTCGATTGTTTTATCGGATTCCGCGAGAATTGTTCCTTCCCAAATTGCTTTTGCCATAATGCCCATTTAGATTCGTGAAGGCGAGTATGGTCGCAAACTTTGAAAACCGTAGAAATAGATAAGCTTAAATCGGGTCGAGAAATATTTAACGGCCATTCCATGACGGCGACGTTGCGGCGGGTAATGGGTTGTTCGCCACAATCCGCCGGATGGAACATGGCCGAGCAGGTGAACTGCTGGCGCGAGTTGGGATTTCTGCATGCTCCGCATTTTTCTGAGGCTCAAAAGCAGCATGATGAGTTGTGCCGTCAATTGGAATTGTCTGGGGCGGAAGTAATTTATCTGCCAGCTCCTTCTGAAGAGGCGATAACGGACTTAACAATTGATGCCGTCTACACTCACGATGCTTCGCTGATTACAGATTACGGTTTGATTGTGATGAATCCAGGGAAGAAGAACCGGGCAGCTGAAGGCCGGCATCATCAGGCACTTTGCCAATCTCTTGGGATTGAAATTCTGGGAGAGATCGTCCCGCCGGGTAGCAGCGAAGCGGGTGACATTGTATGGTTGGACTCGCGCACTCTGCTGGTGGGCAATGGTTATCGCACGAATGCAGAGGGAATTTCTCAGTTGCGAAATTTACTCGGGCCAAAAGGCGTTGAAGTCATTTCAGCTTCTTTGCCCTACGGCGCGGGCCCTGCTGCCTGTCTTCACTTGATGTCGCTGGTTAGCTTGCTGGATGAGAGGGCGGCGATCGTCGATCTGCCGTGGTTGTCGGTTGAAACTGTGGAACTGTTGAAGACTCGTGGATTCCGCTTGATTGAAATTGATTATTCGGAACGAGAATCTTTGGCTTGCAATGTGCTCGCCCTTGGCGAGAAGCGACTACTTGCGCTAGACGAAAATCGTAAGACTAATCAAAAATTACGAGATGCAGGATTTGATGTAAGAACATTTGCAGGTTCGGAATTGTGCATCAATGGTGGAGGCGGGCCAACTTGTTTGACGCGGCCTCTGCTGCGAGCAGATTGAGAGTGAATCTGTTTGAAATAAAAGCACGGGATCAAATTTCGAGAACGGGCGGGACGCCGTCCCCCACAGCGATGAGAAGATGGACAGCCGAGGGCGGCTGTCCCTACGTGTTCACTCTGTCCCTGATAAAATGAAAGAGCAATGGTGCTGCCTTTCGTTCGCGATCTGTTCGCGGACGCGGAAAAACTACCCGCTTTTACACGTGTAGCCTCCCACCTAAGAGACAACACGGGACGTATTCGTGTCTCTGGACTAATTCCCAGCGCCAAAGCATTGATGCTGGTTTTACTGCAAAAGAGTCTGGGCCGTCCGCTGATCGTTGTTGTGCCCGACAATCGCGCGGCTGAAGACATGGTTCCCGTGCTGCAAGCCTTTGCTGAACTGGCAGGCGGCGCCGACCCTGAGACGATCGTTTCCCTTCCCACGCGGGATGTTCTGCCGTTTCAAAACTTATCTCCACATCCGGAGATTCAGGAGGAGCGTGCGGTTGCGCTTTGGAAGATTGCGACCGGGGCTGCCTCTATTGTTATAGCTCCGGTTGGTGCGGCAGCTTTGCGGCTGCGATCCGCCGAGTACTATGCCGATCTGGCTCGCATAGTGAGGCGGGGCGAAACGATCGACACCGAGCCGTTGCTTCGTCATCTGAATACGGTCGGCTATGCATCTTCCGATGTGGTCGAGATGCCGGGAGAATATGCATTGCGCGGCGGGATTCTTGACGTTTACTCGCCCGAGGCGGATCGTCCATTGCGGATCGAGTTTTTTGGCGATGATGTGGAGTCGATACGAAAGTTTGATCCCGGCACGCAGCGATCCTCGACGCCAGTCGATGAGGCGTTGCTGCTCCCCTTAACGGAAACTCCGGTTAGCGAAGAACTTCTCGCGGCGATTCACACGCGGCTCTCTGGAAGGCGGATTACCGGAGCAGAAGAAGTAGTCGAGCAGGCTGTGCGTTCAGGCGGAGTTACGGTTTTTCCTGGATGGGAATTCTATGCACCGGTTGCAGGCGCTGACAGCAACTTATTGGGTTTGTTGCCGCACGCAACTGTTATTGCGGATGAACCCGAGAGTCTCGAGAAAGAGTTTGATCAGGTTTGGGCGCGCATTGAAGAAATTCACGAGCGTAGCGGAGTCGGGAATTTAGTCAGGCCTTCCGATTTGTACATTACTCCTGACGAATGGTGGCCGAAGCTAGCGGGGTTATCGGGCGCCGATTTTGATTATCTTGGGGTGGAACATGGCGAGGAAGGCGAGGCAGTAAGTTTTCATTCGCAGCCCACAACCCGCTTTCATGGCTCCGTTCCGGCGTTGCTGGAAGACTCCAAAAAACAAATTGGAGATTCCAGACGAGTTTTGATCGCGGTTCCGAATATCGGAGAAGTAGAGCGGCTGGCCGAAATGTTCTCGGAATATGGATTGTCGTTCCGGCTAGGGAGCCGCACCCGCAGTGGCGAAAGCTTCGCGGACGAGACGGCTTATTTTGCGGGAGAAGTGCTCACCACTACTCTTGTGAAAGCTTATATACCAGACGGATTGGTCCTGCCCGACGCGAATCTCACCATCTTTGGATCGCGCGACCTATTCGATGAGTCGGAGTCTGTTGCTGCACGGCCGCAGCGGCGCAAATCGAAAATTTCCGCATTTCTTTCAGACTTTCGTGATCTCGCGGTTGGGGATTATGTCGTCCATGTCGAACATGGAATTGGCCAATACTTAGGGCTAAAAGAAATTAATCAGGGTGACGGTAACGCTGAGTTCATGCTGTTGGAATATGCCGAAGGAGCGCGGCTCTACGTTCCACTCACCCGGCTTGACCTGATTCAGAAATACCGCTCGTCGGAAGGCGTCAAACCGGCGCTCAATCATCTGGGAACCGCCGCCTGGTCAAAGATCAAAGCCCGCGTCCGTAAGGCGATGAAAGACATGACGGACGAACTGATCAAGCTCTATGCCGAGCGGAAGACGGCCCAAGGGCACGCATTCGCGAATGACAACGAATGGATGCGCGAGTTCGAAGATGCCTTCGAATACAACGAAACTGACGACCAGAATTATGCGATTGCAGATGTAAAGCGCGACATGGAATCGTCCATGCCAATGGATAGACTGCTTTGTGGCGATGTTGGTTACGGCAAGACGGAAGTCGCGATGCGCGCAGCTTTTAAGGCGATCAGCGACAACAAGCAAGTAGCGGTTTTGGCCCCCACGACGGTTCTTGCATTTCAGCACTATGAAACTTTCAAGCAGCGCTTTGCGGCATTTCCCGTTGGCATAGAAATGATCAGCCGCTTTCGCACTGCAAAGCAGCAAAAGGAAATTCTGCAAAAAGTCGAAGCGGGAAAGATCGACATTCTGATTGGAACGCACCGCGTTCTATCGAAAGACATAAAATTTCCCGATCTCGGTTTGTTGATTGTCGACGAAGAACAACGCTTCGGTGTACGTCACAAGGAACGCCTCAAGCAGATGCGGAAAGAAGTGGATGTTCTCACCATGTCGGCCACGCCGATTCCGCGGACACTGCACATGTCGCTAACCGGGCTTCGTGATATGAGCGTGATCGAGACCCCGCCGAAAGATCGAATGGCGATTCAGACGGTAGTCGCGAGTTGGGACGAAAAATTAATTCAAGCAGCGATAGAACAGGAACTCGACCGCGGCGGGCAGATTTATTTCGTCCACAATCGCGTGGAAAGTATTTGGGAAATTGCCGCAAAACTTCAGGCATTGGTGCCGCGAGTCAGGATACTGGTTGGTCACGGACAAATGTCCGAAGGCGAACTGGAGAAAGTAATGCTGAAGTTCATGCATCACGAGGCTGACATCCTGGTGGCAACGACGATTATCGAGAACGGGCTCGACATCCCGCTGTGCAACACGATCCTGATTAATCGTGCGGATCGTTTGGGTCTTTCCGAGCTTTATCAGTTGCGAGGACGCGTAGGACGATCGAACCGCCGTGCTTATGCTTATCTGTTAGTCCCACAAGATGTCGAACTCACGCCAATCGCCCGTAGGCGTCTGGCTGCATTGAAAGAATTTTCCGATTTGGGGGCGGGATTCAAAATTGCCGCACTTGATCTTGAACTGCGCGGCGCAGGCAATATGCTAGGCGGGGAGCAGAGCGGCCACATTGAAGCCATTGGATTCGAGCTCTACACACAAATGCTCGACAATGCCGTCCGGGAGATGAAAGGCGAGTCAGCGCCCGAGCAGAGCGAGATGCAGCTTAATCTTGGGCTGAATATTCGAATTCCCGGAGATTACATCACGGAAGAAAATCAACGCCTCCGCATGTACAAGCGGGTGGCTGGTATTGAAACCGAAGATCAGTTGAACGATGTTGGTGCAGAGCTTCAAGACCGTTACGGTGATCTGCCGGCAGCTGTGCGACATCTTTTAGACTACGCGTCGTTGAAATTGCTGGCGATGCGCGTGGGAGCTACAACCATCGAACGTAAGCGCGATCTCGTCAGCATCAAATTCCGGCCAAACGCGTCAATTGATCCGGAAAGGCTAGCGAAGTTCGTGGCCTCACACGGCAGCGCGAAGTTCTCTCCTGATGGAGTTTTAAAGTTCACCTCGAAAGCGGTCCGTCCTGACGAAGTTTTGTTGCAATTGCAAAGCCTGCTCGAAGAGCTATCGTCCGTGGAACTTGCTTCTTCGATATCTTCCTAAGTTTGTTTATTGAGCTGATCGAGAGTGGCTAGAGTCACAGCGCCAGGCGAAGCGAATTGCGCCGCGCATATTTTTCGGAGGTCCTTAGCGAACTTAGCGGTTAAGACATTTTCAATGTAACCGCAAAGCTTACGAACAGGAAAGCCGCAAAGAACGCTAAGCTGCAAACTACGCTAAGCCGCAAACTACGCTAAGCCGCCATACAATTTAATTGAGCCACCACCAACTAATCGCTGTATCTGCAATTCTGCTTACTTTGTGATAGCGTAGCAGACGTTTTATGGAAACTTTATCCATGTTCAAACGTCTAGACATCATGATCAAATTTCTAATTTTTCTCGGCTGCTTATCTCTGATCCCCGGCTTTATTTCCCTCAATTCGTTCGCACAAAACTCCGGCGGGCAGTCGGAGGATCTTTCCAATTTCAATCAATTAGCCGATCAATATTTTGATTTCTATTTCGGCTTCCATCCTACAGATGGTACAGCGGCGGGATTTCATCAATATGACAACAAGCTGGAGAACCTCTCGCAGGCTGTTGTCAGCAATGAAATTTCGGGGCTGCAAAGTTTTCTGGGTAAATTTGAACACATAGATAAATCGAAATTGCCAGAGGAGACTGCCGGAGATCTGGCAATAGTACAAAGAGCCATACGGTCGCGGCTACTGGAATTGCAAGAAATCCAGATGTGGCGAAAGGATCCGGATGCCTATTCGACTTCCGTCTGTAATGCGATTTTCGTGATAATGAAGCGAAATTTCGCTCCGCCGGAAGACAGATTGCGATCGGTTATTGCCCGCGAGCGCGAGATGCCCAAGTTGTTTGATACGGCACGCAAAAATCTTAAAAATCCGCCACGCGTTTATACGGAAGTCGCGTTGCAACAGCTTCCCGATGACATTGAGTTTTTTCGTAAAGATGTTCCGGAAGCTTTTTCAGCCGTCAAAGATCCCAAGCTGCTGGGTGAGTTTAAAACTGTGAACGATGCGGTCATACAGGCGATGACGGAATATGAGAGCTTCGTGCGGAAGGATCTGCTGCCTGTATCTAATGGAGACTTCCGGTTAGGCGCAGAGAACTACCGCAAGAAATTACTCTATGACGAGATGGTCGACATTCCACTCGATCATCTGCTCGAAATCGGGTATGCCGATCTACGGCGTAACCAACAGCGGCTGAAAGAAGTCGCTGCACAAATCGATCCCAAGCGCGACCCCCGCGACGTGCTCACTGAGTTGCAGAAAGATCATCCTGCGGCGGATCAATTGCTGCAAAGCTTTCGCGATGTGCTAGGCGGCTTGCGAGAATATATTGTCGATAAGAAAATTATTACTATTCCCTCAACAGTCCCGCCCATCGTGGAAGAAACGCCACCTTTCGAGCGCGCGTTAACGACGGCATCCATGGACACGCCAGGCGCCTATGAAACCAAGGCTACTGAAGCCTTGATGAACGTCACAACTGTAGACCCGAGTTGGACAAAAGAAAAAGCCGAGCAATGGATGCAAAGTTTCAATCGCGGGACCATTATCAGCACCGCGGTTCATGAGGTATATCCAGGGCACTACGTTCAATTTTTGTGGATCAAAGAGGCTCCCTCGAAGACTCGCAAGCTCTTATTTTGCGGCAGCAACGCGGAAGGCTGGGCGCATTACACAGAGCAGATGATGCTCGATGAAGGTTATGGAAATGGCGATCTGAAATTGCGCATGGGGCAGATCGAAGATGCGCTTTTGCGTGACGCCCGTTTCATCGTTGGAATCGAAATGCACACGGGAAAGAAGACGCTTGATGAGGCGAGGGAATTTTTTATCAAGGAAGGGTACCAACCCCCGCCAGTGGCGGATGAGGAGTCGAAGCGAGGAACTTCCGATCCCACATATCTTGTTTACACTTTGGGCAAGCTAGAAATTATGAAGCTGCGGGAAGATTACAAAACAAAGATGGGCGACAAATTCTCGTTACAGGAATTTCATGACCGCTTCATGGGACAGGGAGGGGCGCCTCTCAAGATCATCCGAAAAGCCATGCTGGGGGATGATTCTCCAACACTGTAGCGTTAAAACCAACCCAATGTTACGGGATAGAATCATAGGGCAGCCGTTTGATCCACGACAAAAGGTGACGTCCGAATGAAGATGAGAGTTCGCAAAGCTGTCTTTCCCGCCGCCGGATTAGGCACCCGTTTTCTACCCGCCACTAAAGCACAACCGAAAGAGATGCTGCCGCTGGTAGACAAACCCATTATTCAATATGGCGTGGAAGAGGCTGTCGCGGCAGGCTGCGACCAGATCATCATTATTACCGGCCGTGGCAAGCAGGCGATTGAAGACCACTTCGATGTCAGCTACGAATTGGAAAAGATGCTGGAAGAGCGCGGCAAGACCGATTTACTGAAAGTCGTGCGGCAAATTTCCGACATGATCTACATTGCCTATGTCCGGCAAAAAGAAGCGATGGGCCTTGGACATGCAGTGCTTACCGCGCGGGAGCTCGTCGGCAATGAACCGTTCGCGGTCTTGTTAGCGGATGACGTGATCGACGCTGAGGTACCCTGCCTCAAGCAGATGATGAATGTTTTCGAAGAGAAACAGTGCTCGGTTGTCGCTACCCAGATTGTCGAAGGCAAAGCTATTTCTGCATACGGTGTGCTTGCAGTAAAACCTGTTGACGGAAATAAGCGGCTTTTTGAAGTGCTCGACATGGTCGAGAAACCCCCGCTGGAGAAGGCTCCGTCAAATCTGGCGATTATTGGACGATACATTCTTACTCCTGCTGTTTTTGAGACTTTGACGGAAACCCAACTGGGTTCGGGTGGAGAACTTCAGCTCACGGATGGGATGAAGTTGCTGCTGAAAAAAGACAAAATGTATGCCTATGTGTACGAAGGAAAGCGGCACGACACGGGCGATAA
>Ga0070741_10007441_pt1 | contig 22630 bp, 18 predicted proteins | sample Coa_R1_4_FD_66440 | JGI IMG/M metagenome (GOLD analysis project Ga0070741, IMG submission 66440) | Surface soil microbial communities from Centralia Pennsylvania, which are recovering from an underground coalmine fire - Coalmine... | ecosystem: Environmental > Terrestrial > Soil > Unclassified ... | reverse complement strand
CCGCCGAGCGTGAAGGCGAGCACCAGCAGGACGAAGACCAGCTGCCAGATCTCTTCAACGACAACACCGGTAATCACGCGGCTCACCTCGCCTTGCCTGCGCAAGCGACCGCAGGCTCCATTCCACTCCTCAAACGCTCCGGGCTCATTCTAGCAAGGCGCCGGGCTCCATGGCTACGGGGCCATAGCAGGAAGCACGAGCCGGAGGCTTTCGGCTCGGCCCCACCATGCGCCAGCAACCTGCTCAGCGGTGCTCCAGAGGAAGAAGCGCCGGGAGGTGGATCTATACCGAAGCCAAGGTGGAATCTCCGTTGGCCAACGGAGGCCTCGCTGCGGGTTTCACGTTGGCTTCAATTTAGAGCTCCTTAGAGCTCCGGATGCTCGGCCATGAACTGCTTGGCGAGCTCGATAGCCTGCTCTTTGTCGTCCTGCCCCAGCGTGCCCTCCAGCACCAGCCCCAGAAGATAGTCTTTCACCGGGCGGATCCAGGGGCCGGGCGGGCGGGAGAAGAGCGCCATCAGCTCGTTGCCATCGAGCGGGCTATGCAGCTTGGCTACGTCCTCGCGCGCCAGCAGCTCGCGGCAGCGCTGCTCGAAAGCGTCGGCGCGCTGAGCGGCGGCACGTACGCGCTCGGTGCGGTAGCTCGTCACATCGGCGCGCGAGAGCGCAATCAGATCGTCGAGCTCATCCCCCACCTCGCGGATCAGGCGCCGCACGGCCGAATCCGTCCAGCTCGGATCGTAGGCATTGATGCGCAGGTGCATGCGCACGAGCTTGCAGACGCGCTCGATGAGCTTGTGGTCGAAGTGCAGGCGCTGCAGGATGCGGCGCGCCATGCGCTCACCCACCTCCTCGTGGCCGAAGAAGTGCACGGCTCCTTCCTGCACCGACTTCGTTGCCGGCTTGCCGATGTCGTGCAGCAGCGCAGCCCAGCGCAGGGCCAGCCGGGGCGGCACGTTCTGCACTACGCCCAAGGTGTGCTCGAATACATCCTTGTGGTGCATCGGCCGCTGGCTCGTGCCGCGCATGGGCAGGATCTCCGGGATGGCATAGGCCATCAGGCCAAGGTCGGTGGCTAGCCGCAGGCCGGCCGCCGGTCGAGGCGAGAGCAGGATCTTGTTCAGCTCATCGGCAATCCGCTCGCGGCTGATGCGCTCGAGTGCTCCTGCATTGGCGGCGATCGCCTTGCGCGTCTCGGACTCGATCTCGAAACCAAGCTGGGCCGCCAGACGCACGGCGCGCAGCAGCCGCAGCGGGTCTTCCCGGAAGCGCTCGTTTGGATCGCCGACCGCACGGATCAGGCGGCGGCGAAGGTCGACCATGCCGCCGAAGGGGTCGTGCAGCTCGCCAGTGAGCACGTCGCGCGCCATCGCGTTGATGGTGAAGTCGCGGCGAGCCAGGTCCTCCGCAAGCGTGGTGCCAAAGGCCACCTCCGGCCGGCGCGTGCCATCGAGGTAGCGCTCGGTGCGAAACGTGGTGATCTCGATTACATACTGCTCCGTCTCCTGCTCAGCAGACGAGGAGGGAGCGTCGGTCTTTGTGTCCGCCGGTGCATGGTAATCAGCACTGGCGTCGGCATAGCCTTCGGTCTTCGTGCTCGCCGGCGCCCCACCATCGGCGTCGGCCCCGCTCGGGGCGGGCGGCTTTCCGTCGAGTACCGGCGTGCGTGGCACGCGAAAGATGAGGCCGATGGTGCCAAACCTGGCCCCAACGTCGTAGATCGCGTCGGGCTTGACCTGGCGCGCCAGCCGCTTGATCTCCTCCGGCGGCGCATCGGTCGTCAGATCGAGATCGTGCACCGGCCGCCCTAGCAGCTCGTCGCGTACCGAGCCACCGACGGCATAGAGCTGGTGGCCAGCCTCAGCAAACACGCGGGCCAGCGCTTCTGCCTTCTCGCGCAGAAGGGCGCTCGCGAGCGGCGGCCGCTGCTCCTGCGAAGCCTGGCGCGGCCGTGAGGCCGCGTCAATCGTCTCAGTCGTCCTTGCCATGGATCTCACTACAGGTGTGATTCCGCGGTGGCACGTGTATCGCGTACCTATACCTAATCCACGTGCCTATCGCGCGTCTATCGCGTGCATAAGGTGTACCGCACGTGTCCCTGCACTCGGCAGCGGAGCAGCACGCTGGCAGCGACTCGATCAAAGGATGCCTTCGAATTCCTGCTTGGGGTCGCGCTGCATCAGCCAGTCGCCGGCAGTGCGTGGCGGCACGCCTTCGAACAGCACGCGGTGCATCAGCTCGGTAATTGGCATCTCCACCCCATGGCGGCGCGCCAGCTCCAGCGCTGCCACCGTCGTCGGCACTCCTTCGGCCACCTGCTGCATCTGGGCCTGGATCTCGTGGAGCGGCCGGCCGCGCGCCAGCTGCTCTCCCACCGTGCGGTTGCGGCTGAGCGGGCTCATGCAGGTGGCAATGAGATCGCCCAGGCCGGCCAGCCCGGCGAAGGTGAGCGGCTGGGCACCGGCAGCCTTCCCTAGCCGCGCCATCTCCGCCAGCCCGCGCGTCATGAGTGCTGCCTTGGCGTTATCGCCCACGCCCAGGCCATCGCACATGCCCGCGCCCAGCGCGATCACGTTCTTGAGCGCACCGCCGAGCTCAACGCCAATGATATCGGTATGGGTGTAGATGCGTAGGCTCGGCGCCATTAGCACCGCCTGCGCGCGCTGGGCAGCTGCTTCGTCCGGCGAAGCAACCACGGTCGAGGCAGGCTTACCTTGAGCGATCTCGCGTGCCAGGTTCGGGCCAGAGAGCGCAACGACCGGCGGCGCCTCTGGCCCCAGCTCCTGCGCGATCACCTCGCTCATGCGCAGTCCCGTGCCAATCTCCAGCCCCTTGCTCGCGCTCACCACCACCACCCGGCGGGAGAGATAGGGGCGGAGTGCGCGCACGTTCGCCCGCATCGTCTGCGCCGGCACCACCAGCAGCACCAGCTCCGCCTCCGCCAGCGCGGCCGCCGCGTCGGCCGTCACCGTGACCCCGGCCGGGAGCTCGAGGTCCGGCAGGCGCGGTGAGCGGCGCGTCTGCGCCAGCCGCTCAGCCTCGGCGGCCGTCCGCGCCAGCAGCACCACGGGCACGCCGCAGTGCGCCGCGTGGGCGGCCAGCGTCATTCCCCATGCGCCGGTACCGACGACGGTAACCGGCGCCGGTGGCACGTGCGTCGTGTGGCCCCGGCTATGCACTGGCTGGGAAGTCTCTCGCAAATGCCTTAGATGAGGCATCGACAGATGAGGCATCGACAGATGAGGCATCGACGAAGGAGCACGATCCCAATGCTTAGGTGCAGGCATGAGCGTCACGCTCGCAGTGGCTCCTCGTGTGGGGTACGATTGTGCCGGAGGCCGGCCTTTCCGGCCCGCTCGCAGGGGCACGCTCAGGAATCATCATGGCAACACATCCAGCTGCACCGGTGCGGCCGGCCGGCCAGAGCAGGGCCGCGGATGGCCCTGCGCGCCGGCCGAGCCTGCTCGTGCTCGTCGACGGCAATGCGCTGGTGCACCGCGCCTACCATGCAGTACCCGCCGGGTTCATGACTACCCGCGGCGAGCCGACCAACGCTGTCTATGGGTTTACCTCCACCCTGCTCAAGGTGCTCAACGACCTCCAGCCTGATTATTGCGCGGTGGCCTTCGACAAGGCCGCACCGACCTTTCGCCACCTGGCATCGGCCGACTATAAGGCTACCCGCCCGCGCATGGCCGATGACCTGCGTCCGCAGTTCGATCGCGTCAAGCAGGTGGTGCGCGCGCTCCGTCTACCCATCTTCGAGCGCGAAGGCTACGAGGCGGACGACCTGCTCGGCTGCCTGGCACGGCAGGCGGCTGAGCAGGGGGTCGAGACGGTGATCGTCACCGGCGATATGGATACGCTCCAGCTCGTCGGCGACCATGTGCGGGTGCTCGCACCGCGCGGCCGCCTGTCGGAGACGGTGCTATACGACGTGGCGGCCGTGCGCGAGCGCGAGGGTGTGGAGCCGGCCCAGATTCCCGACCTCAAGGCGCTGGCCGGCGATCCATCAGACAACATCATCGGCGCGCGCGGGATCGGCAAGAAAACCGCCGCCAGGCTGCTCAATCAGTTCGGCAGCGTGGAGGCCATCTACGAGCACATTGACGAGGTAACGCCCCCGCGGCTGCGCGAGGCCTTGCTCGCTAGCGAGGCGCTCGTACGCAGCAACAAGCGCCTGGCCACGATCGCGCGCGACCTCGACTGCACCCTCGATCTGGCGGCCTGCCGCGTCGGCGACTACGAGCGCGCCGAGGTACTCGACCTCTTCCACGAGCTCGAGTTCCGAAGTCTGCTGGATAAGCTGCCCCAGCCCCGCCAGGGAGCAGCGGAGGTGGTGCACACGGCTCGCTCTGTCCCGGAAGCGCAGCAGCTCAGCTTCTTCGCCGGGCCGGCGGCGCCGGCCGCATCCGACCCTGCCGCCACGAGCGAGGGCACCCAGGGGCTGGTAGCGAGCGGCGAGGAGCTGCGCCGGGTCGTGGCGGCGATGCGCGAAGCCGGTGCGGTTGTCCTGCATCCCGTGATCCACCGGCGCAACGCTATCGACCTCGACCTGGCAGGGATCGCGCTCGCCCTCGAGGATGGCCGCGCCTGGTATATCGCCTGCTCGCGCCAGGCGCCGGCCGCCGCCGGCCTGGAAGCCCAGGAGGCGCTCGTAGCCCTGCGCCCGATCCTCGAGGACGCGGCGGTGCAGAAGATCGCACACGACGCCAAGCCGCTCTATACGCTGCTCGCCGAGCACGGCATCGCGCTCCGTGGCCTGCGCCTGGATACCATGATCGCCGCCTACCTGCTCAATCCATCGGTCAGGCAGGCCAGCGTCCGCCAGGTGGTCTTCGCCCAGCTTGGCCGCGAGATCGAAGAGCCGGCGGCGCTGGCGCCGAAGGGCGGCACGGTGCTCGATCTGCCACCGGAGCGAGTGGCCCCGGCGGCGCTGCTGGAGGCCAGGCTCCTCTGGAGCGTGGCGGAGCAGCTCCGAGCCGCGCTCGTCGAGCGGGCGCAGCTCGAGCTCTACGAACGGGTGGAGCTGCCGCTGATCCCGGTGCTCTCGCAGATGGAGCGCACCGGTGTGGCGATCGATCCGCAGGTGCTGGCCGAGATGAGCCGGCAGCTAGCCGAGCAGATTCGCCAGGTGGAGCTCGAGATCTACAACAGCGTTGGGCACCAGTTTGTGCTCAACTCGCCGCAGCAGCTCGGTCGCGTGCTGGCCGAGGAGCTGCACCTGCCGCTCACCAAGCGGACCAGAACCGGCTATTCCACCGAGGCCGCGGTGCTCGAGGAGCTGCTCGGCACGCATCCGGTGATCGAGCACATCCTCACCTACCGTGAGCTCTCGAAGCTCAAATCCACCTACATCGATGCCCTGCCGGCGATGATCAATCCGCGCACCGGCCGGGTGCACACCACCTTCAATCAGGCAGCGACGACGACCGGCCGGCTCTCGAGCGAGGCGCCGAATCTCCAGAATATCCCCGTGCGCACCGAGCTTGGCCGGCTGATCCGGCGCGCGTTCGTGGCCGGGAGCCCCGAGCTGCTGCTGCTCACCGCCGACTACGCGCAGATCGAGCTGCGCATCGCGGCGCACATCACGCGCGATCCCCTGCTGATCGAAGCCTTCCAGCACGATGTGGATGTCCACGCGGCCACCGCCGCCACCGTGTTCAACGTGCCGCTCGAGCAGGTGACGCCCGAGCAGCGGCGGCTGGCCAAGACGACGAACTTCGCTGTGCTGTATGGGATCAGCGACTTCGGTCTCTCGCAGCGCGTGCGGATCCCGCGCGCCGAGGCGCAGCGCTTCATCGAGGCGTATCTGGCGCGCCATGCCGGCATTCGTCGCTACATCGAGGAGACGCTGCGCCTGGCGCGTGAGCGCGGGTACGTCGAGACGCCGCTCGGCCGGCGCCGCTACCTGCCCGAGCTACGGTCGGCGAACAAGGCAGTGCGCGCCGCCGGCGAGCGCATGGCGATCAACATGCCTATCCAGGGCGCGCAGGCCGACCTGATCAAGCTGGCGATGATCGCCGTCGACGAGGCGCTCCAGCAGCACGGCCTGCAGGCTCGGATGCTCCTGCAGGTGCACGATGAGCTCGTGTTCGAGGTGCCGCGCGCCGAGCTCGACCGGGTGGCCTCGCTGGTACGCGAGCGAATGGAAGGCGCGATGCAGCTCATCGTACCCATCAAGGTTGAGCTGAAGGCCGGGCCAAACTGGTACGACGTGGCCCCCCTTCCTCAGGCGCGAGCGGCCTGAGGCCGCAAGAAGACGGAGGATGGCTCGGCTGCCGGCAAGCGCCGGCAGCCGAGCCGAGCGTGCGGCATGCCTGAGCTACCTGAGGTCGAAACGATCCGCGCTGATCTGGCCCGGCAGCTGGCCGGCCGGCAGTTCACCGGCGCTGAGGTCTTCTGGGAGCGCACCATCGCCCGGCCCGATGCCGCCCGCTTCGGCCCGCTGCTGGCGGGGCGCCGCATTATCGAGATTGGGCGCCGCGGCAAGTTCCTGCTCTTCCATCTGGATCAGGGAGCCGCGCTGGTCGCGCACCTGCGCATGACCGGCCGGCTGCGCCTGCGGCCGGCCGGGACTGAGCGCAGCCGACACCTGCGCGCGGTGCTCCACCTCGACGGCGGCGACGAGCTGCACTTTGAGGACCAGCGCAAGTTCGGCCGCCTCTACCTCGTCTGCGACGAGAGCGAGCTGCAGCAGGTGCTGGCCAAGGTGGGGCCCGAGCCGCTGGCGAGCACCTTCACGCTCGAGGAGCTACAGCGCCGGCTTCAAGGCCGTCGCACTCTGCTCAAACCGCTCCTGCTGGATCAGCGCTTCCTGGCCGGCCTGGGCAATATCTACGCCGACGAAGCGCTCTTTCGCGCCCGGCTTCACCCGCTGCGCCGGAGCGACACGCTCACGCCGGACGAGGTTCGGCGTCTCCACCAAGGAATTCTCGAAGCCCTGCATCAGGGAATCCACAATCGCGGGACGACGCTGGCCAGCTATCGCGACGCCTGGGGCACGGCCGGCCGCAACCAGGAGCAGCTGCTCGTCTTTCGTCGGCAGGGTCGCCCCTGCCCGCGCTGCGGTACGCCCATCGAGAAGACGCGCGTCGCCGGCCGCGGCACGCATGTGTGCCCGAGCTGCCAGCGCCCCGATCCGGCCTCAGGCGATTCCCTAGCGCGTGACGCCGCTCGCGCCATCGGCTAAGATACAGGACCTGGGCAGTCCCTCCCAGTGGCTGCGGCTGGGCCACAGGGTTCGCCTGGTGAGCAGCTACGGGACCTGGGTAGTCCCTCCCAGTGGCTGTCGCTCGTTTCCATCTGAGACCGCGTAAGTCCTGTAAGATAGTCGAGCGGAGGGAGAAGCAATCAACCATGCCAGTTAGCGTCATCCTCGGCATCGCCGCCATCCTGGCTTTTGCCGCCGTCGTCAACGGCTATCTCGGCGGGTTTCTGCTGCTCTTTGTCTGGATGGTGCTCGAAGGGATGATCCGGCAGCGCGTCGTGCTACCCACCGGCGTGGCCCAGATCACACAGTATACGTGGGCGCCCGCGCTCCTGTGGCCTGTGGCCATCTTCCTGTTCATCTGGCAGTGGCGTCTGCGTGGGCACATTGGCCCGCAGATCGGCCCGCGCGACCTCATGCGCAACCTGATGCGTCGCCGGCGCTCCGGCTTCGCCGAATCGAGATAGTCCCTCAGCCCCGAATGCAGGGCGAGATCGGAGCGAGACGAGCAGCCACTACCAGCTGGCATCCGAGTGGCAGGAGGGAGTGGCCGATTGGCCACTCAACGACTACTGGGCTCCTCCGTCTCGCCTTCAGGGCGAGACGAGCAGCAGTGGGTCGATCGGCCGGTTGTCAATGCGCACCTCGAAGTGCAGGTGCGGACCGGTGGTATAGCCGGTGAGGCCAACATACCCAATAATCTGTCCCTTGGCGACGGTAGCGCCGGTGGCGACGGCCAGCCCATAGGCCTGGTCGTCGAGGTGCGCATAGAGGGTCGTCACGTGGTCATCGTGCCGTACCAGGACCACCAGGCCATACGACGCCAGCCGGTTGTCGGTGGCCGCCAGCCCCGCATACTCGACCACGCCGTCGGCTGCCGCCACTACCGGCGTGTAGAGCCGGGCGCCGATATCTACGGCATAGTGAGCGTCCTGGTATGGCGTGCCGTCGCCAAACGGTGTGGTTACCGGGCCGTGAACTGGCGCCTGCCAGCGATCGGCGCTGCCGGCCAGGCCGGTCGTTTCGAGGCGGCTCTTGTCGATGAAAAGCGGCGCGCTGGCAAGCAGGCTGGTATCTACCCGGCCGGTGGGAATGGCGTAGCCGGGCACACTGGCTGGCCATGCCACTGGCTCGGCGATCGGCATCGGTCCACCCGCGATGCGGGCCACCCCGACCGGATAGCCGGCGCTCACAAGTGCCTGAAATTCTGACCACACCGTGGTCGCAAGCTGGTCACCCTGCTGCTTGATCTGGGCCAGCTGCGCATTCGCCGCCAGCGCACGACTGCGTGCGGCTCCGACCTGTTCGGCCAGGGTCTCGGCCTGCTTCTGCCAGGCAGTGACCTCCGTATTGGCCGCTCCAAGCTGATCGACGAGCGACGCCAGCTGCTCCTGCTCTCCGGCCAGCTCATCTTGCGCTTGCCGCTCGGCGTCCTCGGCGGCGAACAGCGCTTCCTCAGCATGCCAGGCAGCCCGCGAGCTGGCGAAGAGCAGCGGCCCGCGCGGTGCAGTCGCGCCGTCGCCGGCCTCCACCCGCCGCTCCAGGGCGTCGCGCTGCGCCGCCGCCTCCTGCACCCGCGTGCGCGCGGCCTCCACCTGCTGCTGAAGCGCCGGCAGCGCCGCCGAGAAACTGGCCTGGTTCGCCAGCGCCGTGTGCAGGTGGGTTTCGGCAGCAGCAAGCCGGTCGAGCGCCGCCGCCTCTGCCGCCGCTGCGGCCGAGACCAGCGCCTCGGCCACCTGCAGCTGATCGAGCAGCTGAGCCAGCATACTGTTGTGCTGGTTATAGTCGGCTACCGTATCGGCCCAAGCCGCCGGGGGCCTGCCGAGCGCCGTGCCGAGCAGCGCAGCAGCCAGCAGTGGCGCAGCCAGCAGGCGCGCGGCGGGCGATCCGCGCGTCCCGCGGCCTGGAGACGGACGATGATGGTCGTGCGAAGCTAGGGTGGGCCAAGGCGGACAGCTTGGTAGCCAGAAACCGAAAGGCACGCCGGTCGATCGCTCCGGAGAGTGATGGCAGTGGCGGACCGGCCGCCGTCCGATCCGCCGGATGAATGGCGCAAGTATGGCAGAGCCGACAAGATGAAGCAAAATGGTAGGCCATGCGTCCCCCTTCGTTTCGCGCGATAGCCGCGATGATTGCGGCCGCCTCGTTTGTGCTCCTCCTCGCCCGCGCCCGGCCGATTGGCAGCCAGCGCGGCATCGAGCCGCTCCTCTTTGCCGGCGGCCTGCACCAGCCACGAGGGATCGACGTTGCGCCGGATGGCTCACTGCTCGTGGCCGAAGCCGGTGTTGCCGGCGCCTCCGGCACGGTCCCAGGACGCGTCACGCGGCTGAATTCCGCCGGGCAGCCGACGGTGCTGATCGATAACCTGCCGGCCGCGTCGCCGGGCCAGCCACTCTTTGCCCAGAGTGGCCCATCGGCACTGGCGCGAGACCCCCGCCGTAACGACGGTAGCGCCCTGCTCTTCCTTGGACCGGACGAGGCCCACTCTGCCGCCTGGGTCGCGCGCCTGGTGCCCGGCGAGCCCGCCTGGGAGCTGCAGCCGCTCGATCTTGGCGGCGATATGGACGTGGCCGCCACTATCTGGAATGCACGGTCAGGCGCACAGGGGGCAATCTACGCTACCGCGCCGCTGGCCAATCGCCTGCTGCGGCTCGGGCCGCTTGAGGCGGTTGGGCCGCTCATGGCGACTACCGTCACCGGCTTCGTCGATCGAGGGCAGGCGAACCCGCTTCCCACCGGGATCGCGCTTGGCCCCGATGGAGCCCTCTACGTTGCCTTCTTCGGGCCGCCGCCGTACCGCGCGGGCAGCGGCCAGATTGTGCGGGTCACGCCCGACGGCCTGTGGCAGCCGGTATTCACCAGCCTCAACTTTCCGGTGGCGCTCGCATTTTCGCCGGCCGGGCGGCTCTATGTTCTTGAGCTTGCCAGCAGCTTCGATCGCCGGATCAATCGGTTCACGCCCGGCAGCGGCCGCCTGCTCGCCCTCGGCCCAAGCAATGCGCACCGGCGCGTGGTTGTCCGCGATATCAATTATCCGACCGCACTGGCCATCTCGCCGACAGGCGACGCGTACTTCAGCGAGAATGGCGTGCTGAGTGGGGCCGGCGAGGGACGGATCCTGCGCGTGACGGCGCCGGCTCTCCAATCACTGCCCTGAGCCCGCCCATCACTGCCCTGAGCCCGCCCATCACTGCCCTGAGCCGAGCCGTACAATTGGCCTGCATTGCCACCCTCACCTGCCAGCCGCGGTAGTCCGGGTGAGAGATCGTCGATTGTTCTCCCAAGATCGCTTTGGCGTGCGCCTGACAGCGCGCGAGAGCCCTAGAGAGGAGGCAGGCACAAGTATGACGGCGATGACTACTCTTGAGACGCTCCGTGCCCATATACGGGGCGTGATCGCCTTTCCCGTTACGCCGTTCCGCAGTAACCTTGATCTTGACCTCGATGCGCTGCGCCACAACGTCGATTGGCTCGTTGGCCACGGTATCCGCACGCTCGTCGCGGCCGGCGGCACCGGTGAGCTCTATTCCCTCACTGCCGACGAGGCAGAGGCGGTGCACCGCACAGCGATCGAAACGGCGGCTGGGCGGGCCGCGGTGATCTGTGGCGTTGGTGGCAAGCTGCGAGAGGCCACGATCCTGGCCCAGCGCGCCGAGCGCGCCGGGGCGGCCGGCATCCTGATGCTCCCCGCCGCATACGGCCCGGCGAGCGAAGAAGGCATGCTCGCCTATTACAGCGGGATTGCCCGCTCGGTGAGCATCGGCGTGCTCCCCTATGCGCGCGATTGGGCCATCTTTACCCCCGACCTGATGGCGCGCCTCGCCGAGCAGCCGAACGTCGTGGCCTACAAGGATGGCTCGGCCGACCTGCGGAGCTGGGCGCGCATCCGTGCTCGCCTGGGTGACCGGCTGGTCTGGATCGGCGGTGTGGGAGATGACATGGTGCATACCTACTTCGCCGCCGGCGCTGAAGGTTTTACGTCGAGTATCGCCAACTTCATGCCCCACGTCGCCCAGCAGCTCTACGAGGCGGCTAGCCGCGGTGACCTCGCTCGCGCTCGCGCCATCTTCGAGGAGCAGGTGCTGGAGTTTTATAGCCTGCGTGCCAAGAAGCGCGGCTATGAGGTGGCGAGCGTGAAGGCAGCGATGGAGCTGTGCGGCCTGCCGGCCGGTCCGGTGCGCCCGCCGCTCGTCGACCTGACTGAAGAGGAGCGGCGCCAGGTGCAGCGCCTGGTCGAACGCCTTGGTCTGCGCGAGCGCGCACCCGTCTGATCGCAGGGGCGCTGGCAACCGAATGGCGGCTGAGCGCGCCTGGATTCGCAAAGGCAAAGAAAAAACGGCCGGCGGCGGATGAGGACCAGCTCGGCCTTCATCCGCCGCCGGCCGTTTTTGCCGGCGTGCTGCTGGCTGCTGGAGATCAGGCGGCGCGTCGCGCAGCCCCCCGACGCTCACGCTGGCGCTGGCAGTTCACGCATAGCGTGGTGTCGGGCATGACGGCCAGACGCTCCTCCGGGATCTCTGCCCCGCACTGCTCGCACCGGCCATACTCTCCCTGCTCGAGACGCTGCCGGATACGGTCGATCTCCTCCAGACGGCGCTGGAGCCGCCAGCGCAGCAGCTCGTCGGTCTCGTGCTGGCTTGCCAGCTGCGCCGCCGTGACCAGACTTTCGAAGTCGCCGCCGTACGGCGTACGATCATCGTCGGTCTGCTCGAGGGCCGCCATATCCTCCGCCAGACGGCGCCGCAGCGCCTCCAGCTTCTCCAGATCGCGGGCACGGGCCTGCTCGCGCGCCTCGCCCGCCTTTGCTACGACTACCTGATCAGCCATGATCCACTTCCTTCCCAGAGCCCGCGCCTGGCCGGACATCCTTTCGTCTCGTCTGTCCCTCATCGGGCGTGGACGTGACACGAAGCCGTCTGGCCTATCGACGCCTAGCGCTCTGTGACCAAGCTCTTCCAAGAACGAATAGGGACCGATTGCTTTACCGAACCCTCTTCCGTATACGCCCCACCGCGGTGCCCGGATTGCCGGCTTCCTCGAGTCGGCGCGTTGCCGCCCTACCGCTGTAACGGCTATAACGGCTGGCCAACAGTTGTACGCAAGAACTGTGCCGCGCAGGCGGAGTCCCCGCGCCGCGCCTTTGGGCTCACCCGGCTCAGGTGACAGGACCTACGCAGTCATTCCTGAACGCGTCCTGCGAGTTCAACCTGGGACCGCGTAGCTTCTGTCCGGTGAAGCAAGCACTGTCCCGTCCGGGAAGCCGGCCGTCTCTGCCGCCCCGTGCTCCCGCCTGGTGGTCAGATGTCGCCCCGCCCGCAACGCAGCGGACTGGCGCTCAGCCTTGCTCCCCTTCCTCGCGGCGGCGAACCAGCCGGTTCGCCACCATGGCTGCATAGCCGATCGTTAGGAGAATGCCCGCGAGCGCGGGATGGCCGGTCAGCCATCCCGCCCGCTGATCCGGCAGCATGAAGTCGTGAACCAGCCCTGCAAAAAGGATAAGGCAGACGGCAACGGCGATGATGAGAAACCAGGCGCGGATCCTTCCCAGCAAAAGGCCACCCCCGAATGTTGCGCGGCCATGCCGGCCGCGGGTGCGGCGGAAGCATAGCCATTTGTGCCGGCCGGCTGCAAAGAGTAGCCAAACCAGCCGTCTGCCACCACCCGTGGCTTCTATGACGAGCCTTGGCGGCTGCCGGATCAGCCCGAGCAAGTCAGACCGAATACGATGGCGAGCGCGGCCGCGGACTCGCGCCCGCCGCGTTTAGCCGTAGAATTTGGCAGCCAGAATCGCGTATCCTGCACGGACTAGTAGCCATCCGGTAGCGGACCCGCGCCGTACGGGGAAACAAGGTCTAAGGTCTATGGCGGAGAAGAAAGTCTATCGCGACGTGCTGCTCAAACCGCGGGCTCGCGTTGCTCTGGCCCGCGGGGTCGATACGATGGCCAATGTCCTCCGGGTTACCCTGGGCCCCACCGCCCGAGCGGTAGTCATGGCCCCCATCATCAGCTCACGGCCTCCCGAGCTGCTGACCGACTCAGCCACGATTGCGCGCCGCATCATCGAGCTGCCCGACCCTTACGAGAACATGGGGGCCATGCTCATCCGGCATATGGCGTGGCGCATGCGCGAAAAGGTCGGCGATGGGGCTGCCACCGCCGCCGTGATCGCGCAGGCCTTGCTCCACGAGGCCAATTACCAGGCGGCAGCCGGGGCCAACGTGATGATGCTCAAGCGTGGCATCGAGCGCGGCCTGGAGCTCGCCCTGGGGGAGCTCAAGAAGCTGGCTCGGCCGATGGATACGCCGGAGCAGATCGAGGCCATGGCCATCGCCGCCGCCGGCGGCGATCGCGAGATCGGGCGTTACATCGGCGAGATGCTCGAGATCCTCGGCACCGATGCCGTGATCGTCGTCGAGGATCACCACGGTCTCAAGACCGACCGCGAGTATGTCGAAGGGCTGCAATGGGATAGCGGCTACGTCAGCGCCTATTTCTGCACCGACCTGAGCCGCATGGAGGCCGTGGTCGAGAACCCGGTCATCCTCGCCACCGACCTGAACGTCGAGACCGTCGAGCAGATCCTGCCCATCATGGAGCAGATCATGGAGCACAAGGAGCAGCTCGGCGCCGGCGGGTTCGTGCTCATCGCCAACGAGATCTCCGGGCCTGCGCTGGCCGTGATGGTGGCCAACACAGAGAAGAAGACGCTGCAGTGCCTTGGCATCAAGGCGCCGGGCGCAGGCGACCGGCGGGTGCGCATCCTGGAGGACGTGGCCATCCTCACCGGCGGTCGCATGATCTCGGAAGATGCCGGCGATAAGCTCGAGGAGGCCACCCTTCAGGACCTGGGCCGCGCCCGCCGCGTGTGGGCCAACCGCGACTTCTTCAGCATCGTGGGCGGCGCGGGGGACCAGGCTGCGATCCGCCAGCGCATCAATGAGATCAAGCTTCTACTACCGTCGGCCGACGGCGATTATGAGCGCGAGAAGATGCGCGAGCGCCTGGGCAAGCTCCAGGGTGGCGTGGGCGTGCTCAAGGTCGGCGCACCCAGCGAGCGCGAGCGCGAGATCAAGAAGCAGCATGCCGAGGCAGCGATCGCCGCGGCGCGCGCGGCGGCCGAGGAGGGCGTGGTGCCGGGTGGTGGGGCCGCCTATCTCGCCACCTTGCCGGCGCTAGAGGCGTTCGCCGGTGAGCTCGAGGGCGATCTCGCGCTCGGCGTGCGCGTGCTGATTCGCGCTCTCCAGGCACCAACCGAGTGGATCGTGCGCAACGCCGGGCAGGATCCCAAGCGCATCCTGGCGCTGCTCCGCAAGTCGCCCCCCGGCTACGGATACGATGCCGTCAATGACCGGATTGTCGACATGGTCGAAGCCGGTATCCTAGATCCGCTCAAGGTCGTGCGCACCGCGCTGGATACGGGTGTGAGTGCCGGGCTGATGGCCATTACCACCGATGCGCTGGTGCTGACGGCCAAGCGTGATCCGTCCATCAATCCGTAAGGCGGAGCCTATGACCGCATCGGACGTCGACAAGATTATCCCCTTCCCCGGTGCGCGTTCCTCGCGCGGTGATGGGCGGCGTGCGCCCGGCGGTACCGAGCGCTGGGAGATCGTTACGCCGCTCGCCGGCTGGGGCGGCACCGTGCTGGCCGTCATCTCGCCGCCGACCGGAGGCGAGCCACTGCTCTTCGCCGGCACGACGGCTGGCTGCTTCCGCTCGACCGATTCTGGCCGAACCTGGCAGCCGGCAAACGATGGCTTGACGAGCCCGTATATCCAGGCCCTGGTCGCCTCGCCGCGCTTCGCCAAGGATCGCACGCTCTTCGCCGGCACACTTGGCAGTGGCGTGATGCGCTCGACCAATGGGGGCGAGCAGTGGGTGCCGGTGGAGTTCTGGCAGGGAGCGCCGGCGGTGACCGCGCTGGCCCTCTCCCCCGGCTTTCCCGAGGAGGGCACCATACTCGCCGGGACGCAGTCCGACGGCGTCTATCGCTCCACCAACGGCGGCCGGACGTGGTCGACGGCGAACTTCGGCCTGACCGATCTCTCGATCCTGGCCCTGGCAATGTCGCCGGCCTTTGTCGACGATGAGACGGCCTTCTGCCTCACCGGCGATGGCCTCTACCGCTCCACCAACGGCGCCCGAGCCTGGCGCCCGGTCACGCGGGGCATCGATACCCAGGCGGTGCAGTCGGTGGCCGTCTCGCCGGCCTTCGAGGCCGATGGCACGGTCTTTGTCGGCACGGAGGATAAGGGAATCTTCCGCTCGACCGATCGGGGTGCGACCTGGCAGCCGGTCAACGATGGCCTGGCCAATCTTTCCGTCAATGCGCTCTGGCTCTCGCCACGCTACGAATCCGACCGGACGGTGTGGGCCGGTACTGCCGGCGGCGGCATCTTCCGTTCGCGCGATGGCGGCCGCTCCTGGGAGCCGGTGGGCGCCGGCGAGCTGGGCGAGCTGGCGGTGCTGGCGCTCACGAGCGACCCAAGCAGTAAGGTGCTCGTCGCCGGGCTGCACCAGCGTGGGATCGCCCGGTCGATCGACGGCGGCCAGACCTGGGAGCTGGCAAATGATGGCCTGGCGGCGCGCTCGATGTCGGCGCTGCTGGTCTCTCCAGCCTTTCACGAGGATCGCACGCTCTTCGCCGCCGGCATCGAAGATGGCGTGCTGCGCTCGCGCGATGGCGGGGAGACGTGGGAGCCCGCAAATGATGGACTGCCGAGTACCCAGGTCATCTCGCTGGCGCTCTCGCCGCGCTTCCAGGATGACCGCACCGTGCTGGTGGCGCTCGCCGAAGGGCTCTTCCGGTCCGAAGACGCGGGCAATGGCTGGCAGCCGATCGGGCCGGAGGGGCTCACGGAGCCACGCATGCTCGCCTACTCGCGCGACACCGATAGCAGCCAGCGCTTTATCGGCCTCGCGGCCGCCAGCGGCGCCTACCTCTCGGAAAATGGTGGTGGCATCTGGCGCACGCTGACGGGAGCGTTCAAGGACGAGGAGATCATCGGTATTGCGCTGTCGCCCCACTTCTCGCTCGACCACACGCTCCTGCTGGCTACCTTCTCGGCCACCGGCGCGCTGCGGCGCGATCGCGAGCGCGCGCCTGGGGCGCGCCAGCCATTCCGGGCGGATGCACCGCAGAGCACGGTGACCATCTGGCGCAGCACCGACGGCGGCCGGCACTGGTCGCCGGTGATCGAGCAGATCACCAGCGCGCGCTGGGTCACCTTTGCCCTGCCGGATGACTACCGCGGCGATCAGGAATCGAGCCGGAACGGCTTCTTCGCCGGCATTGGCACGCTGATCCAGCGCCCAATGTGGGGCGGCAAGCAGCTGTGGCTGGCGGAGCACGTTGGGCGTCCCAATACGGCCATTCTCTCGCTGGCCATCTCGCACGGCAGTGTCTGGGGGCGCTCGATCTATGCCGGCACCTCGGACGGCGTCTTTCGCTCCGACGACGAGGGCCTCACCTGGCATGGGCTCTCGGAGGGGCTGCATAGCCGCACGATCGTGGCCGTGGCGCTCTCGCCCACCTACCACGAGGGCGGTGACGCCTTTGCCCTCTCGCTGGGTGGCGTGCTGCACCGCCTGGTGCACGAGCATGCCTAACAGCGCTCCTATTGTTGAGCCATGCGTATCTACGGCCGGCGTCTGATCCCCGCGCCGCCGGCCGCCGTCTGGGCCTTGGTGATGACACCCGACCGGCTGCGCCGCTGCCTGCCGGGGTGCGAGCGGTTCGAGGCCACCGGCCCCGATACCTTCGTGGCCAGCGCCCGCATCGGGGTGGGCTTTCTGCGCAGCACCTACTCGGGCACCATCCGCATCGTCGAGCAACGCTACCCGGAGCACCTGGTGCTGGAGGTGGAAGGCGGCGGCCCTCTCGGCACCCTGCGCGCACGCGGCACGCTCACGCTTGCCGCCACCGGCGCTCCTGGCGAAGCTGGTCCGCCGACAGCGACCAGCTTCGTCTACGATGGCGAGGCGCAGGTCGGCGGTCGTGTCGCGGCGCTCGGCGAGCCGCTGCTGGCAGCCACGGCAGATCGGCTCATTGGCCTCTTTTTCGATTGCGTCGCCGCGCACGCCGCCGGCCTCCACGACGTGCACGACTAGCATCCACTCCGGTATAACGGCTCCGCTCAGACTGACGGGCGCCCGCGATGGCATGCCATCGCGGACATCTCGGGTGGCTGGAATGAGCAAGAAGCACCCGTAGCCAGTGAAGGAAGTGAAGGAGAAGCGGCAGATGGTGGCATCCGCAACGGCCAGCAGCACGACGAATGGCCAGGTGGAGGTTCGCAAGCCAAAGGTGGTGGTGATCTCGCCCTGGGGAGGCTTTGGCGAGGTCGGCGAGCGCGAGATTCTGGAGCGTGCCGGCTGCGAGGTGGTGGTGTCGCAGGCGCGCACCGAGGAGGAGGCGATTGAGGCGGCGCGCGATGCCGATGGAATCATCTACACCGGCGCGATCAGCCGGCGGTTCATAGAATCGCTGACCTGCTGCAAGGTCATCGCCCGCAGCTCGATCGGCATGGATGTGGTCGAGGGCGTGGAGATCGCCACGGAGAAGGGGATCGTCATCTGCAACGTTCCCGATGTCTTCGTCGACGAGGTGGCGAACCACACGATGATGCTCCTGCTGGCCTGCGTCCGCTGGCTGGTGCCCGTCGCGGAATACGTCAAAGCCGGCGGATGGGGGCAGCGCGGGCGAGGGCGGCCGGTGGGGATGATCCACCGCATCACTGGAGAGACGCTGGGGCTCGTCGGCTTTGGCAACATTGCCCGTGCCGTGGCCAGGCGCGCCGCCGGGTTCGATCTGAAGGTGCTGGCTTATGACCCGTACGTCTCGCGTGAGGTATTTGAGCAGTATGGTGTGCGCCAGGCGCCGCTGGCCCAGGTGCTCCAGGATTCGGATTTCGTCTCGCTGCACGTGCCCCTGCTGCCCTCGACCTATCATCTGATCGGCCGGCCCCAGCTGGGTCTGATGAAGAAGAACGCCATCCTGATCAACACCTGCCGCGGCAAGGTCGTCGATGAGCAGGCGCTGATCGAGGCGCTCCAGTCGGGCCAGCTCCTCGCCGCCGGCCTGGACGTGACCGAGCAGGAGCCGATCGATCCCAATAGCCCGCTGCTCAAGCTGCCGAACGTGGTGGTCACGCCGCATATGGCGTCGGCGAGCGATTGGGCCGGTGCCGAGCGCCGACGCCGGCCGGCGCTGGAGGTGGCCGCCGTGCTCACCGGCCACCGGCCGCGCGCCGTGTGGAACCCGCAGGTGCTGGAGAAGCTCTCGCTCAGGTGACTGGCTTGCCGTCATCCTCAAGCACGATTACTGAGATCAAGCGAGCTTGTGGAGGTCGTCAGGCGCTTTACGACCAAACAGCCATAATCCTCATGTGAGCACGATTACCGAGATCAAGACGACGCTCGGCGGGCGCGTCGAGACGTTTGCCTGCGACCTCGCCGAGCGTACTGCCGGCCGCCTGGTGGTGCTCTACCAGCTACCGCAGGCACGCGAGGTGCATGGCGTGTGGCTGCCACCCGGCGCGCTCACCATTGGCTACTTCTGGCGCCACCGCCCGTACAACCTCTACCACTGGGTAACCGCCGGCGGGCAGACGCTCGCCTACTACTTCAACATCGGCGAGATCGTACGCTGGGAGCCGGAGGTGCTCGAATGGCGCGATCTGGTGGTGGATGTGCTGGCCACGCCCGATGGGCGGGTCACCGTCCTCGATGAGGATGAGCTACCACCCGATCTCGACCAGGCGACTCGCCAGCGCATCGAGGCCGCGCGTGACTCGGTGCTACGCGACCTCGGCCAGCTGGCGGCGGAAGCCGAGCAGGAGAGTCGGCGGCTGCTCCGGCGCCACTGATGGGTCGGCGCGTCAGCGGGTGCCCGGCAGCGAAGCCAGGAACGCGTCGTTGCTGGGCGTGGCCTCGATGCGCTCGAGCAGGCGCTGCATCGCCTGGATGGGGTTTTCGGCGCCGGCAAAGACGCGCCGCACGCGCCGAATGGCTTCCAGCCGCTCCGGCGGAAGCAGCAGCTCCTCGCGCCGCGTGCCGGTCGCGCCGACATTGAGGGCCGGAAAGAGGCGCCGCTCCGCGAGCCGCCGGTCGAGCGTGATCTCGCTGTTACCGGTGCCCTTGAGCTCCTGGTAGATCAGGTCATCCTGGCGGCTGCCGGTATCAATGAGGCACGAGGCGATGACGGTGAGCGAGCCACCTTCCTCGGTCGCGCGCGCCGCGCCAAAGAAGCGCCGCGACGGCGCAATCGCACCGGCTGCCATGCCGCCGGAGAGGGTGCGCCCCGCAGCCCGGCCGGAAAGGGCCAGATTGTAGGCGCGCACCAGCCGCGTGATGCTATCGACGATCAGCACCACGTCGTGTCCTGCCTCCACCAGCCGCCGCGCGCGCTCGGCGGTGAGGTCGGCCAGCGCCGCGTGCCGGCTGGCGGCGTCGTCGAAGGTAGTGGCCACCACCTCCACCGGCACTCCGGCCGGCGTCTGGCCCGGCAAGAGGCGGGTGAACTCGGTGGCCTCCTCCGGCCGTTCACCCACCAGGCAGCAGATGAGTCGCGCCTGCGGGTAGTTGGCAATCACCGAGAGCGCGATCTCGCGCAGGATCGTCGTCTTGCCGGCCTTCGGTGGCGAGACGACGAGCACGCGGCTGCCGAAGCCGAGCGGGGCAAAGAGATCCAGCAGGCGAGCGGTGGTGCTGCCCGGCCGCTCTAAGCGGATGGGGCGCTGAGGATAGACCGCGGTGAGGCTCTCGAAGCGCGGGCGCAGCGCCGCCTGCTCGGGCGGCAGGCCCGAGACCTCCAGCACTTCCACCACCTGCGGTCGCCGGTCGTCCGTGACGAGCACGCGGGCGAAGTCGCCGGGGCGCAGCCCGTGTGTCAGCAGCCAGCCGGGCGGAATGGCAGCGTCTCCCCCCGGCACCGGATACAACGCCTGCGTCGGATTGGCGGCCGGCCGCAGGATTGGCCGTTCGGCGCGCCCTTCCGGCAGCACCAGCACGTATCCTTCTTGTGGCCGGGGCTCGGAGCGGGCCGGTGCTGCCTCCGGTGGTGGCCGCGCGCCTGGCTGCCGGCGGCGCGGCCGTCCCCGGCTGCGCGAACGCTGTAACTCGCCTGACACAGGCTGACCCCTCATTATGGTGCCCAATGAAGTACCCTCTCCAGCAAGGAGCTTGCGGCAAGGAGAAGCAAGGTGACGGACCCGATCAAGGTGGGATTCATTGGCTTTGGGCGGCAGGGCGAGAACCATGCCAAGCGCATGGCGAGCATGCCGGAGCAGTACCGGCTGGTAGCGGTGTGCGACGTCACGCCCTCGCGGCGCGAGGTGGCCCAGCAGACGTACGGCATGCACGCGACCGAGAGTCTGGCCGACTTCCTGGCCGGTGAGGTGGAGCTCGTCTACGTGACCAGCCACTCCAGCCTGCACCATGAGCAGACACTGGCGGCGATCGAGGCCGGTAAGCACTGCATGGTGGAGAAGCCATTTGCCTTGAACGGCCGGCAGGCGCGGGAGATGGTCGAAGCGGCGCACCGGCATGGCGTGCTGCTCTCGTGCTTCCACAACCGCCGCTGGGACGAGGACGTGCGCAAGGTGCGCAAGGCTGTTCGGGAAGGCCGGCTGGGTGAGCTCTTTCTGATCGAGAATCGCTCCGCCGGCCCGCGCCCGGCGGTGAGCTTTGGCGTGCCCGACTTCAAGCAGGAGTGGCGCATCACCGCCAGCATGGGTGGTGGGACGATCTTCGATTTCGGCCCGCACTGGTTCGACCAGATTCTCTCGCTGCTGCCCGGGCATAAGGTAACCCAGGTCTTCGCCGACGTGCGCCACCTCAAGTGGGGCGACGCCGACGACTACTTCGACACCAAGCTCGTCTTCGACAATGGCTGCCGCGCGACGGCGAGCAAATGCGACGTGGCCTACGTGAGCTGGCCAAAGTGGATCGTGCTGGGGACAGAGGCCAGCCTCAGATACGAGGGGAAGACGTGCACGCTCGGCACGCTGGAAGGCCAGCAGGAGCTCGAGGAGGCGGAGCCGCCGGTGAACCTCTTCGAAAACCTCTACCAGGCCATCCGCCACGGCCAGCCGCTGGCGGTCACAGGTGAGGAGGCGATGCGCAACATCCAGCTGATCGACGCCTCCTTCGAATCGGCACGTCGCGGTACGTGCCTCGAGGTGGAGATCTAGCGCGCCGGGGCTCAGGCGAGGCCGACCTGCGAGTTATCGCCCAGCAGGAAGCGGTGCGCGCGTGGCTTGGCCTCAGCCCGGCGCAGCACGACGTTGCGCCCGATGAGGCTATCCTCGATGCGTGTGCCGACATGCTCGATCACCGACTGCTCGAGCACAATGCTGTGCGCGATCTCGCTGGAGGTAATGCGGCAGCCATCGCCAATGGAGGTAAAGGGGCCGATAAAGGCATCGACGATCACGGCGCCAGCCCCAATGATGGCCGGGCCGCGCACGGTGCTGCGCACGAGCTTCGCGCCGCGCTCGAGCACCACCCGGCCCACAACCTGGCTCTGCCCGTCCACCTCCCCTTCGATGCGGGACTCGATCGTATCCAGTACGAGCCGGTTGGCGTCGAGCATGTCGATGTGCTTGCCGGTATCGATCCAGTAGCCTTCAACGATCTCCGGCCGCACGTCACAGCCCATCTTGATCAGGCCGGAGAGCGCGTCGGTGATCTCCAGCTCGCCGCGGGCCGAGGGCTTCAGCCGCTCGGCCACGGTAAAGAAGTTATGGTCGAGCAGATAGATGCCGACGATCCCCAGATCGCTCTTGGGGACGGCCGGCTTCTCCTGGAGCTCGACCACGCGGCCATCCTGCACCACCGCCACACCGAGCTCGCGCGGGTTGGGCACGCGATGCAGGAGCAAGATGGCATTCATTGGGCCATGGCGAAACTCCTCCACCTGGCGGCGAATGCCCTCGCGGATAAAGTTATCGCCCAGGAAGACGACGAACTTCTCGTCGCCAACAAAGTCGTGGCAGATGCTCACGCCATGGGCAATGCCGCGCGGCGCGTCCTGCTCGATATAGGTCACGCGAGCGCCAAAGCGCGAGCCGTCGCCCACCGCCGCTATGATCTGCTCGCGTGCCATCTGAAGATCTCCCGGCACGACGATGGCGATCTCGGTAATCCCTGCCTCGACCAGATCTTCCAGGGCATAGAAGAGCACTGGCTTGTTCGCCACCGGCACGAGCTGCTTGGCGCCCGTGTACGTCAGCGGCCGGAGTCGCGTCCCTTTCCCTCCTGCCAGGACCACACCTTTCATTGCTGCCGTCTTCCCCTCAGTGTCTCCCTGCTGCCGCTCGCCCCACGCTGTCCCCTCTCAAGGGCGGGCAGGCCCGCAGCGCACAGCGCCATCGGCTCAGCGTCTCCCTGCTGCCGCTCGCCCCACGCTGTCCCCTCTCAA
>Ga0070741_10007440_pt1 | contig 22630 bp, 17 predicted proteins | sample Coa_R1_4_FD_66440 | JGI IMG/M metagenome (GOLD analysis project Ga0070741, IMG submission 66440) | Surface soil microbial communities from Centralia Pennsylvania, which are recovering from an underground coalmine fire - Coalmine... | ecosystem: Environmental > Terrestrial > Soil > Unclassified ... | reverse complement strand
ACCGCTTTACTGGGCAAATTTCCGGGTTCGGCTTATGGACCGGATTGAAAGCGAACACAAGCCGGCGTTCAGCCTTCGTGTTAAAGAATTTATCGCTTCGCATATTATGGCTTCGAGCATCGCCGCATCGGCAGCATGCTTGATCGTTGCTGCCGTGTTTTATTTCCAACCGGCCCCTTCCGAAATTGCAGCCGTCCAACCCGATGCGGCAGCCGTCCAACCGCTTGCGTCGGTGCCTGAATCGGTTAAACCCGCGTCACCTGTCGTCCAACCGGGAGTGAAAACCGCCCATGTTTCGGAAAGTTTGGCTGACGCGAACGTAAAAAAACATCGGTTAAACAAAATGGCAGAACCGATCGACCCGGACATGGCAGCCAACGTGCCGATCGCGACCGATGATGAGCATCCGGTGAGTCTCGAAGAATTATCCCAGCCCGAGCTGGAAGCCGTTTTAAATGATATTCAAAATCAAAATTCTCAAAATCAGGAATAGTATTTTAGCATTATGAAATTCGTTCTATCTCTCCTGATCGTTTCGACGCTGTCTGCAGCATCTCTGGTGCCTGCAGCGTTTGGGCAGGCGTCCGCCGATTCTGCCGCGCGTGCCACCCGCGAGCAGACCATCCGACAGGCACTCATTCAAAAGATCGAGCAGGCCAAATATCAAAAGCTGAAGGACGCGCTTGCGCTGGACGATGCCACGGCGCAAAAATTCTTTTCGATCTATAAGCCAGCTGAGCAGGACATTCAATCGCTCGTCAAGCAGCGGAACGATGCCATGAAAGCGCTCGCCGAAGCGACGCAGAATGGCGCGACCGATGCCCAGCTCGCGACGTTGGCCCAAAACGTCCGTTCGTTGAACGAACAGATCTCTTCTCGGGAGCACAAACTCGATCAGGACTTAAAGCCGGTCCTAACCCCGGCCCAGCAAGCGAAACTGCTCGTCTTCGAGCACCAGTTCAACCAACGCGTTCGACAGGAGCTCGCGAGCCGCCAGGCGCAAAACGAAAGAGCCCAGCTTCGAGCCCTGAGACAGCAACTTCGCCGGCAGCGTATCAAAAACCAACTCCTCAAAAAGAAGACTGCCGCAAAAAGCGGCAGTCAGCGTTAATCGAGAAACCCGAGGTCACGGGAAATCGAATGTAAATAAAAGGCGCGAACTCCGGTCCGCGCCTTTTATTTATGTTGAACTTTTGCCTTCGAAAATGTGTGACGCGCGTATAAATGGTCTATCTCGATAATGCCGCCACAACGATGCTTGCGCCCGAAGTTCGGGTGGCGATGGAACCGTATGTGAACGGTGAATTCGGCAATGCTTCGAGCGTACACTCACTGGGCCGTGCAGCTCGGGTCGCACTCGAGGATGCGCGCGAAACCGTCGCCCGGGCGATCCATGCTGAGCCGAAGGAGATCATTTTCACGTCCGGGGGCACCGAAGCCAATAATGCCGCGATCAAAGGCGCAATCTTCAAATCCGTGGAAACGGGTCGCTCTTGGAACGATATTCACATTGTGACAAGTCGTGTGGAGCATCATGCGGTGCTCGAACCCATTCAATGGCTTTCGAAATTCGGGGCCGTACCTGAATTCACTGAGACTGATCAATTCGGAAGCGTTGCCGTTCCATCGGTCATAGAACGAATCGGGCCCGAAACCGCACTCGCCTCGCTGATGGCAGTGAACAACGAGACCGGAGCGACGAGCCCCATTCCGGAAATTGCCGAAGCTGTGAAGAAGCAGAGCTCGGCGCTCGTCCACACCGACGCCGTACAAGCCTTTGGAAAAATGCCGATCGACGTTCGTGCCTGGCGCGTCGATCTGCTTTCGATCTCCGCTCATAAAATTCACGGACCAAAAGGCATCGGCGCACTCTTTGTCCGTGCGGGGACACCGTGGGAACCGTTTCTCCACGGCGGCGCACAGGAACGCAACCGCCGCGGCGGCACGGAAGCCGTTGCCCTCGCGGTGGGCTTTGCGGAAGCGATACGATCGATGGCATCCCACGCGGTCATGACCCCTCTCGAACGCTATCTCCGTTCCGAGCTTTCTATGATCGGCGAGATCGTATTCCACTCTCCGGAAGGCGATCGCTCGATCGGCACCATCCTGAATTTTACATTCGCTCCCACGGTCCTCGCGAAGCTGGATGCCGATGCGCTCATGATCCGCTATGACCTCGAAGGCATTGCGGTCTCCAACGGTGCCGCGTGCACGTCCGGCAGCCAGCAGCCGTCGCATGTTCTGCTTGCGCTCGGCGCGTCGAAGGACGTCGCAATGAAATCGGTCCGCGTTTCGCTTTCGCGATATACGACGAAAGACGATCTCGACCGTTTCATCGCGGCCACGAGAACCATTCTCGCTTCCGTTGCATGAGCGCCTTTGGAACTATTAGAATGGCAACGGACGAGGACGTCCCCGCGATCGCTCGCTTGGTCAACGAAGCCTTTCTTGCCGAAGATTTTATCGTGGGGGACCGGACCAATGCGGAGCAATTACGGGAGCTCATGCGAAAAGGAACATTCTTCCTGCTCGAGGAAGCAGGAGCGCTCATCGCCTCGATCTACACAGAGGTCCGAGGCGAACGAGGATACTTTGGGATGCTGGCCGTGGAACCTTCGCGCCAGGGAACGGGCTGTGGCCGCCGAATGATCGAAGAAGTCGAACGTCGTTCAAAAATTGCCGGATGCCGAATGATGGACCTTAAAGTCTTAAGCCCCCGAACGAACTTACTTCCCATCTACCAAAAGCTTGGGTACGAAATTTCCGGGCGAGAAGAGTTTCACAACACGCGGCCGCTGAAAGGCGTCACGGAGTGTTACTGCATCCTGATGTCGAAAGCATTATAAGCCAAGTTCCCTCATCGCGATCCCATATCGCAGGCCCCGAGTACTGACGGTGATGGCGTCAACACCCAGGAATTCCATCGCCTCCTGCAAAATAAGCGTTCCGGCCGGCAGGATATCGGCGCGCGCTTTGTTCACGGCCGGGAAAAGCTCCAGGACCCTTCGTGTATCGCTTTTTAGCAACAGATCGAGCAACTGCTCGACGGCCAGACGGCGAAGCACATAATTCTGTATTTTCTCCGTTTCGAATTTTTGCAGGTCCTGATGCATCGCCGCTAAGGTCGTCGGCGTTCCGGCCACGGCAATGACACGATCGATGGGCCCGATGTTCGAAATGCGCGCGAATTCGTTCCGAACGAGCGTTCTGGCCTGCAGCACCGCTTCCGGCATGATCGGATTCGTCTTAAAGCACCGCTCGGTGACCCGCACCGCTCCGATATCGAGGCTTATGCCACTCTGGTATCGATGCCCATCGCCCGTTGCAATCTCGGTGCTACCACCACCGATATCGAGCACCACAACTTTGCTATCTTCCGATTTAACGACTTCTCTATTATCCGATTTCACTCCCGTTCCCCAGAGTGCACCGGTATAAGTCCATCGCGCTTCTTCATTCCCACTTATGATTTCAATTTCGATCCCGAATCCTTGTTGCACGGCTCGAACGATCTCTTCGCGGTTCTTTGCATCGCGTAATGCGCTCGTTCCAACGGCCGCGACGCGATCGACATGCAATTCCGCGATCGTTGCCACATGTTTCGCGAGCACCCTGCGGAACCGTTCCAAGGCCCGGTCTGAGATTGTTCCGGTTTTATCGACCCCTTCGCCGAGCCGTGCAATCGCGTGGTCGTCCCGCAGGACGCGCATCGAACTCCCATCGCGCTCAACAATGAGCAGCAGGACCGTATTCGTCCCTATATCGAGTGTGGCAATGCGGTTCATACGGCTTTGAAGATGAGGCACGCCCATTCGTTCTCGATCGACTCTTCGCAAAACGACCATCCGTTTTTTTCGAATGCCGTGCGTACTTCCGGGGCATCGTAAATTAAAATTCCTGAAAGGATGAGCATTGCATCCTTGGAAGCATGCTCACGCAAGGGCCCGGCAAGTTCAAGGAGCACATTCCGGTGGATATTCGCAAGGACCAGATCGAACCGCTCATTTTTCGTTACGACTTCCTCGAGGGTTCCACGGCGAATGTCAAAGACGGTTTCGGATATTCCATTTCGTTCGCGGCTTTCGGGCGCATTTGCGATCGACCATTCATCCGTATCGACTCCCACGGCGGAACGAACACCGCGAACGAGCGCATACAAGGCCAATACCCCGGTGCCGGTTCCCAGATCGAGGACGGTTTTATCCCTGATGTCGAGCCGTTCGATGGCGTGAAGGCAGAGCCGCGTGGTCTCGTGGTGGCCCGTCCCGAAGCTCATTTTGGGATCGATAACGAGCATGTGAGCGGCGTGCATCGATCGCGCCTCTTCCTGACGCCAGGAAGGGGCGATAAGAAGTTCCTTCGTCGCCCATTGTGGCAGGATCGCGGCTTCCCATTCGGCATTCCAGTCCCGTGCGGCAATTTCTTCTGCGCCCATCGATCGAATTTCCGTATGCTCTTTGAGGAACCGGTCGAGCGCCGGTCCAGCCTCATCATCCTCCCATTCCGATTTTGGAATGAAAAACGTAAGCGAGCCATCCTCGTGCTCCTGAGACGCGGTCGTTGGATGGCGCAGAAGAAAAAACCCTTCGAGAAGTTCACGACCGAGGCCGGGCGCCGAAAACCGAAGCGCGATATGAGCTTCCATTCTTTAAAACGTGAAGCTCAGAGTGACGGCGCGTCCCGAGGAAGGCGGTCGTAGATCAAGGTAAGCAGCAGGCGGCCGATTTCGCCAATCGTTTCGCGGGAGAGATGCTTCGGAAGATCGTCCACCGTATGCCAGTATTTGCGGTTCACATCGCCGGACTGATGGCCAACGAGATCGCCATCGATGATATCGACCGACGGGATCCCGGCCTGAATGAGCGGAAGGTGATCGTCCTCGATATTCGACTGCTTTACGGTATTGAAATGGCTGAGGCCCATCGCTTTCGCCGTATTCCAGATCTCATTCACAAAGATCGAGGCTGATTGCTCCGAATTTGCCTCCGGCTCGAAATCGGCATTCGTATCGCCGACCATATCGAGCAGGATCGCGAACTGCGGATTGTAATCCGAAGGCTTCACTTTCACGAAATATTTTACGCCAAGGAAATAGCGGCTCAGTTGATCGACATCATACTTGCCATAGTCTTCGCCGTCGTCGAAAAATAGATCGACCCCGATGGGCGGCGGATGGTCCTTCATTTGGCGCGCAAGCTCGAGCATGACGGCCGTTCCCGAACCGCCATCGTTTGCCGCAGGAATCGGCTTATCGTGATTCGCCGGATTCGGGTCCTCATCGGCCCACGGGCGCGAATCGAAATGGGTAAGGATCAGTACGCGCCATGTCGCACTCGGATTGAAGGAGGCGATGACATTCGTAAGGTTGAGTGTCTCGCCCGATTTATATCCGGGATCGGTAAAATGCTGGACCTGAACATTAGGTGTGCAGGCCGAAAGCGCCGAGTCGAGCCACTTTACTACCTTTTCGTGCGGTGTCGAGTTCGGAACCCGAGGCCCGAACGCGACCTGCCTGTTAATATCGGAAAACGCGCGGTCGGCATCGAATCCCGGAACGGGAAGCGGAGCGATCGCCGGTGCTTTGGCGACCGGCGCAGATTGCGGAGGAGGCGCTTCCTCTTTTTTGCAGGCGACAAATGTAACGGCAAATGCGATCAGACTGACGGAAGCAGCAAGGATAACGGAATCGAAACGTGTGACGGTGCTCGCGCTCACAGCAAGGAAGCGGTGGAGAGTATGACGCATAATAAAAAAATCCTGGGAAAAAGGATTGGAGGGTGTAACAAAACTCGGTGACGCAAGTTCTTTCCCATGCGGACGACGGCGAAAGCCAATTCGAAAAGTTCGGGCAAAAGCCAGGACGAAGACGGCCGCGTTTGCCAGGTGAGCAATGCTCGACGTTTAGGGCCACCTCTATGGCAAGTTCTGCGACTTCGCGCCTCCACGATCGGCGCAATGCCGCGAAGTATGATCGGCCGCCGGCGGCGCCCACCCTCTCGGGCGGTCCCCCAGCGGCCGATTCGTTTTTTAATTTTTGGTAGTGTGCCTCCGGCTCCAACAGCACGCTCGGTTTAAACCAAGGCCTTTATGGGAACAATAAGATTTAGGCTACAATGCTCTGTTCATCGCTCTCTATGACTATGTTCGGGCTCTTAGGAGATAAAGAAATACTACACTTTCGAGATAGCCGGAATGGATAGTGACACAGACTAAAGATCTTATCCTCAAACGGTTTCTAACTCGCAATTTTTCGATTTTTTGGTTTTATAGATTTTATAGTGCCATTCATGAATTGAGGATTGGCGATGCCTGAAAACTGCTCGATTTACGGGTGTCATCTGACCGAAAAAAGAACGCCCAATTATAGTAGCATTCTTACGGAAGAGTAGTATTCTATAAGACACGCTCAGCCGTGAACCATTAGCGGACGATCATCGTATAGGCGGTCATGCTACTTCAGACCAAGGGCGGGATTTCCCGTCCGGAACAGCACTGGAGCGCCTCTCGGGCTTTGGCCCCGCGCGCGATCCAGGACGCTGCGGTAAGCACGGCGAAGATCATTATCTCTGCCGAAGAACGCTTGGCGCAGCGTGTCCGCTCGGTCCTGCGTGTTACAGTGGCGACGATCTTCCTCGGAATCTCAGGTCTCATTTCCTTGGGCGCGAATGTCACGACGGCCTTCGCCAAGAAAGTAAGCTCTGAACGTGGAAGTCGTGCAAGTGGCCACGTCAAAACGCATGGTAAGCGAGCAACGTACCTGAAGGCGGTCCATCGCCGTCACTCGGCTGGACACCATCAGTCAAAGCATCGGCATCGAACGCTCACCGCACATCACAGTTCGAGCGCCATGCGCGGAATGGCATCCTGGTATGGGAAGCAATTCCATAACCGCCGGACCGCGAGCGGTGTCCGTTTCAACACACATGCAATGATGGCCGCCCACCGGACCCTTCCTTTTGGGACCAGAGTCCGGGTCACGAATCTGGCGAACCACAAGACGTGCGTCGTCGAGATCACGGACCGCGGCCCGTATGCAAAAGGCCGGATCATCGATCTCAGCCTCGCTGCCGCGGAAGAACTCGGAATGGCCGAGAGCGGAGTCGCCGAAGTACAACTCGAAATTCTGGGCTCAGCCGGGCCCGGTGTCTTCGAAGACCTTGCTTCGGAGAAGAACGCTCCCGTATTCGACCATATTTCTCGGCCTGCGCCGAGCGATGTTCCAGTTCTTGCCGGTGAAACGGCCACACCATGACGAAATCATAGCGATGAGTGTCACAGCCCTCGAATGATTTCGAGGGCTGTTCGTTTTCAAAAGAGACTTTTTTAAAAAACGACAAGCGTTCTTAAAAACGAAACTATGAAACGTCTTCTTCTTACCGTCATCCTTACTATGGGCTTCGTGCCCGAAGCAGCTTTCAGCCAGGCCGATACAACATTCGGATGGAGCCATGCACTTATCGCCGAACTGCATTTGGCACAAATTAGCTTTACTCACTGGACGCAGGGTGGAACGAATGCTTTAAGCTACATTGCCGGGGTCAATGGGAAATCGATTAAGAACGAACCTCTGACCAACTGGACTACGACCTACAAGTTGGATTATGGCCAGACGAAGCTGGCCGGGCAGCCCGTCCAAAAAACGGACGATGAAATCAATATCGAGTCGATCCTGATGTATAAACTGGGAGTCCACGTTAATCCGTACCTTGGCGCTTCCCTGCTGACGCAATTTGCTCCCGGGTATCAATATTCAGATAGCGTAGGAGTCGCTCCGGTCGAAGTCTCGAATTTTTTCGATCCCGCCTATATCAAAGAGAGCGGCGGAATCGGCTGGGTACTCTCCAAAGCTTTTCAAACGCGCTTCGGACTTGCACTGCGGGAGATCGTGACGAATCATTTTCCGCAGTATGCCAGTGAGCCACTGGAAAACGAAGTGAAGAAAGTCCGAATTCAGGGCGGGCTCGAGTCGGAGTCCGAAGCAGAAGTTCCCATCGATAGCAATGTCCTCTTCCGGGCCAGACTGGACCTGTTTTCGCCGTTCAATACGATGTCACGCATCGTGGTGCATGGGGAGGGAAGCATTATTGCGAAGGTAAGCAAGGTCTTTAGCGCAGAACTATCGGCGTTATTCATCAACGAGCCGGATATTTCTCCTTATACACAGATCAAGGAAGGCCTAGCGATCGGCATTAGCTATGCACTGTTGTAATCGGCGACGCAGGGACAAAAAAGCGTATATTAGTAGTTTGTGAATACGGTCTATCTTATCCTTGTAGTTCTCGGTTTTATCGTATTCGATAGGATCGTTCGGCATAAACCAGCCGATGAGAAAAAAGGTAAGGACCCTCGCCAGAATGACGCCGGAAACCGCTGATACAAAAATATTAAGTCCACTACGGGAAATAACTCCGGAAGAAGCCTCCGAAGCTCGGAGAGTTGCCCACCGCTTCGATGGCATCGCGATCGCGCTCGGGGTTCTGGCACTCCTCGCTTTGGCCTGGACCGTGCGGCCGATCATCAACCCGTTTATTGCCGCATTCCTTTTTTATCTTGTACTTTCCTCGTTACGGGAATATCGTGCAGCAAAGAAAATTTTAAATACGGGCCTCAGTCTCTTTGGATTATGGCTCATTATTACGTTGGCGGGAATTCTAGTGCCCTTTATCGTCGGAGCCGTACTTGCATATCTTTTTAATCCGCTCGTCCTTTATCTACACGAAAAAAGAAAAATTTCGCGGACATGGAGTTCACTCACGATCGTCATCTTGTTCTCGGGAGCCTTATTCGCGCTTGGATGGATCCTGCTCCCGAGCCTTGCACAGCAAACCAAAGCATTTATTGGCCAACTCACCGTATTTATCAAGCAAAATGCGAACACGTTCAACGAATCGCACGTGCGTCAAATGTTGCTTCACCTGGGACTTCCCGCAGGGATTGTGGACCAGATTATTTTACGAGAAGCCGGCCCTCAGCTTCGCAAAATGGTCTCCATCGTTCCTGGCATCATCGTGAAGATTATTGCCGGACTTCCAAGAATTTTGGAGCGAACTTTGAATCTTATCATCGTTCCAATCGCGATGTTCTATTTCTTAAAGGATTGGCCCAAACTCATGCCCATTATCAATGGCCTCTTCCCTTCCAAGGACCCCGCCCGACGAGCGGAGATCGTGAGTGACGTCGATCGTGTCCTCTATGGGTACATTCGCGGGCAGGCCACGGTCGCGTTCATTATCGGGATCTTGGGCGCTATCGCCTATTCGATTCTCGGAATTCCGTATGCCGGATTGCTTGGAGTGATCCTTGCGATCTCCGATCTGGTCCCGATCGTCGGGATGATCTTTAGTGCGTTCATTGTAGAACTGGTGATCTTCCTGACGATGGAACTTAATCTCGCGGTCATTCTTAGTGGCATTCTCGTTATCGCCGGCCTGCATTTGCTCGAAGTCTATATTATCGGCCCTCGCATTATCGGGCCCGGCATCGGCGTACCACCCATCCTCATGATCCTTGCGCTGCTCGTGTTCGGCTTTTTCTTTGGGTTCATCGGACTTCTCATCGCCGTACCTACCACCGGTGTTATTCTGCTCTTTCTGAACGAATATCGAAAGAGCAATGCACAACGAGCAGCGTAATGGCAGGAACGCTTTGGGTCGTCTCGGTTCCCATCGGTAACTCCCGCGATATCACCCTTCGCGCGATCGGCCTTCTACAAAATGCGGATGTCATCCTATGCGAGGACCTGAAACCGGCAAGAAGGCTGTTGCACGAATTGAACATCGAAAAGCCGCTTGTGCCGCTCAATGAACATACAGAGGCGAATGCAACCAGGGAGGCCCTTGAACTACTTCGCGCGGGCAAAGACCTCGCCCTGATCTCGGATGCCGGGACTCCGCTCATTTCGGACCCGGGACAGCGGCTCGTTCGCGAAGCCATCCAGGAAGAGATTGCGGTCTCTTCTGTGCCTGGCGCGTCGAGTATTTTAGCCGCGCTTGTCCTTAGCGGATTTCGAAGCGATCGTTTTTATTTCGCAGGTATGCTGCCGCGGGACAAAAGCGATAGAAAAAAAGAAGCAAAACAACTTGCTGCACGCCAGGAGACCATTGTGATACTGGAAGCACCGTACCGCCTGGCGCAATTGCTCGACGACCTTTTGGAAGCCTTTGGCGTCGAGCGCCGGGCCGCGATCGCGCTGGAACTTACAATGCCTAAGGAACGGGTTCACCGCGGTACACTCTTAGCATTACGTGACCTGTTTCGCGCGCGCCCCTTCAAGGGAGAATTCGTCATCGTTCTCGAAGGACGCGAATTCCGTCCCCCTCATCGAGCGCATGATCGACGGTCAAAGCCGTAGCGTTGCGATCGGCCAATGCTGTATTGCTTTCGTTTTATTCTTTGGAGCATCGTTGGTCCATGCCCAATCTCGAACGATCGCCGCCCTACTGCATTCCAAAAACGATTCGACAATCGTTCTTGCGGATAATTTTCCAGATTTTTCGAGTCTTCGTATTTATATCGATTCTACTATCTCGCTTCGGCCGCAGACCGATTTCCGGATCGATACCGCCCGCCGGGAGATTGTTCTTTCCTTAGATATTCGCGAACTCCTTTTTCCAACCAATTCGAGGGCCAGTGCAACCCATAAGATTACAATAAGTTACACGGCGCTTCCGCTTGACCTGAAAACGAGTTACACACGGCATTCACTCGAAGCGTCGGCGCTACCGGATTCTATTCGTGGGAAACTCGACACCGGGAGCTTAAAACGGATCACGGCGGAATCCGAATCGTCCGACCGGAATGATATTCTCAGCAATTTTCAAAAATCGGGTTCCATCAGCCGCGGTTTTCAGGTCGGATCTAACCGCGATCTCGGGCTTACGAGCGGTTTTAATCTTCAGTTTTCGGGGGACGTCGCGAAAGATGTCAATATCACCGGCGCCCTGACCGAAGAACAAACGCCGATTCAACCCGAAGGAACAACACAGACATTGAATGAGGTCGATAAGGTCTTCATACGAATTAAGGCCACCGACCATTTTACCTCCACGCTGGGCGATTTCAATCTCGATCTGAATTCGCCCACGGACCCTTCGCGGCTTATCGATCAGGGGCCCGGCGATCATGCTGCGCAATATCAGGCACTCGCTCCGCTTGGCGTTTCGACTGGGCCGGACGATCCCTTTAAGGCTTTCAGCCAAAGCACGTTCGATGTGATCTCACGCGCGCTCATTGGAGCCGAAGCGACAGCACAGTTCGATCAGGGATCGGTCACGGTAGCGGGTGCATCACCGCGAGGTGAGTTCACGACAAATGCGTTCCAGGGACAGGAATCGTATCAGGGCCCTTATACGCTTTCGGGAAAGAATGGTGAACCTGCCATACTCATCGTTGCTGGAACGGAACATGTTTATGTGGATGGCGTCCTGCAAACACGCGGGGAGCGGAACGACTATGTCATCGATTATGCACTTGCACAAATCACATTTCAGCCACGCCGGCTGATCACCAGCGACTCACGGATTACCATCGATTTTGAGTATTCGGACCAGCAATATAATCGCTCCCTTTTTGCTGCGAATGCGAAAGGTGAAATGTTCGATGGCACATTAAAAATTTCGACAACCTATTTGCGGGAGGGCGATAATCAGGACGCTCCCCTTGACCTGTCCCTGTCTGATAGCGATCGTTCCACGCTCACCGCTGCCGGTGCGGACCCCACGAAAGCCAGTAAATCGGCTGTTACCTATGCCGGTGTCGATGCTGGCGGTCGCGCTCAGGGAAGTTATGTGCGATCAGATACCTCGATAAGCGGAAAAACATTTGTGTATTATCGTTATGCTCCGCTCGATACGATCAATGCGTTGTATAATGTATCCTTTGGCTATGCTGGATCTGCGAAAGGTTCCTATACACGACTCGCGATCGGCCAATTTCAATTTGTAGGTCCCGGCCTGGCAGACTACGATACCCTTGCTTATCTTCCACTTCCACAGCTCCATCAGGTCATGGCCCTCAGCGGGAATTGGCGCCTGGCAAAAAATATCGGTATTACCGGAGAGTTCGCTTCGAGTTCGCTCGATCCAAACCGCTTTGCTGCCGTCCCTTCGATCGGTGGGAACGCATATAGAATTGGTGCTCTGTATGCCGACACGCTGCCCCTGGTCGGATATGTTGAGACTCGCGCTATCCAAAGAAACTTGAGCTCTCAATTTACCCCGATCGACCGAATCCAGGACGTCGAATTCGAACGGCGGTATGGAAACGATGTCCCACCTCAGAATGCCGTTTCGTCAACATTGCCGGTGAGCGGAGAACTGAACCGGGAGGCAGATCTTGCACTCCACCCGATGCATTCTGTGTTGCTGGAGGGGGGATATGGAGATCTCGAAGAGCCGCAACTTCAATTTACCTCATCGAGGCTGTATGGACATGCAGAATTATTAGAAGATTCAATCTTTTCCCCGCATGCGTCCATTACGCTCGAGCATTTGCTCACACACGATTCTTCTGTTCACGAGCAGGCGCTATGGGACCGGCTGTCAACAGAACTTTCCAAATCGCTGCACCTTACAAAAAATATTTTAACACTCGGAGCGCGTTTCGGCAGCGAATCTAAACGGGCGACATCGTTCGACTCCGTAGGTCTGGCATCCGATTCGGCAACACTTCAGAGTTTTTCGTATCGAGCGATAAACCCCTTTGCGTCGCTGACACTTGGGCCGAAGCTCACACTAACGGGAGACTATACATACCGTACGGATGACAGTGCGAGAAATGGAGGAATGTTGCCGGTGAGTTATGCAAGAACAACGCATGTTACGGCCGTAGTACTTGGAATTGGCGGTTTCAGTTCAACTGTCGACCTTACGCTTCGAGATAAACATTATACGGATTCTCTTTCCTATGCGATGAACGGAGGAGATCAATCGACGCTCTTGCTTCGGCTCGAGCCGCGTTACACCCTTGCCTCCCATGGCCTGAGCGCCGATGCCTTATATGAAATTTCAAACGATCGTGCCGCTCGACTTGAGCGCGTGTTCGTACCGGTGCCACAAGGATTGGGCTCCTACTATTATATAGGCGATTTAAATCATAATGGCAAACCTGACCCTAATGAATTCGCTCCAGCAGCCTATAACGATCAGGGCGATTTTATTCTCGTAACGGTCCCCACAGAACAACTCTTCCCAACAACATCCCTTCGATCGAACGTTCGGCTTCATGTCGATCCTAAGGACCTATTCGGTCTTCAGAAGCCGACGAACTGGTTTCAATCGGCGCTGGCGAACATCTCAAGCGAATCCTATCTCAAAATTGAGGAGACAAGTACGGATACCATCCCCCGCGACATCTATCTATTCCATCTCTCTCATTTTAGGAATGATTCTACGACGATCAATGGGATTATGGAAATCGGACAGGACTTCAACATTCTGGAAAACGATCCCGATCAGTCCTATCGCCTGCATTATCTGGAACGTTCCAGCGCCGTTCAATACAATACCGGATTGGAGCATTCGTTTCAGGCCGAGCGATCGGTTCGGGCTCGCGTTCGACCCTCTTTTGAATTCTCGAATGAAACGACCCTCACTTCGGCAACCGATATTGCCACTGGCGATACGCTTTCCGTAAACCGGCCGCATAATACGTCGTCAATTTCGATTTCGACCGATTGGAGTTACCACCCGGTCGGCTCATCGTTCGATTACGGCGCGCAGGTGCAGTTCATTCATGCGGTTGAACATAGTTTCGATCCAGAACTTTCTGCACTGACCGACGCCGTTACACTGCGTTCGAGCTACGCGATTGAAACTCGAACGCGATTACGGGCCGAGATCGAGCGCGATGAACTGAGCCTCTCGCAAACGCCTAACGACATCCTCTCGCTTCCCTATGCCCTCACGGAGGGAAAGTCCATTGGCATCACCTGGTTGTGGCGACTCGCACTCGATTATCAATTCGGCAGCGGTATTGTCGCAACGATCTCGTACGATGGTCGAAATGAAGCCGGGGACCTCCTTGGCAGCACCGGCGAACGCATAACCATTCATAACGCCCGAGCTGAAATTCGCGCGAACTTTTGATGGTGCTATTTAACGATCATCCCCTGCGCCGGAACGTCGAGGATGCCTCCTGAATCGGATACGAATCGCAGTATTGCAAAATACATCCCCGGAAGAACGTCGGAAAGATGGAGCGTTCCCAAAAGGGAATTATTCGCCAGATGCCCATCGAAACGGGCAGCAATAGTATGTCCCAGGATATCTACGACTCGCACCGAGACCTGCGATCCAAAAAATGCCGCATACGCATTCGGTAGTATAATGCTGAGAGAAGTCATTCCATTCTCTATCGGATTTGGATAAATATTCAGTTGACCTAACAGAGAAGGTGCGCCGGGTGCAGGGATCCCTGCCAATATCGTTCCGGGCGTGGGAGGCATATACGTCGTGGGCCGTAGCAGGAGGCAGTCGGGTTCGATCCAATAATTCGTCGCAGAGTCATCTCGTCCCAAACATCGAAAACGAATATGGTGGACACCTTCGGATACATAATGAATCCCAAGGTCCATGGGACCTGTCGGCAATGGGTTGGGCATCCATCCGCCGGTATTTCCATACCCATCGATCATTGCAATGCTATCGCCATCCAGGTAAGCCGTATATCGCCCAAGGTCCGGACCGTAACTCCCGTGATAAATAAAATCAAACGTATCGGCATGCGCCATGGAGAACTGAAATTCGAGTTCCGCGCCTGTAAGGATCGAATCCGGTTTGAAGTAAACAAACATTTGCTTACTCCAGAATGCCTCCCAATAATAGCTAACGTCTTCTGCATAGCACTGGCCAGGAGTAACCACTGTCGGCGGCATCATATCCTCGAACTCATAATCGATCGTACGTGTAACCGTCACTGGAACTTCCGCCGTCGCATTCCCGGATCGTTCTCCTCGCGCGACGAGCAAATACGAACGGTCCGATACATAGGGAATCCTTACCATCGTCAGGAATTCGTTATTCGAATTTGCAACAGTGCTTTGGTCCATCGGAATGCTGTCCAAATAAAAACTGACGCGTTCGTTCGATTGAAATCCAAAGCCTTTCAGCCACAGCGAATCGCCCGCGCGAACCGTGATCGGCAACGTGTCAACGATAGGACGAATCACCGGTGACGATTCGACATAATATTTTTCAGGCGAGGCCTCCCCATTTACAGAAAGTTCGAAGCTTCCCGGCGTCCATGTAGGTGGCACCGTTAACGAGACATTAAAATTCCCCGCGTTGTCGGTTGTAACACTCAAATGCTCGGGCCCTAAATCGATGGGGAGTGTAACCTGGGAAGCATATCCACTCCCTGCGATTGTCCACATTTCGCCGGGCACCAGAGTATCGCGATTTGTCCAAAATGGAGTCCAGTGCTTGTAATAATACCCGACCGTGCGAAAATGATCGTACACATCTTCGGCATTCCCGGGTTGGAGATCGAAATCAAACGACTTTGTAAACTCGTAACAATCGAGATAATTGAACCGGTAGAATTGGTCTATAAAATCGGTGTAACCGCTGAAAGGGAACGTAAACATGCCATTTGCGAACCACCAGGCGGCATCGAAAAAATCTTCCGCTCCCGTATATTCAATGTAATATCGATTGTCAGAATCGATTTGAAACCTTGGATTTCCTTCCAAATAGACTGTAAAAGGATGACCAAGAACGCCCCAACTCATTCCAATATACCGCCCTCGACCTATCGTATGAACGATCGGGTGCCAAACGTGATATTTCGTCGGGTTCGATTCGTTGAAATCGGCGTGGAAATAGCCATACTCGTTGCGATCAATGGGCTCCCGATGATATTGGAGAAGCGTCTGAACTGCTAAGGGCGTTGAGCCCGTTCGTTCCAATACAATGCGTGCATGAACGGCGAATGGCATCGGCAGATATGAGATAAATCCAGAGTCCAGGTCAGCTCGCAATCCGAATGCCCTTATAGTGGCTACATTAACCGGACAAAGAAAGAAATCTTTTAGGGGGACATGAACGGAAGAAGAAGGGGCATCATCCCAATACATCGTAAGCCAGGTACTATCGAGCGAAGCAACATCGTAGGCCTCGGACATAATATGGATGCACTCGATCATCCCCGGTCCGGAAACATCGCAAAGCGTAAGCGTCGAACCCGGTTTCAACGTATCGCTCTTTGAAATAACGTCGGCACTCGAATCGAGCCAACCTGGGAGCGACTTCCATTCTGTTTCGGCAAGCGTGTGAATGGCCGGGGCTGACCGAAGTTGTATCCATGGCAAGAGGGGTTCGGGAACCCAATGCCACTCGATCGCAAAATAGGCGTTCCCATTCGTCTGGGGCATGGAAATACGAAAACCGCGATGATACGGAATTTGAACATCGCACGTGTTTGCACCATTGGCAAATGTATCTAGTGGAGAAGGGAAATAGGCTCGCAGTTTCTGAAAAAATTCACGATAATAATCTTTCACCAGTAGCGTATCGTTGATATAGAGGCAAAGAATACACGTGCTGTCCGCATCGCCAAGCGTCGTCCAAATATGCGTAATGATTCCGCTTCCAGTATCTTTCGCAACATTGGGTACATGATCGGAACTATCTAAATTCCAACGCGCATCGCCGTGGAACGTTACCGCTTTCGTCCGAGTGGTATCCGGTGCCGCAAGACGGGCAATGGAACGCGGATCGAGCATTCTCGAATAGGGATCGATGACCTGGCCGAAGCATGGACGTAGACTGATCGTCAAAAAAAGGACAATGACCGTTTTCACACTTCAAATTTAATCATTAGCACAATGTTTTGCAAGAAAAAACATCTTTTTTCTTGCGCAAAAATTTTTACCTATTCCAGCAACGCGTCAATCACTTCGTAGGCCCCCACAATATCTTCTTCCGTTGAAGCATACGGTGGCAAGAGATAGATGGTGTCCCCTAAAGGGCGTAGAAGGATGCCTCGTTCAAGTGCTTTTGCACCCCACTCAAGCGATTTTGTACTGAGGTAGCCTGTGTGGTCCCGCCGTTCCATCACCGCAACCGTGCCAATTTGACGGTATGTCAATCCATGCTTGCGTGCGATCGTGGAGCCGAATGTTTCATGCGCTTTCACAATCGTTTCTATCCGTTCCCAAACCGGTTCCTCTTCAAACACCTCGAGCGAAGCAAGCGCGGCCGCCGCGCTGATCGGGTTCCCTGTGTAACTATGACCGTGAAAAAAAGTTCGGTGACGGTCTTCGCTTAAAAAACGCTCGAATAAGGCGCTCGAAGCGAGCGTCATCCCCATCGGCAGGAACCCGCCCGTAATCCCTTTCGAGAGGGTCATGAGATCCGGCTTGATCGCCATGCGGTCGGAAGCGAACATCGTTCCAGTGCGGCCGAATCCCGTCAACACTTCATCCGCGATCGTGAGAATGCCGTGCGCCTTTGCGATGTTCATCGCCTGTTCCAGAATTTCCGGACGCCAAACGAGCATTCCTCCGGCGCCTAATAACAGGGGCTCATAGATAAATGCAGCAATCGATCCGGTGCTTGCTTCTCGCTCGAGGGTTGCAAGGAAAAGACGTTCGGCATCCGAGATTGTAGTACGATCTTCGCCGGGTTCCGGAAAAGGCAGGCGCACCACGGAAAACAGCATGTCTTCGAACGGCGCCGTAAATGGACTTCGTGCGCTGGCGGCCATAGCTCCGAATGTATCTCCATGATACGCATGTTCGAGCGCCAGTATTTTGGTTCGCGGTGTTCCATTCAGTTTCCAGAACTGAATGGACATTTTAAGCGCGACCTCGACGGCGGTCGAACCGTTATCGCTGAAAAAAACTTTGTCGAGTCCTCGAGGAGTGATTTCAACCAATTTTTTTGCTAAGACCGAAGCCGGCTCGTGCGTAAAACCGGCGAAGATGACTTGCTCGAGATGTGCAGCCTGTTGGGCAATGGCATGAGCAATCCGCGGGTGCGCATGGCCGTGGAGCGTAACCCACCAGGAGCTTATTGCGTCAAAAATACGGCGACCGTCCTGCAAATACAGGTACGCTCCTTCTCCTCGCTCGACGCCGATCGATCGCGGAACGAGTTGCATCTGAGTATAGGGATGCCATATATACGCCTCATCCCACTTCAGCCATTCCTGGGAATTGATTGGTGTCACAAAATAGCTCTGAATGTTTTAAACTTATTCTTGAATACTTCCCGAAGCGTTGGAGCATCGATGACGTCAAGATGCGGTATCGTCCCAAGGATCGGAACACCTCCATATTCTTCGATGGCCTCCTCGTTCCCCGGATTTTCCTCGCCGATCACGACACAGCCGGCAATCGGTATTTTCCGCGCCCGCAACGCTTCCAGCGAAAGCAGCGTATGATTGATCGTTCCCAACGCAGACCGGCACGCCAGTACGAGCGGCAGTTCCCAGGAGCGGAACACATCGATGAACAGCAACCGGTCCGTTAATGGAACAAGCAAGCCGCCGGCCCCTTCGACAATCAGGGGACGGGCGTCCGGCAGTCGAAGATGTGACGCTTCAATCTTCATTCCATCAATTTTGGCTGCAGCATGCGGAGAGAGCGGTGCCGAAAAAATGTACGCTTCTTTGATCACTCTATCCCTCGTGCATTCCGATTGTCGGCAGACGGTTTCGCTGTCCGTCCCGTCTTCGGTTCCCGACTGAACGGGCTTCCAGTAGTGATACTCCGGAAGCGAAGCCATGAAAAGCGACGACAGGAGGGTCTTCCCAATACCGGTATCGGTCCCGGAAATGATAAAACTCGTCATCCCACGACCTCCTCTTCCACTTCTGAAATTGCACGGATCGCGCTCTTCAGTTCTTGCTCGGAATGACGAAGACTGATATTCATACGCAGTCGTGACGTTCCTTCGGGAACAGAAGGCGGTCGTACGGCGGGAATTTCGAATCCTCGTTCCCTCAATAATTCAGATGCTCGCATCGCCTCTCCGGCCGGACCAATAATAATTGGAACGATCGGCGTGATGCCATGGGGCACCGACCAACGCTTGAGCGATCGCTTCAGGGACTCGCGGACGTCTCTCGACCGATCTTTGAGCGTTTCAACAAGCGAAGTTCCCTCGCTGCTCAAACGCTCGAGAACATTCACGATGAGTGCCGGAATAATCGGAGGGGACGCCGTCGTAAAAATAAATGGCCGCGCCTTATTGATCAAATATTGCACGACCGTCCGGTTTGCCGCCACAAATGCGCCCGCCGCACCTAATGCTTTCCCGCACGTATGCATCGAGATCACGCTCGCATCTCTCGATAGCGTTTCGGAAACAAGTCCTGCGCCTCGATTTCCCAGGACTCCGGTCGCATGAGCTTCGTCGACAATAAGCATGGCATCGAATGCTTTCGCAATCTCATGGAATTCCGCAATCGGCGCGATGTCCCCATCCATCGAATAGACGCTTTCAAGAACGATAAAGCAGGCACCCTCCCGCGATCCTGTGTTTAATAGATCGCGGAGCGCCTCGGGGGAACTGTGCTTAAATCGTTCCGATGTGGCCGGACCCGCGCGGACGCCATCATAAATACTGGCATGGCAACGCTCGTCATACAAAACACGATCGTGCCGGTTCGGCAACGTCGTCAGCAGCGCCATGTTCGCATCGTAACCCGAATTGAAAAAGAGCGCGGCCTCGGTCCCCATAAAAGCGGCAAACCGCTCTTCGGCCACCCGGTGCGGGGCATGATAACCGGGGAGGAGACGGGAACTCGATGCAGAATTCGGAAGCACCTGCGCTCGCTCCAGGGTGCGGGCGCGAAGTTCCGCGTCCACCGCGAAGCCAAGATAATCGTTGGAACCAAAATCGATTCCCGGATAGACCTGCAGCGACCGGAACTTGTCCAGCGCCTCTATCGTCCTTAGTTCCCTTTCGAGGCGCTCGTAAAAGCGGTCAGGCACGTTCGCTTTCGAACGACGTTTCCTGGCGAAGGCCAAGCCCGAGCTTCTCGAATAAGCGATAGTCGGCATCCGGTTCCGGATTGGCCGTCGTGAGAAGTTTATCGCCCAAAAAGATCGAATTCGCTCCCGCCAGGAAGGCCAGCGTCTGGGCTTCTTCCGAAAGACTCAGCCTCCCGGCGCTTAAGCGGATCTTTGCATCCGGCATGAGGATCCGCGCGCAGGCAATCATGCGCACAAACACGAACGCATCCACCGGTTCCTGCGCCTCGAGCGGGGTTCCCGGAACGGCTACGAGCGCATTGACGGGAACGCTTTCTGGTTGCGGATCGAGCGAGGCCAGCGTATAAAGAAGCTGGATCCGGTCTTCATCGCTCTCGCCCATTCCAATGATTCCGCCGCAGCAGACCGTAATACCCGCTTTCCGAACGTGACCGATCGTATTCAGACGGTCGTCATAATCGCGGGTATGAATAATTTCGGAATAAAAACTGCGGGACGTGTCCAAATTATGATTGTAGGCATATAACCCAGCCTCTTTTAGCCGCTCCGCCTGCGACTCCGAGAGCATCCCGAGCGTCGCACACGCCTCGAGGCCCAGTTCCGTAACACCGCGGACCATTTCGAGGACCTCCTCGAAATCCCTTCCGTCCTTTACCTGACGCCACGCCGCGCCCATGCAAAACCGAGTGGCACCATTCCTTTTCGCATTTCGCGCGGCTTCCAGGACTTCCGGCGCCTTCATCAATTTTTCGGCTTTTACGTCCGTATGATACCGCGCCGCCTGCGGGCAATACGCGCAATCCTCCGGACAGCCACCCGTTTTTACGGAGAGCAGCGTGCAGCGCTGGATGTCGTCATAGTTATGCCTGACTTCATGGACGCGACTTGCCTGAGCGACAAGTTTTAAAAATGGCGTCCCATATAATTCGCGAACGTAATCGATGGTCACGTCTCTCTAACATTCGCGGACACAAAAAAACTCTGCCCTATTTGTGACTCAGATAAACCGTTTCGCTGTAATTTCGGCAATCGCCCATTTTAATGACCGTTGTCGAGGTATTATAACCATCTTTTGAGATCGTTACGATGTACGAATTGGGCTCCGGAAGATCGGAAACCGTCGAATAATAGCCGTCCGCATTCGTCAAGCCAGACGTAAAATTATCGCTGTGCCCGTCGATCCGAATGGTCACCGTAGCGCTGTCGAGATTCGTATCACGATGGACCGAATCCCGCACATGGACCGTAATCGAAGCCGTGTCGCAGGCCGGAGGTGTCGAATTCCTGATCAGGCTCTTTGTAAAACCGGACGTCTCATTGCAACCCTGAAGGAAATCGAACGTCGAGCTCGAGAAGCCATCGTTCGTGATCGTGCAAAGATAATTTCCCGGGCAGAGACCGTCGAAGCGGACATTACCATTATCGCTCGTTTTGGTATAACTCACTCCGGTCGTCCGATTTGCCAGGACGACGGTCGCTCCCGTAATATTTTCGCCGTTGGTCGAGTCTTTTACCGCGATCTCGATCACACCGTGGCAGCACGTATCGCCGCCTGTATTCGCCACGACCGGATCGAGGACATGATTGACCGTCCGCACCGCGTTGCAGCCCATGCTATCGATAGCAAACGTCGAGGTCTGGTAACCATCTTTCGAAACCGTAAAATGATACCGTCCCGGGCAAAGCCCGTCCCAAACGGTACCATTGACATTCATCGTTTTGCTCGAAACGAGTTGGTCATTCTCGTAGAGACTCGCACTTCCGCCGTCCAGCGCATGGCCGGTTGCCGAATCTGTAACGTTTAGTGTAATACGGCCATGGCAGCAGCCGGTGTCCGATGTCGATGTTGTATCTACCGGTCCTGTGGGCGAATCATGACGGCAGGAAGTGACCAGAGAAAGGAAGAACAGGCCCGCAATTGCTAAAAAGCTCGAAAATCGAACGAATTTCATGGGTTTGATCGCAGAATGAAGATGGCTTTGATCGTCGTATGGATAGAGAAACTGTCTCCGCCCGAATCGGGCAGCGCTGCAACACCATAATAACACCTATTTTTTGCAATAGTCACAAAACGGTGATTCAAAATATTGCATATTCGATACGCCTTTCGTACATCGGCGAGGTGGACCTTTCACCTCTCATGTCGAAAAACCTCCAAAATACAGGGAATTTAAGACCAGATTTTTTTGCGGGGATTTATTTTCATGAACTCGTGCATTATTTTCATTAATTTATGCAACCAAGTTCCCGATTTTCCAAAATTTTCCTATAAATCTTATCGCCCAATTGTGACCCATTCGCTCTAACCTTATTCACCCAGCTCTACCCGTATTCACCTGGCTCTACCCGTATTCACCCAAATTCTACCGGCTTTACCGCAAATTTTAACTTGTCATTCCCGCGAATGCGGGAATCCAGCATTCGAGTCACTACGAACTATCGCTCGATCGCAACGCTCCGGGTCTCGACAAAACCACTTTCGGAAAGCCGCAGGAAATAAATCCCGCTGGGCAGTGAAGAGACATCGAGCATCACTCCCCCTCCTGCGGAGCGAAGCGAAGGGGGAGGGGGCTGGGGGGTGGTCCCGAGTGCGGTGTACAGTTCCACACTCGCGCCGGCCAGTCCGCGCCCGGTGATCATAAGCTGATTCTGCGCCGGATTTGGAACGATACTCTCGATGCGAAATGGCGGCTC
>Ga0070741_10007439_pt1 | contig 22637 bp, 19 predicted proteins | sample Coa_R1_4_FD_66440 | JGI IMG/M metagenome (GOLD analysis project Ga0070741, IMG submission 66440) | Surface soil microbial communities from Centralia Pennsylvania, which are recovering from an underground coalmine fire - Coalmine... | ecosystem: Environmental > Terrestrial > Soil > Unclassified ... | reverse complement strand
GCGGCTACGAGTCGACCACGTGGACCCGCTGCGGCGGCGCGACCACCACGCTGCAGATGGCGACGCCCGAAGGCGTGGTCTTTCTCTCGAGCGTCACCACCACCACCGTGCTCGACGGGTTCGTCCTCGAGCGCACGAGCGGCCCGACGGTGCTCAGCTCGGCCGGCGTCACGGTGATGGGCGCCAAGAACGTGATCCTGTCGAACCTCGTCATCAACGACGCGGTGTCGTCGCCGACCAGCTACGGCGTCGACGCGTCGAGCGGCGCGCAGGTCTTGATCACGCGCTCGCAGATCGGCGGCGGCGCGGGCACGCAGCTCGCGGCCGGCATCCACGCGCTCGGCGCGCAGGTCACGGTGCGGCAGAACTGCCCGCAGCTCGACTCCAGCGGCGCGTGCGTCGGCGCGTGCGGCTCGGGCGGCGTCGGCATCTTCGGCCGCACCTCGGCGGCGGGGAGCGGCGCCGCCTCGTACGCCGTGCTGCTCGACGGCGCCACCAACTCGATCGTCGAGGCCAACGTCCTCTGCGGCACCGGCGCCAACGTGAGCGCCGCCGTGCGCGTGCAGAACGACGGCACCGGCGTCACGCTGCGCCAGAACCAGATCTCGACCAGCGGCGGCGTCACCGACTCGCACGCGCTGTGGCTGGAGGACTGCAAGGACGCCTCGCCGTGGATCGTCGACAACGTCTCGATCTCGACCGCCGGTGCGAACGCGGCGACGCGCGCCGACGGCATCCGCGCGATGGGCGCGTGCCACCCGGTGATCGACGGCAACCGTCTGATCGTCGGCGGCGGCGAAGGCAACGCCGCGAGCGCCAACGGCGTGCACTGCGGCGCGAACGGCGCCGGCGTGCCGAGCCTGTGCACCGTGCTCGGCAACGACAAGCAGATCATCAACGGCTCGGGCGGCGGCTTCCCGCCGACGGCGACCGGCGTGCGCTGCGACGACGGCGCGTGCCTGCGCGTCGAGCGCAACTCGATCAGCGGCCACTCCGCCATCGCGGCCATCGGCCTCGCGCTGGTGCGCGCGACCACGTTCGTCGATCGCAACATCATCACCGGCGGCTGCGGCACGACCAGCGCCACCGCCGTGTTCACCGACGACGCCACCGCGCGCCTGCAATCGAACCGCATCTACGGCGGTCTGTGCTCGAACGGCGGCGGCACGGTGAACCCGCGCTTCTACGGGATTCAGGCGCGCCTCGCCGCGAGCGGGCGCGAGCTCGACGTGCACTCGAACGACATCGACGCCGGCGGCGAGTCGACCGCGTGCTCCGGCATCGGCGTCGAGCTGACGAGCGGCCTGCCGCTGCCGACGAGCGGCGTGGGCGTGTTCCGCAACAACATCCTGCGCGGCGGCCCGTGTCCCGCGCGCATCGTCTTCAAGGAGGGCGACACCACCGCCGACGTGCGCGTGCTCGATCACAACGACTTCGATCCGTTCGCCTCGCCGCAGGCGCTGTTCGTCGACGAGGGCGCGGCCGTGCTCATGAGCGCGTCCGGCATCAATGGGTTGACCGACGCGCAGTCGACCGGCAACCTGTCAGGGGATGCGGCGTTCGTCAGCTACCCGGTCGATCTGCATCTCCAGTCGTCGTCGGTCTGCATCGGCGCGGGCTCGACGATCGCGGTGCCGGTGTTCGATCTCGACGGGCGCATGCGCAAGTCGCCGCCGTCGATCGGCGCGTACGAAGCAAATTAGCGGGGACGCGAAGCGGAGCCCCGCTAATCTGGCGGCTTCCGTCGAGGGGCGATGAAGGAGCGCGAGGCCGACGCGCCCGCCGAGCTGGCCGCTCCAACGGTGGCCGACTCGCCCGCCGCGCGCTCGGAGGAGCGCACCACGCTCGCGCACGGCTCGAGCCGCGGCACCTCCGCGGTGCACAGCGCCACCGCGATGCGCGCGCTCCGCGCCGAGGAGCTGCTGCGCGCGCGCGGCTTCGGCCGCGTGATCGCGCTGCTCTGTCTGTTCGCGCTCGGCCCGGTCCTGCTCATGGCGCGCGCGCTCGACGGCCGCGCGCGCTGGCCGCACGTGATGATGGCCTCGTCGCTGGCGTCCTGCGGCCTGGTGGCGGCGTGGGTCTGGGCCGGCGTGCGCACGACGCGCTCGCCCAAGCGCATGATGCGCGTGTTCGGCCTGATCTGCCTGGTGCACTCGCTGGTGGTGCAGTACTACGCCGGCGTGTTCTCGCCGGCGCCGGCGGTGATCGCGCTCGGCATCTCGTACTTCGGTCTCGCCGACGATCGCGCGTTCAGCTACTTCATGTGCGTGAGCGCGAGCATCTGCTACGGCGTGCTCGCGTGCCTGGTGGCGTTCGGCGCGGTGCCCGATCCGGCGCTGTTCCCCGCGCGCGACGCGCCGGTGGTGTTGCGCATGGTGGCCATCGGCACCGCGCTGGCGGTGTTCGGCGTGATGTTCTGGCAGGCGCGGCTCAGCCGCAACGCCACGCACGAAGCGGTCGAGCGGCTCGACGAGGCGCTGCGCTTGGTGCAGCAGCGCGAGGCGCTCCTCGAGGAGGCCAACCAGGATCTCGACGCCGCGCTCGCCGCCGGCGCCGGCCGCCGCGGCCTGTACACCGGCCGCATCGTCGGTCAGTGGTTGCTGTCGGAGGTGCTCGGCCGCGGCGGCATGGGCGAGGTCTACGCCGCGCAGCACGCCGAGACGCGCGCCGAGGCCGCGATCAAATTGCTGCACGGCCGCGCGCTCGCCAATCCCGCCGCCGTCGAGCGCTTCCTGCGCGAGGCCGAATTGGCGCTCTCGCTGCGCGCGCCCAACCTGGTCGAGATCTACGAGCTGGGCCAGGCCGACGACGGCGCGCCGTTCATCGCCATGGAGAAATTGGCCGGCCATGATCTCGGCTGGCACCTGCGCCGCAAGCGCCAGCTCCCGCTCGCCGAGCTGGTCGAGCTGGCGCGCCAGATCGCCGAGGGGCTCTCGGCCGCGCACCGCGCCGGCGTGGTGCACCGCGATCTCAAGCCGGCCAACCTGTTTCTCGTCGAGAAACCGGGCGACGCGGTCGAGCTGTGGAAGATCCTCGACTTCGGCGTGGCCAAGCTGCGCGGCTCGACCGGCACGCTCACGCAGCGCGCGATCATCGGCACGCCCGGCTACATGTCGCCCGAGCAGGCGCAAGGGCGCGAGGTCGACCCGCGCTCCGACCTCTTCTCTTTGGGCGCAGTTTTGTATCGATCTTTGACGGGAAGACCGGCGTTTTCGGGGCCCGACATGCCGCAAATCCTCTTCGACATCGTCTACCGCAGCCCGACGCGCCCGTCGGAGATCGTGCCCGGGCTGCCGCGCGACGTCGACCTGGTGCTGGCGATCGCGCTGGCCAAGAACCCCGACGAAAGGTTCCATAATCCGCCGGAATTAGCGACCGCCTTCGACGCCGCCTCGCGCAACGAGCTGTCGCGCAGCCAACGCGCGCGCGGCGCCGAGCTCGTGCGCGTTCTGCCGTGGGGCCAGACGATCAAACCGAAAGGCTAGAGGCCCTCCTCACATCGTCGGTAGATCGACGACGTCGGGAGCGGGGGGCGGGCGGCGCATCAGGTGGCGCTCGACCATCTCCTCGATCACGACGTCGGGCTTTTCACTCTCGAGGAGGCGGGTGTCGAAGTTGTCGGTGAAGAGGTAGACCGAGCGCTGAAAATGTTCGGAGAGGAACGGGTGGAGGCGGGCGGCGAAGGAGTCCCGCAGGATGACGGCGCGCGGCAGCGACGGGGTGTTGGTCTCGAACGCGAGCGGCCACTTCCAGTCGGGGTCGGCGTCGCGGCGCCAGGGAATGGCGGCGCTGCCGGCGTCGTGCGCGCGCGGCGGTGTGCGCGGGCGGAGCAGCAGCGCCTCCTCGGTGAACTCGTCGGGCAGCGCGATCATGCGCGACAGGTCGCCGCCGACCGGCCAGTGCTCGACGGCGGCGTCGTAGGCGCTGCGCGGGATCGGATTCACCGACGGGAACCAGCGGTGCAGCGCGGCGGCGATGGCCTCGCACGCGGCCTCGGCGCCGCGCTGGTTCCAGTGGCTGTCGGTGACGTCGTAGACGCGCTCCTCCTGCTTGCGCGCGAGCAGCGCCGGCCGCAGATCGAGCACCTCGACGGTGGAGTGGGCGCGCAGGTGCTCGAGCAGTTGATCGAGCCGCGACGCCGCGGACGCCGGCGCGAGCGCGGCGGGGTAGTGCTCGGGATAGATCGTACTCTTGTTGGGCGCGACGACGAACAGGAAGCGGCTGCCGTGCGCCGCGAGCCAGTCGCGGCGCTCTTCGAGCGAGCGCGTCCAGGCGTCGAGCTCGGCGCCGGTGAGCGGCGCGAGGCGGCGGAACTCGTCGGGCTCGCAGCCGCCGAAGTAGAGCCAGCCGTCGCGGCCGACCACCACGTTTCCCGGCACCGGCGAAACGCCGAATAAGCGCAGTTTAATCAGCGCGTGCCAATGCAATAACGTGTCGCGCAGGCCGAACTGGTCGGAATAGTGGGCGGCGAATTTGGCCGGTAAGGCGGTGCCGTCCGCGAGCGAGGGCAGCGGCACGGCGCCGCGGTTCTCGGCCGCGTGCACCGTCGGAAAACGGCCGATGCGCGAGGCCCACAGGACCAGCGGCGCGAACAGGATCGCGGCGAAAAATGAAATCAAAACAATTTCAAAGATCCGCTCAATCCGTGGGTTTTGGCTTTGCCGCATGAGCTCAGAATCGAAAGTAAATGAATGGATTATAGGTGCCGGCCGCGAGCAGCGTGGCGGAGGCGGCGAGCAGCGCCACGACGCCGGCCACGCCGGCCAGCGACCAGCCGATCTGGAAGCCGTCGCCGAAGCGCGCGGTCCACTCGTCGCGCCGCGCGCGCAGCCAAGGCAGGATCGGCGCCGAGCCGATCACGCCCGCGATCAAAGCCGTGACGATGTCCGGCGTCAGGTACAAACGCGCGGGATAGAGCCCGTGCGGCCGGCTCGCGCCGAGCATGGCGGCGACCATCGCGGCCGACGAGCCGAGCGTGGCCGCGCGAAAGAACACCCAGCCGAAGAGCACCACGCCGAGCGTGTACGCGCGCGCCACCACCGACGGTGCGCGCGCCAATCGTTCGCCCAACCCCGCGCGCTCGATCACCAGGAACAGCCCGTGAATCAAACCCCAGATGATGAAGTTCCAGCTGGCGCCGTGCCACAGCCCGCAAAGAAAAAACACCGTGACGAGATTGAAATAGGTGCGCGCCGGCGAGCCGCGATTGCCGCCGAGCGGGATATACAGATAGTCGCGATACCAGTTGGAGAGCGAGATGTGCCAGCGCCGCCAGAACTCGGTGACCGAGCGCGAGACGTACGGATAGTTGAAGTTCTCGAGGAAGCGAAACCCGAGCATGTGGCCGAGCCCGATGGCCATGTCCGAATACGCCGAGAAATCGAAATAGATTTGTAACCCATATAAAACCACGCCCAACCAGGCGACGCCGGCGCTCAGCTCCGACGGCGGCGCGGCGAAGATCTGGTCGGTGGGCACGGCGAGGGTATTGGCGATGAGCATCTTCTTGGCCAGGCCGAAGACGAAGCGGCGGATGCCCATCGCCAGCCGCGCGCGATCGATGGTGCGGCGCGCGAACTGATCGGCGACGTCGTGATAGCGGATGATCGGGCCGGCGACGAGCTGCGGAAACAGCGTGATGTAGAGCGCGAAGTCGATCAGCTTGCGCTGCGGCTCCACTTTGCGGCGATAGATGTCGACGAGATACGACAGCGCGTGAAACGTGAAGAACGAGACGCCGATCGGCAGATGCACCGGCTGCATCGTCACGCCCAGGTTGGCGAGGAGAAAGTGGGCGTACTTGAAATAGATCAGGATCGAGAGATTGAGCGCGGCGGCGATTCCCAGGGTCAGCTTCGGGCGGCGCGGCGCGCGCAGCGCCAGACCAAAGCCGTAGTTGAGCGCGATCGAGACCAGCATGACCACGACGTACGCGCCTTCGCCGGCGGCGTAGAACACCAGGCTGGCGGCGAGCAGGAACGCGTTCTTCAGCGCGCGCGGCAGCGGGTAGTAGACCGCCAGCACGATCGGCAGAAAGAAGAACAGGAATATCGAGCTCGAAAAGACCACGCGCAAAAGCTACTCTGGCGCGCGATTCGCGGGCAACCATGAAGAGCATCCTCGATCACATCGGCGCGACGCCGCTCGTGCCGCTCGCCACCGTCGGGCGCGGGCTCGAGGTCGCGGTGCTGGCCAAGTGCGAGCACCTCAATCCCGGCGGCAGCGTCAAAGATCGGCTGGCGCTGGCGATCGTCGACGAGGCGGAGCGCGACGGGCGGCTGCACCGCGGCGATACATTGATAGAGGCGACCGCGGGCAATACCGGCATCGGCCTGGCGTTGGTGGCGGCGCTGCGCGGCTATCACCTGGTGTGCGTGATGCCGGAGAAGATGTCGATCGACAAGCGCGTCACGCTCGAGCAGCTCGGCGCGCGCGTGGTGATCACGCCGAACGCGCCGCTCGATTCGCCGGACAACTTTCAAAACGTCGCGCGGCGCATGGCGGCGGAGCACGGCTGGTTCCTGACCGATCAATTTCGCAATCCGGCCAATGCGCGCGTTCACGAGACCACCACCGCCGTCGAGATCTGGCAGCAGACCGACGGGCGGCTGGGCGCGTTCGTCGCCGGCGCGGGGACCGGCGGCACCATCACCGGCGTCGGGCGGTTCTTGAAGGCGCGCGCGCCGTCGGTGGCGGTGGTGCTGGCCGATCCGATCGGCTCGGGGCTCGCCGACTGGGTGGAGCGCGGCGTCGCCGGCGCGGACGGCGCGTACGCGGTCGAGGGCATCGGCTCGAGCCGGCCGCCCGAGGTGCTGGATCGCGCGGTGATCGATCGCGCCGAGCGAATCTCCGACGAGGAGAGCTTCGCCATGGCGCGCCGCTTGATCCGCGAAGAGGGGCTGCTCGTCGGCGGCTCGGCGGGCACGGCGGTGGCGGCGGCGGTGCGCGTGGCGCAAAGCGGCGTCGAGGGGCCGGTGGTGGTGATTCTCCCCGACGCGTGGGATCGTTATCGCTCCACGGCGTGGATGAGGGGGCTCACATGACCAAGGCGCTCACCAAGCAGCAGAAGTTCGCCATCTCGAGCTGGGTCAACGATCAGTTCGAGAGCGGCGGCCCGGAGCAGATCAAAAAAACTCCAAAGAACATTGCAAAGTTTCCCCATTGGAAATCGGATCCGAACTCGGGGATTACCGGCACCGTTTATCTCGACAAGTGGATCGTCTTCTACTCGGCGGTGGTGGCGCCCAAGGTGACGCACTGGTGGAACCTCGGGCCGCTGCCGGCTAACCTGAGGTCGTGAGCGTCAGCGTGAGCGTGCGCACGCGGTCGGGCGGCGCGCCGAATGCAATCGCGCGTGGCGGAGGTGGCTCATGGCGATCGCGCCTCGCTTACTGTCGAAGATCTGTCTTTTCGCCGTCGGAGTTTTGACGGCCGCCGGCTGCGCGCCGCTCTCGCCCTCGCCGCCGTTTCATTTCCTCGAGACCGCCGAGGTGCTGAAGAAGGACGAGGTGGCGCTCACGCTCGGCGCCGGCGGCGGCGGGCTCGACTTCGGCAGCGGCGGCGGCGGCGCGCTGCGCGTGCGCGCGGGCGTCGGCTCGGGCCAGGAGGTCGGGCTCGAGGCCACGTTCCTCTACGCCGACACCGGCCGCTGCGAAGGGCCGGTGCCGAACGCGCCGGCCGATTGCAAACCGTGGATCGGGCAGAGCTTCGCTTTTGCGTCCAAGCTCGCGTACAAGTTCGCGCCCACGCGCTGGCTGGCGCTGCTCGCGGGCGCGGGCTTCGCGCAGAGCGCGGTCGGCATGACCGGCGGCGGCGATGCGGGGCTGGTCGCGTCGTATCCCGGGCGCCACGTGATTCCGTACGCGGGCGCGCGCTTCACCATCGGCGCGCCGCTCGGGCGCGACGTGCACTCGGCGGGCGGCATCACGCCCGGCGTGGTCGCGGCCGGCGGCCTCGCGGTGGTCGCCGGCCACGCGCGCCTCTACGTCGAGGCCGGCTACGTCGAGGCGTGGCCCGAGAAGCTCGACGATCACGGCGTGGTCACCGGCCACGACGGCTACCCCGGCGGCTACTTCGGCGCCGGCGTGCAGCTCCCGCTCCGCTGACGCGCTTCCCCCTTTTGCCGTCGTGGATTATCGTGCGCGCATGCGGGCGGCGTGGCTGGTCATCGTCGGGTTGGTGGCGGGGTGCAGCAGCACCAACGTCGTGGTGTGCGACCTCGACGAGTTCGCGAACGCCGACGTCGCCGGGCGCGGCGACATCCTCGACTGCGGCCTGGCGCTCGACGACGCCGACGCCGGCGCGACCAACCGCTGGGCCGACGCGCAGAAGTGCGTGCTCGACGCGGTCGCCGCCAAGCACGGCTTCATCCTCCTGTTCGACGTCCCCGACACCACCGGCCGCCTGAGCCTGCGCGCCGGCTACACCGGCTACCTCGCCGGCGGCGGCCGGATGGTGGTGCACGCCTACGCGTTCTCCGCCGGCCTGCCGAACGAAACCAACCCCACCGTCTCCGAGACCGTCTGCAACGGCGCGACGCCGCTCGTCGACACCAACGCCAACCCGATGACGCCGTGCACGCCCAGCCCGGGCAGCGTCTGCCTCACCTGCAACACCACCACCGTCGGCGCGCTGCTCTGCGGCTTCCAACCTTGATCGAGTTCGCCGGCACCGATCGCTTCCACGTGCTGCGCCGCCTCGGCGCGGGCGGCATGGGCGTGGTGTACGAGGCGGTCGATCGCGAGCGTAACGCGCGCGTGGCGCTCAAGACGCTGCGCACCTCGGGCGCCGAGTCGATCCTGCGCTTCAAGAACGAGTTTCGCGCGCTGCAGGATCTCGAGCATCCCAACCTGTGCTCGCTCGGCGAATTGATCTCCGAGGCGGGGCAGTGGTTCTTCACCATGGAGCTGGTCGACGGCACCGACTTCCTGTCGTTCGTGCGGCCGGGCAAGCGGCCGTCGCTCGAGCCGAGCCTGCTGCCGCCGACGGTCGAGCCGAACGGCGAGACGTTCCGCGATCAGCCGCACCTCGCGCCGTCGCTGTACACGGTGCCGCGCCCGCCGCTCGACGAGCGCCGCCTGCGATCGGCGCTGGCGCAATTGGCCGCCGGCCTCGACGTGCTGCACGCGGCGCAGAAGGTTCATCGCGACATCAAGCCGTCGAACATTCTCGTCACGCGCGCGGGCCGCGTGGTGCTGCTCGACTTCGGGCTCACCAAGGCGGTGGTGCCGTCGGTGCTCGACTCCGATCCGCACGTGGTCGGCACCGCCGACTACATGGCGCCCGAGCAGGCGGCGTCGAAGCCCGTCGGGCCGGAGGCCGATTGGTACTCGGTGGGCGTGCTGCTCTACGAGGCGCTCACCGGGCAGGTGCCGTTCCTCGGCCCGCCGCTGGAAATCCTGGTCGTGAAGCAGAAGCAGGAGCCGCCGCCGCCGCGCGCCATCGCGCCGTCGATCGCCTCCGATCTCGACGAGCTGTGCGCGCGCCTCCTGCGCACCGATCCGCGCGCGCGCGCGTCGGCGCGCGACGTGCTCGAACGGCTGGGCGTGCCGCGCAAGCTGGAGACGCGCGGCTCGGGGCCGATCCTGGTGCAGTCGGCGCCGTTCGTCGGGCGCGAGGCGGAGCTGGCGACGCTCTCGGAGTCGCTCGCCGACATCCGCCGCGGCAAGGCGGTGACGGTCTACGTGCAGGGCGACTCGGGCGTCGGCAAGAGCGCGCTGGTGCGCCGCTTCGTCGACAGCGACGAGCTGCGCGGCGCGGTGGTGCTCGCCGGCCGCTGCTACGAGCGCGAGTCGGTGCCGTTCAAGGCGTTCGACGGCGTGGTCGACGCGCTCAGCCGCTACTTGATCCGCCTCGGCCGCAGCGAAGCGCAGCAGCTCCTGCCGGCGGGCGCGGGATTGCTGGCGCAGGTGTTTCCGGTTTTGTGGGGCGTCGAGGGCATGGTCGACGTCGAGCGGCCGAGCGAGATCGATCCGCACGAGCTGCGCGCGCGCCTGTTCGCCGCGCTCCGCGATCTGCTGTCGCGCCTCGCCAAACGCCATCCGCTCGTGCTGTTCATCGACGATCTCCAGTGGGCCGACGCCGACAGCCTGGCGCTGCTCTCGGAGGTCATGCGCCCGCCCGAGGCGCCCGCGCTCCTCCTCGTCGCGACGGTGCGCGTGGGCGCCGAGGCGCAGCGCCGCATGGTCGAGCTGGCGATGGCGATCGAAGGCGAGGTGCGCCACGTGCAGGTCGCGCCGCTGCCGCCGCCCGAGGCGCGCGCGCTCGCCGAGGAGCTGATTCGCCGATCGGACGCCCGAGGCCTCTCCGCCGAGCAGATCGCCGAAGCGGCGCACGGCCACCCGCTGTTCATCGACGAGCTGGTGCGCCACGCGCTCACCGGCGAAAGCGCGCGCGGCCCGGTCGAGCTGGAAGAGGCGCTGTGGGCGCGCGTCCGCCGGCTGGAGACGCCGGCGCGCGCGCTGCTCGAATTGATCGCGGTGGCGGGCGGGCCGGTGACGCAAGACGCGGCGGCGTGGGCCGCGGCCAGCGACGTGAGCGAGTTCTCGCGCTGGGTGGCGGCGCTGCGCGTGGCCAACCTGGTGCGCACGACCGGCGCGCGCGGCTCGGACGCCATCGAGCCGTATCACGATCGCGTGCGCGCGGCGGTGCTCGGGCACCTCGACGACGAGACGCGCCGCCGCTGCCACGAGCGCCTCGCCGCCGGCCTCGAGGCGACGGGCCAGGCCGATCTCGAATCGCTGTGCATCCACTGGTACGGCGCCGGCCACTCGGCGCGGGCGACGCTGTATGCCGCGCGCGCGGCGGAGCAGGCGGCCGAGGCGTTCGCGTTCGAGCGCGCGGCGCGGCTGTATCGGCTGGCGCTCGAATTGGGACGCTTCGCGCCCGACGAAGAGCGGCGGCTGCGCATCGAGTACGGCCACGCGCTCGCCGCGTCGGGCCGCGGCGCCGAGTCGGCGGCGATCTACCTGCTCGCGGCCGAGGGCGCCAAGCCGTCACTCGCGCTCGAATTGCGCCGCCGCGCCGCCGAGCGTTTTCTATTTTCCGGCCACGTCGACGAGGGCCGCGCGATTCTGCGCGACGTGCTCGCCGCCGTCGGCCTCGAGCTGCCGGCCACGCCCAAGCGCGCGCTCCTGTCGCTGTGGTGGCGCCGCGTGCTCGTGCGCCTGCGCGGGCTCGGCTACGACGCGCGTCTCGAGAGCGAGCTCGCCCCCGAGCGCGTGCAGCGCGTCGACGTCTGCTGGTCGGCGGCGAGCGGCATCGGCATCGTCGATCACATGGGCGGCGCCAACTGGGGCGCGCGCCATCTATTGGAGGCGCTGAGGCTCGGCGAGCCGGCGCGCGTGTCGCTCGGCCTCGCCACCGGCGCGTGCTACGCCGCGTGCGCCGGCGGCGACTCGGCGCGGCGCCGCGCGCTCCAGCTCCTCGTCAAAGCCAAGACGCTCGCCAACCAGATCGGCGATCCGCACGCGCGCGGCATGACGCAGATCGCGGCCGCGATCCTCGCCACGCTCGACGGCCGCTGGCGCGCCGGCCGCGTGCGCGCCGAACGCGCCGAGCGCCTCCTGCGCGACCACTGCCGCGGCGTCGCGTGGGAGCTCGATCAAGCGCAGCTCTTCTGCATCTGGTGCCTCTATTACTTGGGCGAGACCGCCGAGCTGTCGGCGCGCGTGCCGCGCCTCCTGCGCGAAGCCGAGGAGCGCGGCGATCGCTACGCCGCCACCTCGCTGCGCATCGGCTTCTCGACGCTCTATTGGCTGGCGGCCGACGACGCCGAAGGCGCGCGCCGCGAATTGCGCGAGGCGATGAGCGCGTGGTCGCAAGAGGGTTTCCAGGTGCAGCACTACTACGCCACGCACTCCGAGGTGCAGATCGATCTCTATCGCGGCGACGGCGCGGCGGCCGAGCGGCGGCTCGACGAGCACGCGCGCGCGATCGAGCGCTCGATGCTCTTGCGCGTGCAGGCGACGCGGCTCGAAAATTGGTGCCTGCGCGCGCGCGCGTCACTGGCGGCGGCGGAGCAGGGCGGCGCGGGCGTCGAGGAGCGCGTGCGCCGCGCCGAGCGCGACGCGCGCCGCATGACGAGCGAGCCGTCGACGTGGGCCGGTCCGCTCGCCGAGCTGATCCGCGCCGGCTGCGCGCAACTGCGCGGCCGCGACGATCGCGCGCTCGCCCACCTCGACGCCGCCGCCGACGGCTTCGACGCCGCCGACATGCAGCTCCACGCCGCCGTCGCCCGCCGCCGCCGCGGCCAGCTCCTCGGCGGCGCCGACGGCAAATCGCTCCTCCTCGACGCGGAATCCTGGATGGCCGAGCAGCTCATCGACGACCCCGCCCGCCTGAGCGCCGTCCTCGCCCCCGGCTTCGCCGACTGATCAGAAATTCTTGCTGGTGAGCTGCCAGTCGGCGCCGTTGCCCGAGACGTCGAAGTGCGTGCGCACCGGGCCGACTCCGCGGCAGTACGTCGAGAACACGTTTCCCGTCTGGCTGCTGTGCGCGGTCCAGCAGTCGGCGAAGGTTCCCGCCGGTACGGTGATGCTCCCCACCACGCGCTGCCAGGTGAGCGTTTGACCCTGAACCGAGGGCCACGAGTGCCCATCGACGAGCGTTGGATCGATGACCATCGTCCACGTGCCCTGGTAGTCATAGTCGACTTCGTCGCCGCCCGACGCCGGCACCGAGTAGCTGTCGGTGCTGAGGACCGACGGTGGCGGGCAGAGCGTCGTCACTTGAAACGCCGGCCGCCCGTCGGTCGCGTTGGTGCTGGCGACGGTCTGGGTCATGGTCTTGCCGCACGCGGCGCCGGTGCCGAGGATCGTGCTCGCAAAGGACCATTGGTTGCCGAGCTTCAGTGGGAACAGCGTCGGCATCGGCGTGGAGCTCAGGTCCGCCGGCGGGTTCGTGTCCGCGCCCACGCCGGCGTCCTGCAGTGTGGCGCCGTCGGAGGTCACCGCGTCGCCGGCGCTGCTGCAAGCCACCAACATCAGAGCGAAGCCAAGCTGAGCGCGCATGGGAGGATCGTGCGCGACCGACCGCCGCCTCGTCAACTCAGCTCCCCGTCGTCGACGGCGGCGATGCGAAACCTAACATCTCTCCTGGAGCATGTCTCTCTTCGGCGCGCGCATTCTGGTGGTCGAGGACTCCGACGAGATGCGCGAGCTGCTCGCCGATCGTCGTCTGCTCCGGCTTCACCAGCTTCGAGCACGAGGCGCTCAGCCGGGGCGCGGCGGCGTTCGTCCCCAAGCCGTTCGATCCGGACACGATCCGCAAGACGGTGACCACCATCCTCGCGCGCCGCGCGATGGCGGCTCGCGAGCACGACGACGCGGTGGCGCGCGCCCGCGCGCTGCGCGCCCGCACCGTCGAGGCCGCGCGCGCGGCCGTGGTTCGACTCGCGCCGCGACGGGAAGAGCTGAGACGGCGGGCGCGATGGATGACCGAGCTCCTGGTCCGCTACTTCGGCTTCGGCGAGGCGTTCTGCGCCATCCTCGACGGCGAGGCGCTGCGCGTGCGCGCGTCGTCGAATGAGCGCGCGTGGACGTCGGGCCTCGCGATCGATCTCGCGCTCTGCCGCGACGTGATGGAGACCGGCTCGGCGCTCCTGGTCCCCGATCTCGCGTCGCTCGGCGCGAGCGTCAGCGACGCCGGCGGCGCCATGCTGCGCTTCTTCGCGTGCGTGCCGCTCTTGAGCGGCCGCGTCGCCATCGGGACGTTCTGCTTCGTCGACTCCGCGCCGCGCCACTTCGGGGCCGACGGCTACTCGGTGCTCGAGATGTTCGGCCGCCGCGGCTCGCAGCTCCTGTCCGGCGGTGAATCGCAGACGGAGGAGCTCTGGTCGCCGTCGGGCCTGCTCTCCCGCGAGGGGCTGTGCGTGCTGCTGTCGGCCGAGCTGTCGCGGCTGTCGAGCGAGACGCTGTCGCTCGGCGTGTTCGCCTTCGACGGCCGCGCGCCCGCCTGGCCGGCCGAGGAGCGCACCGCGATCGCCGAGCTCGCCGAAGGGCGGTTCGCCGCGCTGGTCGCGCGCGCGAGCGACGGCGAGGCGCGCCGCAGCGTGATCGACTTCGTCGCCGCGTTCGCGCGCTCGGACGGCTTCGTCAGCGGCGGCCTGGTCAGCATCGAAGATTGCACGGCGTGGTCGTTCCAACCGCGCCGCATCCTCCTCGCCGCCGAGGCGCTGCTCGAACGAGCGCTGCGCGATCGCCCCGGCACCATCGAACGAATCGTCATTCGCCGAGAGCCGCTCGCGATCGAAGGCGCCGCGCCTTGAGGTGGACAGATCGCCCGGAGTCGGAGACTCTTGCGCCATGACCGAAAAGATCCAGAAGCTGGGCATCAAGCGCGAAGACGGCTGGCTCTACTATCTCCAGGGGACCGACCTCTTCCGCAAGCGCAAGGGCGTCTCCGGCGCCGCCGGCGAGCTGGTCGCGAAGGGCGACTTCACGCGCGAGCCGGGGTACCTCTACTCCCTCGACGCCGACGGTGACATCGTGCGCGCGAAGATGGCGACCGCCGCCACCGCGAAACCGGCCGCGCCTCCGTCCAAGCGATCGCCCGCGGCGATGGCGGAGAACGTCGAGAAATCCAAGAAGCTGATCGCGGAGTACGTGGGCAAGAAGGTGACCGCGAAGCTCGACGGCGGACTGTTCGACCACGTGCCGGCGACGTTCCGGTTCCGGTTCCACGAGCCGAAGGAGCTCGCCGAGGAGCTCGCGGCCGACTACACCGACGAGCTGGGCGAGATGGACTGTCTCGACGACGACGACAACTGGAGCAGCGACACGCTGGTCCCGGTCGCCTCCGTGAGCTCGATCGACGACGCCAAGGAAGAAGACGACGACGAGCCGTACGAGTTCGCGTGGGTGTTCCTCGACTGGTCGACCGAGCATCCGCCCGGCGTCCTCATCACCACCACCGACGACTGGGGCGACGAGCGCACCGTGAAGAGCCTCGCCGCACTGAAGCTCACGGTCGGCTGAGCTCGGTTTACATTCCGATCGCTTCCTGCTTCTATCTTCGGTTGGACGCACCGCGACGGTGCAAGGGGGACCAGCGATGGCCGACGAACTCTGGCAGCAGCGCGTGAACCGAGCCCTGGCGCTCCTCGACTCGAGCCAACCGGATCAGGCACGCACGATCTGCATGTTCAACAAGGTCCTCGACACCAGCAACAACGACGACTACGTCTCGGACTACTACACCATTCAGCAAACGGCCGGCGGGCTGCCGGACGGCGTGAGCTTCGAGCGGCTGCTCGGGCAGGTCTCGACGAACATCCGCACGGACCTGAACACGCAGCGGACGTTTACCGACGAGAGCGGGAACGTGACGGTCTCGCCCGAGCCGGGCGACGACGACTTCCGCGAGTGGATGCTCGGCGCCGATCATCAGATCGTGAAGATCTTCGGCCTCGTCAACGCCACCGTTCACCAGGCCGCGCCCGGCGACTTCCACATCAAGCTCTACAACTACATCCTCGACTCGCTCAAGAACAGCCGCTCGCTGTATTCGTGCTACGGCGACATCTTCGTCGACGAGCGGTAACCAGCTCGACCCGTGTACCGAACGATCGTCTGCTGCCTCGCGCTTCCGTTCGCGGTGGCGTGCGATTGCAATGGCGCGCAGGGGCGGCTGCCCGACAGCGGCGGTGGCGGTAGCGATCTCGCCGGCGGCGGCGCGGACGGTTCGCTCGACGGCGGCGGCGATCTGGCGCGGCCGGCCGACGGCGCGCTCGCGGACGGTTCGCGCCTCGACGGCGGCGACGGCGGCGGCGCGCTCGACGGCGGCGCGCTCGACGGCAGCCCGGCCGATCTCGGCCGTCCGCCGCCGGCGCTCGACGGCGGCAGCTCGCCATGCAGCGGCGACCCCGACGTCTGGGACGTGCCCCTCGACGTCACCGACGGCGGCTGGCAGCTCGAGCCGCGCCTCACCTGGACCGGCACCGACTACGCGCTCGCCTGGGCCGACACCGATCTGCCGCTCGGCTCGCACCCGTTCCTCGCGCGCGGCGCGCTCCTCTCGCCGACGGGCAACGCGGCCGCGCCCACCGCCGCGCTCGCGCCCGTCGCCGGCGCACCGAGCACGTTCCTCCAGGAGAGCCCGCGCCTCGGCTGGAACGGCGCGGGCCTGATCGCCGTGCTCGCCGACAACCGCCAGCCGGGCAACGTGCAGATCCAGACGCAGCCGCAAGCCGCCACGCTCGGCCCTCAGGGCACGCTGTGGACGCTCGGCATCTCCAACGACGACGATCGCTGGCCCGCGGTCGCGTGGGATCCGATCGACAACCAGTGGGGCGTCGCCTGGAACGAGATCGCCGGCGCCGCGCTCTACGATCTGCAGATGGCGCGCCTCGACGCCTCCGGCGTCTACGTCGTCGGCAGCCGCGTCCCGATCGTGCCGATGCGGCAGCCGTCGCCCGGCTTCAGCGGCGCGGCGATGTCGAACCTCGCCGGCGGCGTCCCGTTCTTGTGGAACGGCGGCGGCTGGACGTTCGTGTACGCCGAGAACCGCGTCACCGGCATCGGGCTCCGGCGGCTCGACCCGATGGGCGGCTTCGTCTCGCAGAGCACCATCGGCAGCGCGCCGGGCGTCTACCCGTCGACGTCGGTGGATTGGAGCGGCGCCGAGTACGGCGTCGGCTGGGTCGAGTACACGGCCGCCGGCCCGCGCGAGGCGCTCTTCGCGTCGGCCGACGCGAGCGGCGTGTTCTCGACGGGCCCGATCCTGCTCTCGAACCCGGCCAACGACTCCGACTGGGTGGGCGTGCGCTGGACCGGCAGCGAGTGGCTCGCCACCTGGGAAGAGGACGACGGCAGCGGGCAGAAGCAGATCTGGACCGCGCGCCTCGACGGCACGCAGGTGCTCGCCGGCACGCGCCGCGCGCTCACCTGCGGCGCCTACAGCAGCGAGCAGCCCGACCCGAGCTGGAACGGCACCTACGCGGTCGTCGCCTACCTGCGCCGCACCACGCAAGCGAGCCACATCGCGTTTCTGCTCGTGCCCTGACGTCGTCAGGCGTGGACTGTTGGATCCTACAACCTATGTTCGCTATGGGCGCGTCCGGTCCGCTCGTGAGCGGTGATGCGCGCGAGAGGAAGACGAGAGGACGATGCGCTTGACGGAGTTCATTCAAGAGAATCACAAAAAGATCGTCGCCGAGTGGGTAGCGTTCGCTCGCACGCTGACTCCATGGGCGACCGGTCTGAACGACGATGAGCTCCGCGATCACGCCGCAGAGCTGTTGACCGCGGTCGTCAGCGACATGAGGTCGTCGCAAACGAAGACTGAGCAATCGGACAAGTCCAAGGGTCTGGCTCCCGACAGCACCCTCGGCAGAGTCGGGCACCAACATGCAAACGAGCGGCTCGACACCGGTCTCAAGATCGGCCAGCTGGTATCGGAATATCGCGCGCTGCGCGCCAGCGTTCTTCGACTGTGGGCCGAGGCGCAGGGTGACAAGCAGGGTGAGCTGACGCGATTCAACGAGGCGATCGACGAGACGTTGGCCGAGTCCGCGAATCGCTACTCCGATATTGTGAATAACACCAGGGAGCAATTTCTCGCGATTCTAGGTCACGACCTGCGTAACCCGCTTGCCGCAATCATCCTGGGAGCGGCCGCTCTGTCGAAGTCCGAGAGCCTCGATGACAAGGAATCACGGGTGGCCGCGCGCATCTTCAACAGTGGCGAGCGCATGAATCGGATGGTCAACGATCTATTGGATCTGACGCGCACCAGGCTCGGGGCGGGTATTCCGGTCACGCCCAAGGCGATGGATCTGTCCCCGATATGCCGGCAAGTGATTTCGGAGCTCGAAGCCGTCCACCCAGACTGCAAGGTCGGGTTTGAAACGAAGGGGGACCTTCACGGCGAATGGGACAGCGACCGACTCACGCAGGTCATCTCCAACCTGGTCGCGAACGCGGTCCAGTACGGATGCGAGCATGGGCCTGTGAGCGTCTTTGCCGAAGCGCAGGGAGATGAGGTCGTGCTGCGAGTCCACAACGCGGGCCCGCCCATTCCCGAGAATGCGGTCAAGCAGATCTTTGACGCCATGATTCGTCAACCGACGCAGAGCCGTGAGAAGAATGCCACCGGCCTTGGTTTGGGTCTCTACATCGCGCGTCAAGTCGTGGCGGCACACGGAGGCACCGTCGACGTCAGGTCGACCAAGGAGGAGGGGACGACGTTTACGGTGAAATTGCCCCGCCATCCGGCGCCGCCGGAATCAAACGGCGCCCGCTCCAGCCGAGCAGAGTGATGGGGACATTCAGTCTGGCGGCGGTGCTCTGCTGCACGGTAGCGCGGGGGGCGGTCGTGCCCGAGATGCGCGAGGTGTCGGGCGTGAACCTGCCGGCGGTCGTCAGTATCGCCGGCCGGGAGCTCCAGCTGAATGGCATGGGCATCCGCAAGGAGAAGGTCTTCTTCAGAGTCTATGTCGTCGGCCTCTACCTCGAAGAGCCGACGCGAGACCCGCGGGTCGCGATCACCACCGACGAGGCCAAGCGCATTGTCGTCGTGATGATGCGCAACGTTGGCCGCGACGCGTTCGCCAAGGCGGTGGAGGCGGCCATCGAGCGAAACTCCGGCCGAGTGATGCCAACCCTACGCGAGCGACTCGATCGTTTGAAGCGGGCGCTCCCCGACCTCAAGAAAGGGGATGTTCTCGACTTCACCTACCTGCCGGGAATCGGTACGCTGGTACGCGGCCAGGGCGAAGAGATGGCGATTCCGGGCAAGGATTTTGCGGAGGCGCTGTCCTCGGCGTGGCTGGGTCCCAACCCGGTCGATCGCGGTCTCAAGCTCAAGCTATTGGGCCAGTAACCAATGAATCCGTACTTGGAGAGAGCGCTGGTCACGCACTACGGGCACAAGCGCAAGCGAATGTGGATCGCTTTCGCCCTATCTCTAGCGCTTCTCATATTTCCCACCTGCTGGGTTCTCGTCACGAAGCCGGAGGATGGCTTCTTCAATCCAGTCACGACGCTGGCGCTCGTAGGTGTGGTCGGCGTCGTCGCTTCGCTCTATTGGCTGGCGTCGGCAGGCAACTATCTGCTTCTGAGGACCCTACGCGAGAACCCGCGGTCGATGCGGGCGGTACGTCGCGGCGATACGGTGTTTCAAGGGCGAACTAGCGGAGTAGAGTTTCATCGCACGCCGACTCTCTTTGTCGACCTGGTGGACGGTCGCACGCTTCCTCTGCACATCGGGAGCGACGGGGAGCTGTTCGCGCGTCTGGAGAAGCTGCTCAACAAGCACATCGAAGAAAACCGAACAGGCGCTTGAGCAGTTCGATCTAAACTCGGGGAGTGCGTGGGACCCGGCCGCTCGTCGAGGAGCGCGCGCGCCTGGCGCCGCAGGCCAAGGTCGCGGTCGGTCCTTCCGGCGATCGCTACGAGCAGGAAGCCGATCGCGTCGCCGTGCTCGAGGGAGCGCTCGGATGACGGCCCGCGACGATCTCAAAGCGCAGCTCTTCGGCGCGTTCGCCTCGCGCCCCGCGCCCGCGGCCGGCCGGATCCTGCGCTCGGGCGCGGGCCACCCCGAGGGCGATCGGTTGCGCGAGCTCCTCGCGGCCAAGACTCCGGCGGAGCTCACCGACGAGGAGCTGCGAACCGTGGTCGAGAGCGGCCTCTCGATGCTCACGCGCGAAGCGTTCCTCCACTTCCTGCCGGCGTTCCTCTGGGCTTCTCTGGCGTCGTACGACTCGGTCAGCATCTTCGCCTCCGAGCTCCTCGGCGCGCTCACCGAGCCCGATCGCGCGGACGTGGTAAAGACCCTCGATCGACTCGCGCGCGCCGCGCCCGCGCTCGGGCTTCCGGACGACGTGACCCAACGCCTCCACGGGCAGCAGCTCGAGCACTTCGACTCCGGCCGCCCGACGGCCACCTTCCACGAGCGCTTCGACGACCTGACCCACGCCGAAGGCGCCGCGATTCTGGCTTTCCTCGTCGCCTTTCAGGAGTCGCACGGCGAGGACTTCCCGTTCGACGAGATCCAGATCGCCATCGACCGTCGCTGGTCCCGTTATCGAGCTTCGTGAACGACGGCCGGGAGCGAGACGGAGACCACCGCGCCGCCGTGCGCTCCATTATGGAGGCGTAGCTTTCCGTCGCTGGCTTCGGCGAGCGCGACGGCGACGCCGAGGCCCATACCCGAGCCTTCGGCCTTCGTCGACGGCGTCTCGCCGGGGGGCGCCGCGAGCGACGCGGGCGGAAAGCCGGGGCCATCGTCGACCACCTCGAGCAGCACCTGCCGGCCGTCGGTGCGGACGCGGATCTCGACCAGCCCGGCGCCGCGCTCGCCGTCGCCCTCGCAGCTATTGATCACCAGGTTGAAGAGGATGCGCCGCAGCGTGGCGCTGCCGCCGGCGACGAGCGCGCGGGGCTCGCCGTCGCTGCGCAGCGCGAGCGACGCGCCGGAGAAGCGGCGCCCGAGCCGCGCCAGCACCTCGCCCGCGACCGCCGCGACGTCGACCGGGAGCTTGTCGTCGAGCGCGAGCAGCTGGCCGAACGACTGCGCGCGGATCGCGTCGATCCCTGCCTCGACGTCGCGCAGGCCGTCGCGCAGATGATCGACGATCTCGTCGGGAGCGCGGCCGGCGCGCCCGCGTGAGGCGAGGCTGCGCGCGAGCAGGTCGGCGTCGAGGCGCGCCGCCGAGAGCTGCGTGCGCACGTCGTGGTGCTGGTGGAGGATGGCGCCGAAGCTGTGCCGCGCTTGCGCCGCGGCGGCGGCGGCGCGGGCAACGCGCACCACCAGGCGCCGCGTGCGCACGGCGATGATCACCGCCACCGATGCGGTGCTGACGAGGAAGACGCCGTAGAGCAGGTGCTGGTGCAGTCGCGCGCCGGGCGCGAGGCCGGAGACGCGTAGATCGATCCACGTGAGCGCGACGAAGGAGCAGCCGTTGAGCACGCCGCCGAAGATCGCGGCGCCGGGCGACAGCCGCAGGCCGGCGGCGAGGGTCATCAGGATCACGCCGGAGGTATCGGGCATGTTGATGAGTCCGGAGTAGCCCTTCCAGGGCCACAGCGCGTTCGGCGCCAGCGCGAGGAAGGCGCCCACCGCGTCGAGCAGCACCGAGAGCCACACGACGCGCTCGATCGGCCAGCGGCTGCGCGCCACCCACGTCGTCGCCGCGAGGTAGAGCGCGACGACGAGGAGCATCGGCTTCGTCATCCAGGCGGAGCGCGCCTCGAGCGCGCCCGGCGAGTTCCAGATCACCGCCATGCGCGTGGCGAGGAAGATCACGAACAGGAAGCGCGCGACGAAGATGCCGCGCTCCCACCGGCGCGCCTCGTCGGCGAACGTGTCGCGCACCGCCTGCTCCAGCTCCACGCCCATGGCCCGATAGTGCACCAGGTTGACCGCTTCGGCGCCGGCGGCGCATAGTGGCTGATCAGGGCGGCGTTGGCGCGAACGGTCGAGAAGGTGCTGGTCGTGGAGGACAATCGTGCCCTCGCGCGCAGCCTCGGCGACGCGCTCGCGCCGAGCTTCTCCGACGTGCGCGCCTGCCGCAGCGTCGCCGAGCTGACCGCGCTCACGCGCGACTGGTGGCCCGACCTGGTGCTGCTCGACGTGGTGCTCCCCGACGGGGACGCGCGCTCGGCGCTGGCGCTGCTGCAAGCCCGCGAGCCGGCGCCGATCGTCGTGGCGATGAGCGGCCAGGCCGATCGAGCGCTCGCCTTCGAGCTGGGCACGCGCGGCGTGCGCGCGTTCCTCGAAAAACCGCTCGCGCTCGATCGCCTGGAGGCGGTCCTCCGCCACGCGATCGAGACGCCGCCCGAGCTCGCGCCGTCGCTGCGACAGTGCGTCGGCCACGTGCCGCTCAAGACCGTCGAGACCGAGGTGCGCGAGGTGATGATCCGCGAAGCGCTGGCGCGCACCGACGGCAGCCGGCGCGGCGCGGCGCGGCTGCTCGCGATGTCGCGCCAGCTCCTTCAGTACCTGATGCGCCGCCAGGGCTGAGCTCCCCGAGGGGGGGGGCAAGAATCCTTGCAGTTCCGAACCGCGTCGCCGGCCCGCAGTATGCGCTCTGGAGGTCATGCGAACATGAGCAGAGGAAGCTCGTACTCTGGATACGTCCAACTTCCCGCCGACGGCGGCGGTGTCGCCACCGACGTGGGCGTCGGCGCGGACGGCACGGCGTGGATGGTCAGCGCCGGAGTCTACACCGTGGCTCCCAACGACTTCGCCATCAAACGATGGACCGGCTTTGGCTGGGGCATCGTGGCCGGAGGAGGGGTCCGAATCGCGGTGGATCCTCACGGCGCGCCCTGGATGGTGACCTCGTCCCGTCAGATCTTTCGCCGCGAGGGCGCAGCCTGGGTCGAGCACAAGCTCCCCGGTGGAGCCTTCGACGTCGGCGTCGGCGCCGACGGATCGGTCTGGGCGATCGGCGCCACGCCGAGGGGCCCTCATGACTTTGCCGTCAATCGGTGGCTCGGCGCTTCCTGGGAGACGATCGATGGAGGAGCGGTGCGCATCGCCGTCGACCCGACGGGAGCGCCCTGGATCGTCAACTCGTCCCACCAGATCTTTCACCGCGAGGTCAACACCTGGGTCCGCTTTCCCGGCGAAGCCACCGACGTGGGCGTGGGCCCCGACGGCAAGGTCTGGATCATCACCGCCACGCCGTCGGGCCC
>Ga0070741_10007438_pt1 | contig 22638 bp, 12 predicted proteins | sample Coa_R1_4_FD_66440 | JGI IMG/M metagenome (GOLD analysis project Ga0070741, IMG submission 66440) | Surface soil microbial communities from Centralia Pennsylvania, which are recovering from an underground coalmine fire - Coalmine... | ecosystem: Environmental > Terrestrial > Soil > Unclassified ... | reverse complement strand
CACTGCCATTAAATACAAAATGCAATGTATACGTATCAGGTACCAGGCCATCTTCAGGAATAGCCAGCCTGGCATGGCAGACAGGACAGGTTAACACCTGAGCTGGATCACCTTCTGCTTCAACGTCTGTCGTTTGAGCAGTTTTGCGCAAAGCTACATCTGGCCCCTCATAACCTCTGGAAGAAAGTCCCTGAAGGATTTCCAGGGCTCCGGCAATATGACGCATTTTCCCAGAGGGTAGTCGAAACTGGATAGGAAGGAGATTGTTTGGGGTGACACCTCCACCAACCCACATCCCGACTGAGAAACGTATGCCACCCCAGAGAAACTCCGTATTATTTGTGCACTGCCTGGGACGCCAGCCTGTCAGGCGTGTTTGATCATTGAGGTGAGTAACACGCAGTACTTCGCAGGCAGTGATAATTCCGAGAGCGCGCCGAAATTGTTGAATAGTAAGCAGACGAAGTGTATAACGAGAGAGCACACCAACACCTGCACCAGTACGATCATCTTTCTTTTGTTTTGATCCGCGTAAACGCCGTAGTCCTAAAGTAAAGGCTGCAAGTCCCAGGTACGCTTCCGTTTTGCCACCGCCGGTTGGAAACCACAGAAGATCACAGATATTTCGATCCGAGTGGGTCGGATCAGCTAAAGCGGTAATGTTCAGAAGAATAAAGGCAAGCTGAAAAGGTCTCCAGGTGCGGGCTGCTCCGCTTGCCCATTGAGACTGTAACGCAATAGCTTGATTTGCAAAACAGAATGCCAGCCTCACATCTTCATCTTTGATGAGCCATTCGATACCTGCTCTAAGTCGCACTGCAACCTGATCGCACTGTCGCAGGTTGTCGTGTGCGAAGGCCTGCCAGTATTGAGGAAGACCCGATGCTCTCTGGTATTGTAGTCTGATCCACTGCTCATACCCTTCAACTAAAGGTTCCAGTCGCTGTCGAATTTCTGCTGGTTGCCAGGTTTCAGCCAGTACCAGAGGATGCAACTCTGGTGATCTTCCTGCGGTCCATGTCCATTTCGTCTCTGGTGCTTCGACCGAATAGCATGGAATGAATTCGGTCCGTACATCTGCTGGAGAAAATCTGGCTTGATCGGTGGCTGAAACGAGAGACCGATCTGTCCAGGTAAACGGCGCTTCTTGCGGAGGAATAAGTGTAGAATGAGGACGTTCTGGATCTATATCCTTCCACATAGCGCCACATAGAAACCCTCGCGCCAGAGCAATACGTTCTCTGTAAAGCATGGAGAGCTGCATATCTTCAACTGTAAGAGGATCTTGTATTGCCTGTTGGGGAGCCACATCAACAGACAGAAGATTTCCCGCAGCGCAATGAACGCGAATTTGCGGCTGGAATACAAAATCTGGAGTTTCAGCTTTGTCGCTAACACGTCGCTGATTTATCAGATGAAGAGACACGCGGTAAGAACCATCAGTTTGCTGACGCGCTCTCATATAGAGATCGACATCTGTCCCAACGGTCCAGCGGGCCTCCGATTTCATTGGTAGAGCATCAAGTATCTTTACCTGCGGATCGCGCTGCCAGCCTCCATTTTGTTTTTTGATATAGCGTGCCCAGGTAGTACAGATATCAATCAATGGAGATCCAGCAGGATTGGCGATAACAAATGAGAGGCCGATAGAACGTGGCTGTGATTTTGGATCAAGTGCGGGTGAGAAGGCACTGGCTGGCGCGATAACGGGACCTTCGGCACTCTGGTTCTCATCATCCGTTGCCTCTTCAATCACTTCATCAATATCGGCATCAGTATCATCCGGGTCTCGTTCTGGCATATCCGGCGCGAGTACCCCGGTGATATATTCGTTACGAGGATCACGATCAGTAGGAAGATTCTCGAAAGATCCATTTCTCGGTCCAAGTAACTCTTTTATTAGACCGATCACCATATAGTCACGTTCGGACATGAGTGGCTCCTTACCAGCCAGAAAAAGTATTTGACTTTAAAACAGTTTACTACACAGAAATCTTTTTTGCTACTATCTATATCCTCCTGGTCTATACAAAATTGGCAAATATTCAAAGTAAGCAAGCAACGGAGTTGATGTAAGTGGAAAACGGGAATGATGGTAAAAGGCGCAATCACGGCTATCTTGCAGAGCCTGATATAATAAGCACTCAGTCTTGCGGATTCTACAACATGGTAGAGCCGGTGAAGCACGCCCAGAAGCGCCATATCTTGCTCAATTCTGGGTAGCGTAGAGCTTGAATCGCGAAGCGCCTGTTAAATATGCAAATAGAGGGATGTTCATGTCGAATATTGGGATGTATTCATTCAATTTAGTGTTTACCACATTCTGCCTATCTTGTAGTGAGTTAAGCTCCGTTAAAGGTTCGGGTAAGTGCTCGGTATGCAGTGCTCCGTTAGACGCCAACGCAGTAACGGCGATACGCAAATCTATACGTGAGCGACGGCAGACCTTTAAGGGACGTCTTCTGCGGCTTGCCCAGCGCATGCATGAAGTCACTGATGGGCCATTAGAGTTTAAATTTCAAGGTAGGCTTCTCAGCCCTGACGATCATTTCACTAATGTGATAATGCCCACTAGGCAGACATTATTATCATTAGATGCGGATATTTCACGTTTGGTAGCCTCGCAGGACTGGACCTCTGATCAGCCAGAACGCATTGCTGCATTTACTAAACTTGTCCAGATGCTTGACGATGCACTTGCTAAAATCCCTGCATTGCTTGAAGCTATGCCACCCCTTGAGTGGCGTGCAGTCCATCATGAACTGACTCGGGCATTCGTATCAAGCGTGCGTGGTCACGTTTTCATGGCTTTGACCATGAGTGCCTCGGATAGTGACGAAGCTGAGAAAATCCGGGCTGATGGTGCCCGTGCATTTGCAGACGCTAAAGAGCATATAGAGCGTGCAGAGGGACTTATCAACCTGGTATTCCGCCTTCCTGCTGATGGACCATTCCTGGCCGACGGATCATTAGATGTTGCGGCTCTTACGTGGGCAAGCGTTGCCCATAAAAGCACACCTATTGCTCAAGGCGCAGATATTGCCCGCAAGGCGTTTGCTAAGGTCCCTGGTGTGAGCACTCTTCCTGACGAGCGAGCCGTCATGTTGCTTCCAGCAGTGGCATCAGGAGCGAGCGTCATTGACCACACGTTAGTAGTTGAGTTGGCAATCAGTCTGAGGGAGGCGCTTGACATGCCGGGAAACTCGTCATGGGTTATGGATGCTGCGCTGCTTGTGGGACGTGTTTCTCGTGGCCTGGATTTCATTTTAGAGTCTTCGGAGCGACTAGGGCGTGAATGGCGGCACCAGTTGCCTCGCCACCACATTATGAGAACCTTAACAGAGGTGTATAGGGAGCTTGTTGAGGGAGCCTTAATTGACGTTGGAGCACCCATAATCATCGCGGGACGTGTTTTTCGTGGCGATAATAATGCCTCCTACGAGGCAGATGTTGTAGATGGCATTAAAGCGGGCGAGGCTGTAGAGGATGTGGAACGTTTAGCTCCGTTGAGTCGTGGTACTGTCGAAATGACATTCCGTAATGCCAGCGCTCATGCGGGGATTAAATTTACTGAAATGGGTGTTATCGCTACAGCCATTCGCAGCGAAGATGGTCGTGTCGTTTCACGCAAAGAAATTCCGCTAACTGATGTTGAGTTTTTTGAAGAACTTGTTGAACTTCAGGAACTCCTTTTGGCGTTGCAACTGGCCACCCTGCCCTGGCTATGGTCCAATCCTGATCCACGAATAGAAATGGCCCTCGCAGAGGAGCATCCTACCATTCGACAATGCAACCGGGTGCTTTCGCTTCTCGGAGGTTTAGCTGGCTTGCACAACGTAACACTCGACACAACTAATGGTGACGTCACTATCTCGACTGAGCGATGTGCCGAAGCTGTAAGTAATCCCAACGAAATAAATATCCTCAGTCTTGTCCCGGCGACGTTTGCTCTATCGCCTGAAATCAAACAAGTGACCCTCAATATAGTTGATAGAAAGCCAGCAACATTTGAACGCGCTGAATTTATGGACGTTCAGGGGAATGCACTACAACCTCCTGTGTTGCTCAGTTTATCTACGACCAAATGGCTTGTAATGAGTGGTGGGCGATGGCTTGAGCGGGATGAAGCTATGTATGTAACCGTCCCATTAACACAACTCTTTTTTGATCTTGCACAACTTATTATCCAACAGCCATACCAGGCCGAGAATATTCATCTCGCATTAGACAGTTGGAACATTGTGAAGACACGGCTGGATGAAGTCCTACCTGCGGGACAACGCAGGGATCTAACACAAAAAATAGTAAAGCAACTCGATGCTTTCTGTGAATCTATCACCGGGCTGGCCGAGAGCAGGGCTTTAGGTAAGAGTGATGAGGCACAACGTTATGCGTCGCAGGCTGTAACAGTGCTCAACTCAACATATGATATTCAGCAACGAGCATTGGCATTACGTGATGCCAGCTAAAGGCGAGCGTTTCGGTACAAATCTAAGACAAGAAGTTGCAGAGTGTGTTCTTCGAAGCCTTGAGCCATTCAGCGCACGACTTCGGCCACGTGCTTCCGTTGGAGCCGTTTGATGATGCTGCCGGTCAGCAAACTCGGCTAGGCGGGCAGACAGAAGTGCCCACGCCTTGCTGATTGAGGCGCTTTTTCCCGAAACATACGCCGCATGCTTTTCTTTTGACATGCAAACTATCTAAATATATGATATCCTTCTCTATAGATCGTCGTCTATGCTAACGGGGAGGAAACTGCTATAGCAATTGTAACATCTGCTTTGCCCATCGAATTGCGCAAAGAGGACCTCAGCGTAGCCTATGTTCAGGCGATTGCGGCAATTGCTGGCGTCTCTATTTTTGGCACCCTCCGCCACGATATGGGTACTGATCTGGAATTTCGCCTGGTGCGCGAATTAAAGACCCGTTCGAAAAAGCGCGGCATCCAGCGTAACGATACCAGGGGCATTCCGCTCAATTGCCAGCTCAAGTCAACCGTAATAACCTCCAGTAAGATCCGCATTAACCCTACCCGTAGTATAATTTTGTATGATCTGGATGCGAAATCGTATGATGATCTGGTTGACAGTGATGGGGGCTGCTTTCTGGTATTGATGCTGCTGCCTGAGCATGAACAGAACTGGCTGGCTCAGGACGAGCAGAAGTTGACGCTTTCCCATTGTTGTTATTACTGGCAGCCACAGACAACGGACACATTGACTCCAAATGATAAGACAAAGACGATCAAGATTGCCATGACGCAGCACTTTACACCTGAGGTTCTGATGGCGCTTCTCCACGAAAGGCAGAAGAGGTGAAGCTATGATCGAATATTCGCAAGGTCTGGATCTGTCGGATATCAAGGTAGCCGATATCGTAGCTTACCTGAAGACCAATGGCTGGAGCCAGGAAGCCTATCGTGATCGCACCACGTTGCTCTTTACGAAGCCAGATGAAGAGGAGGAAGAGCCCTTTCTGGTGGCCCTGCCGTATGCGGAAGAGTATCGTGATTACTCCGGGCGCATCGAAGAGGCGCTGGAGAGGGTGTCCGAGGCGGACGAAACCTCGCTGGCAGAGATTCTGCAAAAAATTCGCGCTCTGCACCGGGATGTGATCTATGTGCGCCTGCAATTAGATGGACAGCCGTATCCCACCCTGGACCGCGCGGCACATTTTGTGCAGGGCGTGCGTGACCTGGTCTCCTGGGGGGCTTGTCTGGAAGCGGATACGCAACCCTATTTTGCTCACCGACCCACCCATGAAGGACCTGAGCAGGCTCGACATTTTCAACTGGCGCATACCTGGAGGGGCAGCTTTGGCTTTGCCATTGAGTCACGGTTGCCCGAGAGACAGCCAACCCTCTGGGATGCGATTGAGCCGCAGGAGATTCCCCTGCCGCGTCGGGTGCTGGAACGTATTGTGCGCGGATTTCTCCTGGTACAGCAGGCGGTTGAACATCGAGAGGTGGAACATATCACACAACATTATGATAAAGGCTTTAATGGTAATATGTGTGAAGCTGCACAAGAAATGCTCAATGCAATTGGTGAGGAAGCGGTAGAATTTCGCGTCCAATGGTCGCTAGATCTGGCGGCTGCTGAGGATGTGGCTGAGTCGCCACTCATGACTCTGCGCAAGGATGTCTTGACCTATTTACAGAAGGCGACAGAGATCCTGAGGCAGCAAGCCTCAACCTCAGATCCGCAAGCGCAGGAGCAGGCACTGCACGGGCTGGTGGTTAATCTCAGGGACCGGGGCAAGAAGAATATCACCCATTGGATTGAACTGGCTACGCAGACCTATGGCCCGGTGCGCATGAAGCTGGATGAAGTGCAACAGCATCAGGCCGCTGACGCCTATGTGCGGCGGGTTGATGTGAGCGTAAAGGGCCAGATCAAGAAGCATGGGAAACAATGGGTCCTGGAAAATCCGCGCGAGTTTACCTTGCATTAACATAGCGAGCCAATAATTGATGCATTGTAAGGTACAACCAATGCCACCAATCAATTTGTATGCTATGCCAGTCATGTGACGTTGTATTCAAGATACAGGCCAACTGCTTGTTCCCGTTTATCACCAGCAGGCAAAGTAACGATAGCAACAAACCTTTTGAGGTGATCTGTGCGGTTTATAATGGCGAAGTGATTCATCTACCTAAAAACAGCATGGTGTATTTGACATGGAGGCGGGATGAAATAGACGGTGCTGCCAATGGTGTAATCTCGATGGGCCTTTTGCATCTGGTGAATTGGGCAGTGTAGTCAGTGCGTTATCGGCACGTTTTCAACTGCCCCTTCCTGGCATCATCAATAGAAAGCATCGGATGGATATCAGATGAAATTCCAGAATGTTAATAACTGTCTTAGAATTTAGCTCTCATTATTCTGGTATGTAGTACGCTTTCTTCCAGTAAGACAGTAAGATAATAGAGGACATATAGAACAATCAGGATTTGTAGGTGTGCAGATGAGTGCAGCAAGATCCAGCATGGCATAGTTGTATGATCGAGGGTCATCTTTATCAAGCAGCTTTTGGAGCACTGTGCGTATAGGCTTTCTTCTCCGAGATTCTGCATGCGTTGGGATGTCGAAAAGGCGACCTGCAATACGTACTGTATTGGTGTCGATAATGCTTATAGCCTGTCCAAAAGCAAAGCAGCAAACAGCGCTGGCCACATAGTCACCAACGCCGGGTAATGCGAGCAGTTCATCATAATGAGAAGGAACAATACCATCATAGCGTTCAACAAGAATGCGTGCCACTTGTTGAAATGCTGGTACTCGCCAGGCAAGACCAAGAGAAAATAGTGTACTAGCAACATCTTCTGTCGGGGCGGTGGCTAGAGCGTGGGCGTCAGGATACTTCACAATGAAATCATTATAAATTTTCACGACCTGACGAGCTTGTGTACGCCGCAGCATTAATTCAGCCATCATGATGTGAAAAGCGTTATCAGTGGCACGCCAGGGAAAGAAGCGTCTATACCCGCTATCCCAATGATGCAAGCTCGTGTGAAACTGGTGAAGAGCAAAAGAGTGCTGATTTACATCGATAATCTCCGATGTAGTTTCACTGTTTACCATTGGTTGTTCCACTTATTTTTCCGAAAATAGCCAGTTTCTCTCTCATCTAAGTGCATATTCAGGATACCACCTCATAGACCTCTCTCGTAGCAGTGAACAGGAGCTGTTTGATATGATTGCCAAGTGCATACGATTGGAGAGGAGCCACTGCATTCCCGATCTGCGTAAATGCAGAGTTCATAGCACCGGCAAACTGGAAGCCATCAGGGAAAGACTGAAGCCGGGCTGCCTCGCGCACAGAAATCACACGGGCCTGGTTGGAATCATAATGGATATGAGAATAGGTATCTTTCCCCATATGTGCAGTTAATGTACGGGATGGGTGGTCTGGATTGAGTTTCCACCATTTATTAGGGAATTTTTCTGGATTGTATGGTGGGACTGTCTTTTTCAAAAGATCCTGGTATATTTCAGATTCCTCAGTCAGCTTCACTTTGTGGCGTTTCTGATACTGAATCAGTTTCTTGCGAAAGAGTTTCTGTGCAATTTTATATGCCTGAGGATATTGATCATCGTGATCCATGAGCTTGAAAATAGGGTAGTCACGAGGCAGAGAACGTATCACGTGGTCCCAAACACCCTGATGTGATTCATAACCAGGCCATTCTCGCATATCTCGTGCATATGCCGAAAGTTGAATATTCTGGACGTAAGGAGCCAGCGTATCAAATTTTCTTACTCCTCGGGGGATCTGACTACTAAGATGGGCAGTGATCGGTGGTAGATCAGCCAGAGCTTCACGCACACTCACCGCAGAAGGTAAAGTATCAATTGCCTGTGGAGGTGCAATATACCTGAAAATATTAAAAAGGGTAGGTTCTACTGTATTCAAAGCAACTTGATGGGCAGAATCATAACCTGTGGGCATCTGAATAAAATGGGTAGGTTCAGGAAAACTGGGATCAATGCGTAGAGCATCCAGAATTGCTACAAGATAGAAGCGCTGACGCAATTGGGGGATACCATAGTATGCAGTGTTCAAAATAGTATAGTTACAGCGGTATCCTATTTCTTCTAGGGAGGATGCAATCTCCTCGGCAATATTCTTGCCTCCATAATTCATGATATCAGGAACATTTTCCATGAGTACAACAAGAGGCCGAAAAAAGTCCACATATTCCAGATAATGGAGATAGAGGTCAGAGCGCTTATCCGCAAGATAGGCTTGAGGATCTTGTTTCACTGCCCGTAATTTGGCTCGACCGATACGCGAAAATGCTTGGCAGGGAGGTCCTCCAACGATAATATCAACAAGATTCTCTGGATCGTCTGTCTGAAGGATCTCACGCATGAACATCTCGGGCGTAAATGTCGTGATGTCGCGAGGAGTGCAGTGAAGAGCTAAAGTTTCCTGATCAACACCCTGGAAAAGATTCTTTGCATAGGTGCTAATTGCCTGGTTGTTTATCTCCACTCCTCCCAGAATAGTATATCCGGCTCGCTTCAAACCTAGCGACATTCCCCCGCATCCCGAAAACAAATCAACTACACGTGGCGGCTCACCTGCTCTCAGTCGAGCAAGCTTTGCTTCCAAAACTGCATTTGCATTAACATGTACCTGGTCCGCCGACATAAAAAAGCTCCTTAACAGTCAGGATCAGGTATGATAGCACTTCCCTGCTTAAAGATACACTACCTTGAGGGTAAGAACGGCAGTAACTATTCAATTAGTGCATTGAATAGTTACAAAACAAAAAATTAAGCTCGATAGTGCCCAGATTATTGCTTGAGATTACATCTGATACATGATAGAATATATAAGGCAAGTATATCCTGAAATAGAAAAAACTGATGTTGCCTCATACAATGCCATGTCAGACGTTATTTCTATCTGGTTTTGCTTCGTTCTCCAGAGCAATCCTGGTTAACATCTTATGAGAAATGAATCAACGATCAAAAAAGATTGTACACGAAATTGTGTTCGTTTGGCAAGGGGTTGGAAGAATTTATCATGCATTTCAAATCACAAATGCGATATATAAGTATAACAATTAATAAAAGACGATATGATATATTTTAAATAAAATTGATGTTTCTTGATACAGGAAGACGTATGTATCTGCTTAAACCTGCTTATCCTTGTCCTGTATCCATTCAATAGTAGGAGGTATGGAAGCACCAACATATCAGTAGTAGCCTGGAGAGAAGGATAGCGTAAATCAAGTGTACTCAGATGTCTCTGGAAGGGCTTGCAGTGGGCGATGTATTTGACGTATGCATTTTCTCGTTTGTGCTTGAGTACTATTGCCGCTACTTCGGGGATCGTCAGTTGCCCGTTGTAGCCGGTAGTTTGTGGTGCTTCTCCAACGATACGCAGATGGCTCTTTCCTCATTAAGGTTCTACTGCACGACGAACAGATTGACCAGGATCGTCTGATAGAGAGTTTCGCTGCACTTCACGATCCATCGTGCTATGGTGCAGTCATGCACCGTCTGCTCAGAGAGGTATGAGCTGGCGAACGTCTCGCAAACTGGCTAGGAGGCAGCTTAGCGGCCAGGGTCTCTATGAGAATGGGACAGCGATGTGCATGGCTCCGCTCGGGACTTTCTTTACCAGTAACAATGCCATGTTATGTCTAACTATAGCAGAAATAGATTGTTGTACAATTTATGATGTTTAGTCACAAGTGCTTATGGGCTGAAAGCTTCATCTCATATATTTGAAGCCTGATTGCTTCGGAGCGATATCGATGGAGAAGCTCATAAAACAACTGACTCAGATTCAGCCTCGTCATTATAGTAGTAATAGTTCTTCTACAACTCTGGCCGGTTTTTACATAGCCCTGTAAAAGCAGAACTATTTAGAGCAAATATGTTATAATGATCTACAGTGTATTCTATGGGCGAAGGGACACAAGTAATACGTAGTAATGGAAGCTGATATGTCCGAACGCAAAGATCCGAGTGGTCTTGAAGACTACGACATGGTACCTCCTGAGCCGGGCACGCTAATCGAGTCACTCAGAGCATTTGGTTACACACCTCAAGCTGCTATTGCGGATTTAATCGATAATAGTATTACCGCAGGAGCAAAAAATATCTGGGTGAGTTTTACCTGGAATGGGGCAGATTCTTACGTTAGAGTACGGGATGATGGCAAGGGAATGACACCGGTAGAGCTGGTGTCAGCGATGCGTGCTGGCAGTCAGAGTCCCCTCAAACAGCGTCATCGTAAAGATCTTGGTCGCTTTGGCCTCGGCTTGAAAACAGCTTCATTTTCTCAATGTCGCGTTCTTACAGTTTCTTCTAAAACACCTGGATTGCCCATAACTACCAGGCGTTGGGACCTTGATTATGTTGGTCGAGTAGCTGAGTGGCGTTTACTTCATGGTGCTAATCCTGGCTCAGAACAAAGGATCTCAGAAATTGAAGATCAAGAGTGTGGCACGGTTGTTCTCTGGGAACTGATGGACAGAATGGTTGGTAATGCCAGGATAGATGATCAGAGGGCAGAGAGGCGATTTCTCGACATAATTACTACTGTCGAGAAGCACCTGGGTATGGTTTTTCATCGCTTTATTGATGATCCACGTGGCGTTACTATTTATATAAACGGTCATAAGATCAGTGCATGGGACCCTTTTCTGCGTAATGAAGCTACCACACAACAGCTACAAGAAGAACGCTTATTTTTACACAGCGACATTATCAAAGTTCGGCCATATGTCCTTCCACATCATTCAAGACTTTCATCCAGTGTATATGAACAGGGAGCTGGTCTAAGGGGCTGGAATGCTCAACAAGGCTTTTACATCTATCGAAACCAGCGCCTGCTGCTTGCAGGAGATTGGCTAGGACTGGGCTTTCAAAAAGAAGAGCACTACAAGCTTGCTCGTATTGCAGTGGATTTACCTAACTCAATGGATCATGAATGGGATATTGATGTGAGAAAATCTCGTGCGCGGCCTCCTGGAATTTTGCATGATGACCTGCGTCGCATAGCCCGAATTACAAGAGACCATGCTGCCGAAGTATATCGCCACCGTGGAAAAATACTGGCACGAAGAACTTCTGAAAGCGATATATTTGTCTGGAATAAAGAAACAAAGCAAGGTAAGGTAACTTTTCGGATCAATCGTGAGCAACCACTCGTTGCAGAGTTGCTCCAATCTTCTCCGCAACAGCGGACAAAAGTAGAGGCCCTTTTGAGATTGATCGAAGAGACCATTCCTGTGCCGCTTATTACACTGGAAAATTCTACTCATCCAGACACACACTTCACCCCTTTTGAAGGGGATTCCCCTTCCGAAGTGCTTGCTATCATCAAGCAAATTTACCTGTCTTTCCGACGACGAGGCATGTCATCTGAGCAAGCTAGAGAAAAGCTAACAAAGCTTGAGCCATTTCAATATTTTAAGGAGCTTATTATGTCGTTGAACGACAATGAAATGATAGAGGAAGAACTATGACTACTCTAGAAGTTGAAGAGAAAATTGTTAAAACAGTCCTCCAAATCTTCTCAGATGGGATGATTCCAACCATTGAAATGATCCGTATTGCTGTACATGATATTACGAAAACTTTTTATAAGATGAAGCTAATTATAAATGCGGCAACTGTTGATGAAGATCGAATAGCTAAAAAGATTGAAACTTTATGTAATGTGTACGTCCCAACGATGTCCTCTCTTGACGATATTCGTGGTCATCAAGAATGGCTGTCCTCAAGGAGGGCCGAAATACATTGGCGTTTCTGGAAAAGGTATGAACAATTTCTAGAAAATGATTCTGATATGCCACCGCAGGTAATTCGACAGCTTGACAATGTTACCGATCAAATCCTCAGCAGGTTGGAAGATCCGCTGCGGCCAAGTTCCTGGGATCGTCGCGGTATGGTGGTTGGTCAGGTCCAATCTGGCAAGACCTCTAACTATACCGCATTAATTTGCAAAGCGGCCGATGCCGGATATAAGCTTATCATCGTTTTAGCTGGAATGCACAATAGCCTGAGAAGCCAGACACAGCACCGCCTTGATGAGGGATTCCTGGGCGTCGATACCCAGAGGCGCAAATTATTTGACTCCAACGATATTCGTTTCGGGGTAGGCCTCCTTCAAGGAGTTGAATTCTACCGTGTTCATTCTCTGACAAGCAGCGCTGAAAGTGGAGATTTTAGTCGAAAAGTTTCCAAGCAGGCACACTTTATGATTGGTGGAACCGAACCTGTTTTGCTAGTAGTGAAAAAAAATGTTTCGGTGCTCGAAAATCTGCTGACCTGGCAACTGGGTGATCAAGGAAACACGCAGGGACAAGTACGCGATGTACCATTGCTGTTGATTGATGATGAAGCAGATAATGCTTCAGTCAATACCAATCCTATCTTCGATGAAAATGGCAAGCCTGATCCTGAGTTGGACCCATCAAGGATCAATGGATTGATTCGCAAATTGTTGAAGAGGTTTGAACAATCTGCTTATATTGGATATACTGCAACACCATTTGCAAATATATTCATTACTGATAAAATCATCAATGAAGATTTTGGTGAAGATCTCTTTCCCCGTAGTTTTATTATTAACTTGCAGCCACCTTCTAACTACGTTGGCCCGACAAAGCTCTTTGGGTTGGCAACCGAGGTGGTAGCCGATGAGGAAAGTGCTTCATCAGGTCTATCCCTCATCCGCTACGTGAATGATTATTTTCAATGGATACCAGACAGGCATAAAAAAGGATATCAGCCAGGACCTCTGCCAAATTCTGTAAAAGAAGCAATAAAGGCTTTTGTCCTTGCCTGTGCTGTTCGGCATGTGCGCGGACAGACCCATAAGCATAACTCGATGCTTATCCATGTTACTAGATTTACGGATGTACAAGCGGTTGTTGCAGAGCAGGTAAAAGAGGAGCTTTCTTTCATCCAACAACGGCTTCGCTATGGCGATGGGCATGCTCCAGGTCAAATTATTGATGAACTCGAAGCTCTTTGGAACGTTGATTTCAAGCCAACGATACAAATGTTTCATGAACCTGATCTCATCCCGGTAACATGGGATCAGGTGAAAGATGTACTCTACATAGCAGCCTCGAAAATTGAAATCAGAAAGATCAATGGTACTGCTAAAGATACTTTACAGTATATTGAGCATAAAGATGGATTGAGTGTAATTTGTATAGGTGGAGATAAGCTTTCTCGTGGCCTTACGTTAAGGGGATTGAGTATCAGTTATTATCTTCGAGCTTCCAGGATGTATGACACACTCATGCAAATGGGACGCTGGTTTGGGTATCGCGACGGTTATTCTGACCTGTGTCGCCTCTATACAACCTCAGAGTTGGTAGGTTGGTATCGTGATATTGCATCTGCTGACGAAGAACTGAGGCAGATGTTTGAAGACATGGCAGCGCAGGACAAAACACCGGAGGACTATGGGCTCGGTGTAAGAACACATCCAGATGGACTCATGATTACTGCGGCCGTTAAAATGCGATCCGGTCAAAGGGTGATGTTATCTTATTCTAAGAGGATTGTCGAAACGGTAGTCTTTTTCGATGATACAGAAGTCAATCAGCAAAACCTGCTAGCGACGGAGCGGTTAATTCGAGAGATAGATACTAGATATAGAAGGCGAGATAATGCAGGAAGTGATTACGTATGGGATAGTGTTCATGGTAATGTTGTTGCCAATTTCCTGAATGATTATATTACCCATAATACAGCAAGAACTGTTCAATCCTCTATTCTTAATAAATATATTCGAGCCAGGATGGCAGATAATGAACTGGTTGAATGGACTATTGCATTGATATCAAAGAGAGATAAGGAGGATTCTTATACTATTGCAGATCTGCTTGTTGGATTGACAGAGCGTGCGCGCGTTAATGACTTATCAGATGCCAAATATAGAATTCGTCGTCTTGTAAGTCCAAAAGATGAAGGGATTGACCTCTCAGATCAGGAAGCTGTTCTAGCAAAGAAAGAGACGCAGGACAGGTGGGAAAAAGATCCTGACAAGTCTAAAAGTAAAGAGATGCCGGACGCTCCTTCAGGTGTGGTTATACGGCAAATCCGCCCGGCCAGGCGCGGACTTTTACTTCTTTACGTCTTAAAATATGATTCTAAATCACTTCTTGATCCGCACATTCCTATTGTTGGATTTGCAATTAGCTTTCCTAAGAGCAGCCGAGGAGAGGAATCTGCTGTTGAATATGTGGTTAACAATGTCTATTGGCAGCAGGAGCAGGGAGGGTAAGTTGTGACATATACAAAAATCTGGCAATCACTTGAAATCTCCGCATCAGAACAGGCAACAGGATATGTCAGACGCAGGGTGAAACCGCAATCAGTCTGTGGTATCTTTCTTGCTGTCGCCAAACCGTCCAATCAACATGTACTACAATTACAATTGATGCAAACTTCTCCTGTTATAGCTCCCAGTCTACCTTCTGCTCGCGGACTGGATGTAAGGGTGATTCGTTCTGAAAACGGGCACAATGGTTTCACTATTCAACTGGCAGTGAGAGAACCACGCTATGGTCACATCTTCGACGCACTCGTGGATGATATTGTTGAAATTATCGCAGGTGCGAAATCCGAGCCAGCGGCTGTTGCTGCATTTATCAGCCGACTTCGGCATTGGCAAAAGTTCCTGGAACAGGTTGGCCCGGACGGCCTGAGCAGAGAAGCCCAACAAGGATTATATGGCGAACTCTGGTTTTTGCGTGAGAGGCTGATACCTCTTGTGGGATTACACCCTGCTCTGCTAGCCTGGGTAGGACCTTCAGGGGCTCATCAGGATTTTCTTCTGCGATCCTGTGCTATTGAGGTGAAGACGACAGGGACGAAAGAACCTCAATACCTGACTATCCAGAGCGAACGTCAACTTGATGACACTGTCCTGGATGCACTTTTCCTCTTTCATCTCTCACTGGATATACGTGAATGCATTGGAGAATCCCTGATCGATATCATTGAATCACTACGGCAGGTACTTCAAGCTGATACCGCAGCGCTTGACCTCTATGAAGATCGATTGCTCGACGTAGGTTTTCTTCAATCACAGAACTCACACTATGAAAAGGTAGGATACAATGTCAGAAGTGCTAATCTCTTCCGGGTCAGAGATGCTTTTCCGCGGATCATTGAGGTCGATCTAAAACCAGGCGTGGGATCTGTCCGATATTCTATTGCCACTGCTGCATGTCATAGCTTCTTAGCAACTGAAGATGAATTAAAATCTCAACTGATAGGATTCACTCATGGAAAATGACCGCGACCTACATGAATTTGCAACTCGTATACAACAGGAAATCACCGGTATCGCAGAGCTAGAGGAGAAGCTGCGAGCAGAGGTCTTTACTCAGTATATGATCGATACCCTTATTGAGGCTGGCGAGTTGGAAGATGGTGTAACTTGCTATCACAAAGCCAGAGGAATTGAAGTAAGTGGCTATAACTTCGACAGTGACGATACACTCAATCTTTTTACCACATTGTACACGCAAACGGTCCCGCCTGAAACTGTAGGGAAAGGTGATGTTGAAACAAGCTTCAAGCGCCTGAGTAATTTTTTGCAAAAGGTCTTTGATAAATATTATCTGGCACTTGAAGAGGCGTCTGAGGCTTTCGACATGGCAGAGCATATTTTTGAATGTCGCAAAGAAATCATCAGAGTTCGTTTGTACCTGTTTACTGATGGTTTGACAACGGTAGATGTAATACCTGACACGAAATTCAATGAACTGCCATTATCGTATCATGTGTGGGATCTTCGCCGCCTCTACCGTTCAGCCAGCTCTGGCAAGCATAAAGAACCGATTCATATTGACTTCATTGAACAATTTGGTGCTCCTTTACCCTGCCTGAAGGGATCTGATGATACAGCAGATTACTCTGCATACTTAACCATTATGTCTGGTGATATCTTAAAATCGTTATATGAGTCATATGGCTCCCGTTTGCTTGAACTGAACGTTCGCTCATATCTCCAGGCAAAAGGCAAAGTCAATCAGGGCATACGACGTACAATTCAGGAGCAGCCTGAACGTTTTCTTGCTTACAACAATGGTATTTCGGCAACGGCATCAAATATTGAACTGGTGCATCTACGGGAAGGCGGACTTGGCATTAAATCGCTTGATGATCTGCAAATCGTAAATGGAGGACAGACCACTGCTTCAATCTTTCATACAGCACGCAAGGACAAGGTAGACGTATCGCGGTTGCGCGTCCAGGCAAAAATCAGCGTTGTTGCCCCGGATGATGTTGCCAGCCTTGTGCCTCTGATTTCTCGTTATGCCAACAGCCAGAATAAAGTAAATGAAGCTGATTTCAGCGCAAACGAGCCTTTCCATGTGAAGTTGGAAGCACTCTCGCGCACCATCTGGGCTCCTGCTGCCGATGGTACTCAACACCAGACTCGATGGTTTTATGAACGTGCGCGAGGACAATATCAGGATGCTATTGCTCATGAAGGTACTCCTGCGCGCCAGCGACAGTTTAAAGCAATTCATCCCACATCACAAAGGTTCACCAAGACGGATGTTGCAAAATTTGAAATGACATGGGAACAGTTACCTTATATAGTTAGCCTGGGAGCGCAGAAATGCTTCATCCAGTTCAATTCACGACTCCAAAAAAGAGAGAACTTTGAGGTTGATCAACGCTACTTTCATCACCTTGTTGCCAGAGCCATCCTGTTTCGTCAAGCCGAAAAGATTGTGTCTATGCAGCAATTTGGTGGTTATCGAGCAAACCTGGTAACATATACTCTTGCATACATTTGCCACCATACTGCCGGGCGCATTGATTTAGAACGTATCTGGCAGCAACAAAGGCCAGGACAAGGGCTAATAGATGCCATTCAACTTGTTTCTCACCGGGTGCACGAAGTCATAATTGCTCCGCCTGGAGGTAAAAACGTAACAGAGTGGTGCAAACGTCAAGAATGTTGGACCAGAGTACGCAATCTCACGATTGATTTGCCAGCATCGCTTGAAAATGATCTGTTACCTGCTGATGCTGAAGGAAAAGCAAGAAACGATGAGGGTATTGAAAGTCCAGATCCTGCTGAATTACAAATTCTCGATCAAATTGCAGAAATACCCTCTCAAACCTGGTATCAGCTCTCAAAATGGGCAAAGGAAACTCATAACCTTCAAGCTAGACAACGCAAACTTGCATTCAGTCTTGGTCGAATGCGTAAAAAAGGAAAAGTCCCTTCCAGAAAGCAGGCAGCACAGGGACGAATAGTCCTTGAGGAGGCTCGTAGACTCGGCTTCAAGTCCGAAGCTATACCGAATTTAGTGGGTTAGATAGGTCCCGAGGCAACGGGACTCAAGGAACTGGGCAATCAAGATAGGTGTTCATAAGGGGGTATACAGACTTGTGACGTGTTAATTCCCATTGGAGTGAATACGGTGGCGCATCGGAGTGGTGCTTGACCAGGTGTAGAGCCATCTCAATAGTAGGGATAATATACTTGCTCAAGGATTATCTACCCGCTTTTCCCAGATCGAAAAGGAGGATGTCTGAGATGTGGACCTTGAGCAGCGTGCCCTCACGGAGAAGAAGAGGGAACACCTCTCAGGCTCTTCTCTGCCTCTTTTGGAACTCTCAACGAGCAGTTGTACCTCTTCGGTGATCGTGCGTCGCTGAACGCTTATCTGCGTAGCATCCAGTTCCGTGACTCCTGGAGTCGAGAAGAGCCAGATCGTACTTACCCCCATTAGAGGCGCAAGCAGTTCGGACGGACTCCGGCGATCTGACACATGGCCTTCACGCTGGGCCTGTTCGATGGCAGCAAGCTTGCGCCGATTGGAGACTTGCACCACTTCCAGGCGCGTTCCCATTCCCCCGTGCTCCTGGATATCCCAGGCCGTTAACCGCAGAATTTCTGGATGGTCCAGGTATTGATCGAACAGGCGACTATGTTAAAGCTCTTGCTTAGCACGTGTGTTGTAGGCAATGAGTTTCTGTGTTCTTTGTTCCAAATGTTGTGGACGATTTTTCACGTATGCTCTTAATGGAAGAGACTTTCGAGCAAGTTCTTTCAGTGTTTCTTCTGGAACTTTAGGAATTAAATCACCAAAAAATATGTATTGAGCTATTTGATCTGCTACAATTAAAATGTCACCATAACTTGAAAGAAGATTTTGCTTCACCTTTGTCGCGGTACTGTCTATTGGAACACCATTCATGATCTGATAGATGTCCGCAACACATTCTTGTGCTTTGGTCAATTGTGGAAAGGGATATTTGATTGCCTCTACATTGTTGAAGACAATCATCTCGAAGTCTTGAGCCCCAATAACTGAAGCATCTTGCAATTCAAGTGGTTTGAATACAGGAGTTTTGTAAACATCTAACATCTGCTCTAAGATTGAAAGCTCTATAGGAGTGTTAGAAAGGATAAGCCAGGCGTCGTCTGGTACGGAGGTGTAGAAATTATAGTGAAGACTCTGCCAATAGGGCGACTGGATATAGCTATGGTTTTGATACAGATAATTCTGTATTTGGACGGGAAGATCTCTATTTATTTCTTCGATCTCATCGGGCAAATCATCAGAATCCTCACCCAATCCTATAACGAAGTTAGCAAAGTAGTCATCTACTAATAAGGGAAAATGATAATCTTTCTTCTCAAAGAGATTAATATGGTCTTGAAAGTCCAAAGCTGCCTCACGGACCTCACTTATCAAATCATTTTTCTCTTCATATTCGTCTTCTTCCTCATCTTCAAAGAGGTAAGAAAGCCAGTATAGCTTTTTCGCCAATTCAGTCGGATTTTGTGGAGTGAGGACAAAATGAATAGTTTTACGGTAGCGATTTTCATCCCAACTTTCATAAAAAGAGATATCCTTACAAAACTCTGCAATGCTTTCTCCAACAAACAAGGCATCCAGGAGGTCTGAGGCGACATCGTAGTAACTCTGTGTTGAGCCAATAGATGGACAGGGAACTTTCACTGTAAGTGTTTCTTTGATGCGTGAGATAATAAATTCTAACTCTTCAGGTGTGAAGGTAGTTATTTTGTCTATCCTCAGTTCGAGCGAACTATGATCTTGCATATTGAGACTCCTTTAATCCTCACTGAAAGCAATGTTTTATCAGGGATCAGTGTACTCATTATAGCATTACTTTCTTTACGAGTGTTAGAGGAGAGCAATGTTTATCATTGTATTCCGCGCACTATTCCGTCCCTGAAAGTTTTTGTTAGGAATTGAATAGGTGTGTTATCTCACATAAGAAATTGGATAGCCGGTTTTTATGTGGGACGTAACTATTCAGAGGGGCTATGTCAGTTGCAGCAAGCCCCCGTCCTCAGATGGCTTCAAACTGCGGACAAAGTGCATATGCAAGAAAAGCGGAAAGAAGCCAAGTGCGCAAAAAGGCCATCAGGGCCATCACTTACAGCGAGTGGAGACCCCCGATGAGGTGATCATCCATGCCGTCTCAACGTGTGGACACTGTGCCTGTGATCTGACGGATCAACAAGTCAGCTATCCCGAAGATCTTCGATGTGCCGCTCTACAAGAAGCTGGTGCTGGTCTTCCTCTATGATTTCGCCGTTCCGTTTGATAACAATCAAGCTGAGCGCGATCTGCGCATGCTCAAGGTATAGCAAAAGATCACGGGAGGTTTGCACACTCAACTGGGGGTGGAGTGGCTCTGTCGCATCCGCAGTTATCTCTCCACGCTTCACAAGCAAGGAGTCGATCTTTGTGATGCCTTACATCAGACCCTCCTCGGGCAGCCTGTGCTTCCTGCCTTTTCGCCTCCTTCTGAATAGTTACACAATATCTCTCAATAACACACTAACAATGGTATCTAAGTACTTATTCTCTTCAGTTAAGGAACGCTTAGGTAGAAAAACGAAAAACTGAGAGTAAACAGTACTGAATAGGTGCAAAGTCACTTTATTGTGTATATTATATATCTGTGTTTAGCGTTCTTGTGAATGAAATAGAAGTTACTATCAGACAATTTTGTCATACGAGAAGATGGTGAATAGTGACACTTATCGATTTCGATGGTGATGATCATAATCCTTATGATCGTCTGACAAGTTTTACAGACAGAGAAGAACCCCTAGATGCTTTAGAAAAAGCCCTACGATGGGCGAAACCACATGATTTTCAGTTGCTAGCTATAAAAGGTGATGCCGGAGTAGGAAAAACTTTTCTCCTTGAATACTTAAGAAAATATGTTTCTCAAAGAAACTCTAAATCACCAGGCAAGATAGATAGCTCTTCTATGCAGAAGTGGGAAACGATACTTATCCACCTTGTTACACCGATACAGTCAAAACCGGATTTTTGGTCTGTATTAATACAAATAGAGAGTGGACTGGAAAGATGCGTATCCCCTCTTCATTGGAAAAATTACATCCTTTATCGTGATAAACACATAGAAAACTTTAACAAATATACCAGTACAATTAATGCTAACATAACAATAAATGTCACCGATCACTCAACCCTTTCAAATACTCAGATGCATAACGTATATGATACTCAAATTCGTACTCGATATGTAAAAATGATGTATAGTATAGGTCAAAGGCTGAAAAATCTCTCTAAGAATATGAACAAGTCACTCTGCATATGCGTTGATGATTGTGAGAGCCTCGTTGAGCATGATGACCAGGAGTTCGTTCAGTGGTTGGAGCAGCTACTTTTCCTGCCAAATCTAGCAGAAGCAGCATCGCAGCCTCTCTTAGTAATCGCAAGTGGCAGGGTCTGCCCTGTTAACCCAACTTTTCATATTGATGAGTTGAAACACTTTCATCGAAAAGATATGCAAAACTATTTGATAAAACAAAGCATTCTTGCTCATAAATCAGCTCAACTGTCATCAGAAGAGGAGGAACTGCTTGATACTTTCTGGGAGTTAACCCAAGGTAACCCATTCGCACTTATGTTAGCGACGACGCACTTTAACAAGATGAGTAACCAGGAGCGCACAGCTCGACATTTACGCAGTAACCGCCAATTACGCGAAGAATTGCGGATCGAATATTTGGAGAAACGGCTCCTTTCACGCTTGCAAGAGCCAGACCGCACGTTGTTGGAATGGATACCAGTGCTACGTTATCTAGATTATGATGTGGTACAAGAGTTTCTGCAATACGTCAGCTCAATTACAAGCGTCAAGCTCAATGCACTGAGCCCTGAACAATACAGGCATTTTCTCAGCTACCTTTTTATCGATTGGGTCAATGAATCTGACGGGGAACAGGTAGAAGAATATCCAACCCTTCACAGACTACTCAGAAAGACAGGATTGGAACAGCTTCGCTACTACCCTACTATCAAGACTCAGCTTCACAAGTATTTAGCTGATTATTATCAAAAGCTTGCTGCATCTGGCCGTTCTTCGATAAGGTTAGGACAATATACCAACACTGAGGATGATTTCTCAGGAGGGGAAGCCGTCAGCTTTAAGGCACACTTAGAGTGGATCTACCATAGTCTCCAGGTTTCTGAATATCAGGAAGAAGCATTTAGCGCTTGGGAAGGAATGATAAATACCACTCTCAACAAATGGGACCATCGACAAACCAGACAACTCCTGGAAATCATACAGCAACTAGAGCAAGAGGACACGCCTTTGGTGAAAACCGACTACATCTATAGCAAATATTTATTTTGGCATGCGCGATTTTTAGAACAAGAGAACCAATGGGCAAAAGCACAGGCGATCTTAGAGAGTGCAATCAAGCGACTTGAAACTTCGAACAAATCTCTCCAAATTAATCTCGCTTCATATTATCATGAAATAGGGATTACGTACTGTTTACAAGAAAACTGGAGCAAAGCTTTGTACTATTTTGAGCGTGCTCTCGCTCTTCAAGAACAGAAAGAAGCCACGGCCGAAACTGTAGCCACGCTTACTGGTATGAGTTTCGTATACTATGTTACAAATGATATTCAAAAAGCTTTGGATTATAGTAAACGCGCATTAAACTGGTACAAGAACGGTATACCTTCCTATTATTCCCAACTCCTCGATAACATTGGCTTCCTCTATCAAGAACAAGAAAAATATGAAGAGTCTTTGGAATATTATACACGAGCGCAGTATATGCGAGAGAAAACACAGGATTTTTTCTATCTTGTCC
>Ga0070741_10007437_pt1 | contig 22643 bp, 19 predicted proteins | sample Coa_R1_4_FD_66440 | JGI IMG/M metagenome (GOLD analysis project Ga0070741, IMG submission 66440) | Surface soil microbial communities from Centralia Pennsylvania, which are recovering from an underground coalmine fire - Coalmine... | ecosystem: Environmental > Terrestrial > Soil > Unclassified ... | reverse complement strand
GTAGTCGGTGTAGTTGGAGCACGACGTGAGCTCCCGGTAGCGGCCCTCCGACGGCAGCCACACCTCGATGTCGTACTTCTTGGCCGCCGGGGCGCCGAGGTCGCCGGCGGCCACGGCGATCACCCGGTAGGGCAGGCCGAGCCCGCCGACGATCGACTCCTCGATGGCCAGCATGGCCTCGTGCTCGTCCCAGCTGCGGTCGGGATGGGCGTAGCTGAACATCTCGACCTTGTCGAACTGGTGGACCCGGAAGATCCCCCGGGTGTCCTTGCCGTAGGTGCCGGCCTCCCGCCGGAAGCACGACGAGAAGCCGGCGTAGCGCCGGGGCAGCGCCGCCTCGTCGAGCGTCTCGCCGAGGTGGAGGCCGGCCAGGGGGACCTCGGAGGTGCCGACGAGGAACAGCTCGCCCCCGTCCACCTCGTAGACCTGGGAGCGGTCGGTGGGGAAGAACCCCGCCGCCTCCATCATCGACTCCCGGACCAGCACCGGGGGCACCACCGGCGTGAAGCCCTCGTCGACCAGCCGGCCCAGCACCCACCGGACGAGGGCGAACTCCAGCAGCACCGCCTCGCCCATGAGGTAGGCGAAGCGACTGCCGCTCATGCGGGCCGCCCGCTCGGTGTCGACGAACCCGAGCCGCTCGCCGAGCTCGGCGTGGTCGAGCCCGCCGGCCGGGGCGGCCGCCGTGTCCCCCACCACCCGGAGGACCTCGTAGTCGTCCTCGCCGCCGTCGGGGACCGAGGGGTGCGCCGGGTTCGGCACCCGGATCACGAGCTCGTTGAACCGGGCTTCGGCCTCGGCCAGCACCGGCTCCCGGGCGGCCAGCTCGTCCTTCAGCGTGGCGGCGGCGGCGATCTTGGCCGGCCGCTCGTCGGGCGCCGCCCGGCCGATCTCCTTGGAGGCGGCGTTCTGGCGGGCCCGCAGCTCCTCCACCTCGGCCAGCGCCGCCCGCCGGGCCTCGTCGGCGGCCAGCACCTCGTCGATCAGCCCGGCGGCCACCCGCTTGCGCTCGATGCCCGCCCGGTACTCCGGTTCCGTGCGCAGCCGCCGCACGTCGATCATCGGCTCACCCTCGTCATTCCGGCCTCACCTTGCCCCGCAGGTCGTCGACCCAGCCCGACGCCGCCCGCCACGCCTTGCCCGCCGCCCGCCGCTTGGCGCCGGCCTCGCTGCCCGCCGCCGGATAGGAGCCGAGGAACCGGACGGTGTGCTTGGCGGCCAGGTTCCGCAGGACGTCGGCCACGAGCTCGTCGCAGATGTGCCCCTCGCAGTCCATGAAGAAGCAGTAGTGGCCGAGCCCCCGCTTCGTCGGCCGGGACTCGAGCTTCGTCAGGTTGACCGCCCGCACGGCGAACTCGCCGAGGATCTCCAGCAGCGAGCCCGGCCGGTCCTGGCTCTGGAAGACGGCGATCGTCGTCTTGTCGTGGCCCGTGCGGGGCGGGACGCCGGCGCCGATGACCACGAACCGGGTCTCGTTGTCAGGGTGGTCCTCGATGTCCTCGGCCAGGATGTCGAGCCCGTAGAGCTTGGCCGCCAGGGCGTTGCAGATCGCCGCCCGCACCGGGGCCGGCCGGGCCTTGGCGCCCTTGGTGGCCTTGGCCCCTTCGGCCACCACCCGGGCGGCCTCGGCGGTCGAGCTCACGCCCTCGACGTCGACGCCCGGCAGCTTGCGGGACAGCCAGTCCCGGCACTGGGCGGTGGCGTGGGGGATCGACACCACCATCGTGACGTCGCCCAGCCGGGTGCCGGGCGGGGCGCAGAGGTGCATGTCGATGGGGAGCACGATCTCCCGCTGGATGAGCACGTCCTCGGAGGCCTCGAAGGCCAGCGTGTCGAGGGTGGCGGTGACGGTGCCCTCGATGGCGTTCTCCATCGGCACCACGGCCAGTTCCGCCCGCCCCTGGTCCACCTCGGTGATGACCTCGGTGATCGTGCGGATGGGGACGGGCTCTCCGGCGGCGAGGTCGGGCTGGGAGAGCAGGGCCTCCTCGGAGAAGGTCCCCGGCGGGCCGAGGAACGCGACCCGAGGCCGCGGCGGATGGGCGGGGGGCGACATCGCGGGCCATCCTATGTGACCGTATGGTCGACCCCCGCCTGAGGGAGCTGCTCCACGACGTCGCCGCCGGCGCCACGGCGCCCGACGACGCGCTCGACCGGCTGCGCTCGCTGCCCTTCGCCGACCTCGGCTTCGCCCGGGTCGACCACCACCGGCCGCTGCGCCAGGGCTTCCCCGAGGCGGTCTACGCCCCGGGCAAGACCGCCGAGCAGTGCGCCGCCATCGTGGCCGAGCTCGTGGCCGGGCCGACGGGCGGGCCCGTCCTGTTGACCCGGGCCACCGAGGAGCAGGCCGCCACCGCCGTCCGCCTCACCCCCGGCGGGCACTACGACCCGGTCGCCCGGCTCGGCGTGTGGAAGCCGCACGCCCGGCGGACGGGCACCGCCGTCGTGGCCTGCGCCGGGACCGCCGACCTGCCGGTGGCCGAGGAGGCGGCGGCCACGCTGGCGGCCCTCGGCTGGCCGCCCGTCCGCCTCACCGACGTCGGGGTGGCCGGGATCCATCGCCTGCTGGCCGAGGAACCGACGCTGCAGGCGGCCGACGTCATCGTGGTGGTGGCCGGGATGGAGGGCGCCCTGGCCTCGGCCGTCGGCGGCCTGGCCGCCGCCCCGATCGTGGCCGTGCCGACCAGCGCCGGCTACGGCTCGTCGCTGGAGGGCGTCACCGCCCTCCTGGCCATGCTGGCCAGCTGCGCCCCCGGGGTGGCGGTCATGGGCATCGACAACGGCTACGGCGCCGCCGTCGCCGCCGCCCGCATCCTGGCCGCCCTGGAACGGGCCCGGACGGGCGACCGCCCGTGACCACCGTCGCCTGGTTCCACTGCTTCGCCGGCATCGCCGGCGACATGGCCCTCGGCGCCTGCCTCGACGCCGGTGCGCCGCTCGACGAGGTCGTCGCCATCCTGGACCGGCTGCCGCTCACCGGGTGGCGGCTCGACACCGAAGACGTCATGCGGGGCGGGCTGGCCGCCACCAAGGCCCAGGTGAAGGCGGAGTCCGACACGATCACCCGCACCTACGGCCACATCGCCGGCATCATCGAGGAGGCCCGCCTCCCGGCCCGGGTCCGCGAGCGGGCCCAGCGGGTGTTCCGGCTGCTGGCCGAGGCCGAGGCCCGGCTCCACCGCCGCCCCGTGGCCGCCGTGCACTTCCACGAGGTGGGCGGCATCGACGCCATCGTCGACATCGTCGGCACCTGCGCCGCCCTCGAGACGCTCGGCATCGACGAGGTGCGGGCCTCGACCGTCCGGGTGGGGACGGGCGTCGTCCGCACCAGCCACGGCCTGCTCCCGAACCCGTCGCCGGCCGTCGTCGAGCTGTTGAAGGAGGCGCCCGTCGTCGGCCTCGACGTCAACGCCGAGCTCACCACCCCGACCGGAGCCGCCCTCCTGGCCGGCCTGTGCGCCGGCTACGGCCCGATGCCGCCGATGCGGCTGCTGGCCTCCGGCTTCGGCGCCGGGACGCGGGAGCTGCCGGCGCTGCCCAACCTCGTCCAGGTGGCGGTCGGCGAGACGGCCTCGGCCACGGCCGGCGGGGGCGGCACCGACGGCGCCGCCCTGGCCGCCCAGCCCCTGGCGCGGCTGGAGGCCAACCTCGACGACGTCAGCGGCGAGGTCGTGGCCCACGCCGTCGAGACGCTGCTGGCCGCCGGGGCCCTCGACGCCTGGACGACCCAGGTCACCATGAAGAAGGGCCGGCCCGGCGTCATCGTGTCCGCCCTCGGCCACCTGCCCGACGCCGCCCGCCTGCGCGACCTCATCGCCCGGGAGACCGGCACGCTGGGCGTGCGGGTGTCGACGGTCGAGCGCTGGCCCTTCGCCCGCCAGGCCGGCGAGGTGGACGTCGAGGGGCTGCCCGTCCGCATCAAGCGCAGCGCCGAGCGCATCAAGGTCGAGTACGACGACGCCGTCCGCGTCGCCCGCCACACCGGCCTCCCCCTGCGGGAGGTCGTCGCCCGGGCCGAGGCCGAGGCCCGCCGCACCGTTGAACCTGGCCCCGAGACCCCTGACGGAGGACCGCAGCCGTGACCTACGAGGACATCCTCTACGACCGCGACGAGACCGGCATCGTCACGATCACCATCAACCGGCCGGACAAGTACAACGCCTTCCGGCCCCAGACGGTCGACGAGCTGGTCCACGCCTTCCACGCCGCCTGGCGGGACCGGGGCTGCGGCGTGGTGATCCTCACCGGCGCCGGCGACAAGGCCTTCTGCACCGGCGGCGACCAGTCGGCCCGGGGCGAGGGCGGCGGCTACAGCGACACCGCCCGCTCCGACCTCGGCATCGACATCGACGACCTCCACACGGTGGTGCGCGACATCCCCAAGCCCGTCATCGCCGCCGTCAACGGCTACGCCATCGGCGGCGGCCACGTCCTCCACGTGCTGTGCGACCTGACGATCGCCGCCGACACCGCCCAGTTCGGCCAGGTCGGCCCCAAGGTCGGCAGCGTCGACCCCGGCTTCGGCACCGCCTACCTGGCCCGCCTCGTGGGCCAGAAGAAGGCCCGGGAGATCTGGTACCTCTGCCGCCGCTACACGGCCGAGGAGGCCCGGGAGATGGGCCTGGTCAACGCCGTCGTCCCGCCGGACCGGCTGATGGACGAGGCCCGGGCCTGGGCCACCGAGATCCTCCAGAAGAGCCCGACGGCGCTCAAGCTGGCCAAGGCGTCGTTCAACGCCGAGACCGAGAACATCCGGGGCATCGCCGGCATCGCCATGGCCGGCCTGGCCCTGTACTACAACACCGAGGAGTCGGCCGAGGGCACCGTCGCCTTCCAGGAGAAGCGGGCCCCCGACTTCGGACGGTTCCGCAAGTGACGGCGCCGGCGGCGGGCGGGCGGCCGGTGGCCCTCGTCACCGGCAGCTCCCGGGGCATCGGCCGGGCCACGGCGCTGCTCTTCGCCGAGCGGGGCCACGACGTCGTCGTCCACTACCGGCGCGACGGCGACGCCGCCGAGGCCACCGCCAAGGAGGCCCGGGCGCTCGGCGCCGACGCCATCGTCGTCCACGGCGACCTCTCCGACGCCGAGGTGCCGCCACGGCTCCTGGCCGAGACCGCCGATCGCTTCGGCCGGCTCGACGTGCTCGTGGCCAACGCCGCCTCGACCGCCTTCAAGCCGCTGTCCGAGGTCGGCGCCCGCCACCTCGACCTGACCATGCACACCGTCGTGCAGTCGTTCCTGCTGCTGTCGAACGGTGCGGTGCCGCTCATGGCCGGCCGGCCCGGCTCGATCGTCGGCGTGTCGGGCTTCGACTCGCTGCGGGTGGTGGCCAACCACGGCCTCCTCGGCGCGGCCAAGGCGGCGCTGGAGGAGCTCGTCCGCTACCTGGCGGTGGAGCTGGCCCCGCAGGACATCGCCGTCAACAGCGTCCTGCCCGGCTTCGTGGCCACCGACTCGGCCCGCCTGTGGGCCGACCGGAGCCACCCCGGCGGCTGGGAGACGTTCGAGTCGGAGCGGTCCCCGGGCACGATCATCTCCCCCGAGGACATCGCCGAGGTCATCGCCTTCCTCTGCAGCCCGGCCGGCCGCTGCATCCGGGGCCACAACCTGATCGTCGACGCCGGCGTCACCCTCCCGTTCGCCTGAGCGCCGCCCGCCGCCCGGCCCCCGGATCTTGGAGGAGGCTTCGGCCATGACCCTCGCGCTGCGCATCTTCGTCGAGCCCCAGCAGGGCGCCTCCTACGAGACCCAGCTGGCCGTGGCCCGGGAGGCCGAGCGGCTCGGGTTCGACGCCTTCTTCCGTTCCGACCACTACCTGCGGATGGGCGGCGACCCGGCCGGGCCCGAGGCCCTCCCGGGGCCGACCGACTCCTGGGTGACGCTGGCCGGCCTGGCCCGGGAGACGTCGACGATCCGCCTCGGGACCATGGTCACCTCGGCCACCTTCCGCCTGCCCGGGCCGCTGGCCATCGCCGTGGCCGAGGTCGACGCCATGAGCGGCGGGCGGGTCGAGCTGGGCCTCGGGTCCGGCTGGTTCGAGGCCGAGCACACCGCCTACGGCATTCCCTTCCCGCCGCTCGGCGAGCGCTTCGACCGCCTCGAGGAGCAGCTGGCCATCGTCACCGGGCTGTGGAGCACCCCGGAGGGCCAGCGCTTCACCTTCGAGGGCCGTCACCACCGGCTGCAGGACTCGCCGGCCCTGCCGAAGCCCGTCCAGCGGCCCCACCCGCCCGTCATCGTCGGCGGCGCCGGCAAGCGGCGGACCCCGGCGCTGGCGGCCCGGTACGCCGCCGAGTTCAACCTGCCCTTCCACGCCCCCGTGGCCTTCGCCCCCGCCTGCGACCGGGTCCGGGCGGCCTGCGAGGCCATCGGCCGCGACCCCGCCACGATGGTCTTCTCCGCCGCCCAGACCATCTGCGTCGGGGCCGACGACGCCGAGTTCCGGCGCCGGGCGGCGGCCATCGGCCGCGACCCCGCCCAGCTCCGCCAGGGCCCCGGCGGCACGCCCGGCGAGGTGGCCGAGCACCTCCGGGCCTACGCCGACGCCGGCGCCGCCCGGGTGTACCTGCAGTTCCTCGACCTGACCGACCTCGACCACCTCGCCCTCGTGGCCGAGGCGGTGGTGCCCCGGCTCAGCTGACCCGGGTGGCCAGCAGCAGGAACTCCGGGTGGTCGATGTCGGGCGGACGGGCGGCGTAGTCGCCCGGGGTCACCGACCACACGTGGTCCGGCCGCAGTCCGGCCGCTTCGGCCAGGAGCCGCAGCTCCCGGGGGGTGAAGCAGGTGGTCCAGAGGTCGGCGGGCGCCTCGACGCCGGCCTCGTCCCGGACGGCGGTGTGCTCGTGGTTGACGCCCCGCTCGGCGTCGAACGAGTCGGCCTCGCCGAGGAAGCGCACCTGGAAGTAGGCCGAGAAGGCCGACAGGGCCAGCCGCCCGCCGGGCCGCAGCGCCCGGGCGATGCCGTCGAGGACCGCCCGGTCGGGATCGAGCCGCCGGGCTCCGCCGGCCGTCTCGGCCCTCCCGCCGCCGTCTGTCCCCGGCCCGCCGGCCAGCCCGAAGGCGCCCTGGCACAGCGAGATCACGGCGTCGAACTCGGCGTCGAAGGTGAGGACCCGGGCGTCGGCCCGTTCGAACGTGACCGCCGCCCCGGGCGGGGCCCCCTCCCGGGCCAGGGCCACGAACCGTTCGGAGATGTCGACGCCGACGACCTCGTAGCCGAGCCGGCCCAGGGCGTGGGCGTGGCGGCCGGGGCCGCAGCCGACGTCGAGGACCCGGGCGCCGGGCGCCAGACCGAGGGCGCCGGCGAGGAAGGCCACCTCCTGGTCCGTCCCCCTGGTGAAGGAGTAGCGGAGGTAGGCGGCGCCGAGGTGGTCGGCGACGTCCTCGAACCAGTGGCGCATTAGCCTCCCGTTCCTCGACCGGGGCAGACGACGAGGAGGGTAGGCGTGGCGGAGCATCTCCGGGATCTGGCGGCCGCCGATCCCGACGGGCCGGCCATCATCGACGAGGTCGCGGTGCTGAGCCGCACCGAGCTCGACGAGCGGGTCAACCGGCTGGTCAACGGCCTGCGGGCCGCCGGGGCGGAGGCCGGCGACGCCGTGGCCCTCCTCGGCGGCAACCGCCACGAGACCGTCGAGACCGTCATGGCCTGCGGCATCGGCGCCTGGATCCTGGTGCCGCTCAACTGGCATCTGACCGCCGGCGAGCTGGCCTACATCCTCAACGACTCCGGCGCCCGGGTCCTCGTGGCCGACGCCGAATTCGCCGCCCTGGCCGCCGCAGCGCTGAAGGAGGCCCCCGGCGTCACCGTCCGCCTCGTCTTCGGTGGCGACCCGCCGGAAGGCTTCGAGGCCTACGACGACGTCCTGGCCGCGGCCGGCGCCGACGAGCCCGCCGACCAGGCCAGCGGCACGTACATGTTCTATACCAGCGGCACCACCGGCCGGCCGAAGGGCGTGCGGTCGACCTCGTTCGTCGTGGGGATGCCGGTGGCCGTCCACACCTCCCTGCTGGCCGGGCTGGCGGGGATGCTCCAGGTGCCCGAGGGGGGCGTCTGCCTGGTCAACGCGCCGCTGTACCACGGCGGGCCGTTCCTCTTCTCGATGCTGCCCGCCTACCGGGGGGCGACGCTGGTGATGCGCCGCCGCTTCGACGCCGCCGAGATGCTCCGGCTCATCGACCACTACAAGGTCACCACCGCCTACGCCGTCCCCACCCACTTCGTGCGCCTGCTCCGGCTGCCCGACGACGTCAGGGCGGCCTTCGACGGCTCCAGCCTCCAGGCCGTGTTCCACACCGGCGCCCCCTGCGCCCCCGACGTGAAGCGCCAGATGCTCGACTGGTGGGGCCCGGTGATCCACGAGCTGTACTCGGCCACCGAGACCGGCGGGCTCGGCTGCTTCATCACCGGCGCCGAGTGGCTCACCCGGCCGGGCACCGTGGGGCGCCCGCTGCCGGTGGTGGCCATCGAGATCGTCGGCGACGACGGGGCGCTCCTCCCCGCCGGCGAGGTCGGCACGGTCTACGTCCGCAACCTGATCGGCGGCGACTTCACCTACCACCGGGCCCCCGAGAAGACGGTCGAGGCCCACCGGGAGCCGGGGGTGATGACGGTCGGCGACGTCGGCTACCTCGACCCCGACGGGTACCTGTTCCTCTGCGACCGCAAGATCGACATGATCATCTCCGGCGGGGTCAACATCTACCCGGCGGAGATCGAGGCCGCCCTGCTCAACCACCCCGCCGTCCTCGACGTGGCCGTGTTCGGCGTCCCCAACGAGGAGTTCGGCGAGGAGGTCAAGGCGGTGGTGCAGCCGGCCCCCGGCCACGAGCCGTCAGCCGCCCTGGCCGCCGAGCTGACGGCCTACGCCCGCCGGCACCTCGGCGGCTACAAGGTGCCGCGCTCGATCGACTTCACCGACGAGTTCCCCCGCACGGAGACGGGCAAGCTCCTCAAGCGCCAGCTCCGCGACCCCTACTGGGCCGGCCGGGAGCGGGCGATCTGACCCCGGCCTAGTTCTGGTCGGCCAGCCCGCCGAGCAGGGTGTTGAGGGCGCTGCGGTCGACGAGGTTGCTCTTGGGCAGGTCGGCCAGGGCCTGCATCACCCGGGCCTGCTCGTGCTCGGAGGTGGCGGAGTCGAGCAGGTCGAGGAGCAGGTCGTTGGCCGCGAACCGGTCGATGACCCCCGAAGTGGGCAGCTCCGCCAGGACGGAGCGCACCCGGTCGCCGAACTGGGCGGAAGTGGTGCTGGTCATCGTGTCTGCCTCCCTAGTCGACGCCTACCAGACATCCGAGCGGTTGAAACCGAATATCGGCCGCAGCGATGTTTTCCTTAATTGGCCGGTGGGCCACCGTTCACCTTCATCAACGGGCACGGGCCGCCGGAGCTTCCCGCCCCTTCGCCCCTTCTTCGGGGCGGGCGCCGCCCCGGACGGGGGCCAGCCCGGCCAGCAGCCGGGCGGCGGCGGCCTCGACGTCGTCGACGGCGGTGGTGAACACCGCCTCGTTGGCCTTCGACGGCACCCGGTAGCCGCTCACCTTCCGGACGAACTGGAGGGCGGCGGCCCGCACCTCCTCGGGAGTGGGCTCAGTGCCCCGCAGGGTCTTGATGCTCCGGCACATGCCCGTCCAGCGTAGGGGGCAGCAGCCGCTGCCCCGACCCGGCGTCGAACAGGTAGAGGCGGGCCGGGTCGAACCACAGCCGGGCCGGCTCCCCCCGCCCGATCCGGCTGGCCGGGTCGACGGAGGCCACCAGCAGCGTCTGGGCCGACTCCCGGTCGAGCTCGCCGGCCAGGCGGTGCAGCGGCTCGACCAGCTCGGGCGGCGCGCCGTAGGGCGCGTAGGCGAACTGCTCCGCCCCCAGCCACTCCACCACGTCGACGTTGACCTCGAAGGTCACCCCCCGCGCCCGGATGGCCGGGTCGACGAGGGCGGCGTCCTCCAGGTGCTCGGGCCGGAGCCCGGCGATCACGGCCGCCCCGCCCGCCGCCACCGGCTCCGGGAGGTCGAGTGCCACGAACGGCAGCGACAGGCGCCGCCCGTCCACGGTGGCCGGCACGAGGTTCATGGCCGGCGAGCCGATGAACCCGGCCACGAACAGGTTGGCCGGCCGTTCGTAGAGCACCCGGGGCGTGTCGACCTGCTGCAGCACTCCCCGGCGGAGCACCGCCACCCGGTCGCCCAGGGTCATGGCCTCGACCTGGTCGTGGGTGACGTAGACGGTGGTGACGCCGAGGCGGTTCTGGAGCCGGGCGATCTCGGTGCGCATCTGGCCCCGCAGCTGGGCGTCGAGGTTGGACAGGGGCTCGTCGAAGAGGAAGGCGTCGGCCTCCCGGACGATGGCCCGCCCCATGGCCACCCGCTGGCGCTGCCCGCCCGACAGCTGGCCGGGCTTGCGGCCGAGGTGGTCGGCCAGCTCCAGGATCCTGGCCGCCTCCTCCACCCGGCGGCGGAGCTCGCCGTCGGGCACCGACCGCAGCCGCAGCGGGAAGGCGATGTTCTCGAACACGGTGAGGTGCGGGTAGAGGGCGTAGTTCTGGAACACCATGGCCAGGTTGCGGTCGCGGGGCGCCACGTCGTTGACGACCCGGCCGCCGATGCGGATCTCGCCGGCGGTGGCGTCCTCCAGGCCGACGATCATCCGCAGCAGCGTCGACTTCCCGCAGCCCGACGGGCCGACCAGGATCATGAACTCGCCGTCGGCGACCTCCAGCGACACGTCGTTGACGGCGGGATAGCCGTCGCCGTAGCGCTTCTCGACGTGCTCCAGCGTGATCGACGCCACCGGCTACCCCTTCACCGCTCCCGACGTCAGCCCCGCCACGATGCGGCGCTGGAAGGCCAGCACGATGGCCACCACCGGGATGGTGACGACCACGGCGGCGGCGGCGATGGCCGCCGTCGGCTGCTCGAACTGCGACGCCCCGGTGAAGAAGGCCAGGGCGGCGGGCACGGTGCGGGCCCGGCCGGTCGACGTCAGCGAGATCCCGAACACGAAGTCGTTCCAGGCGAAGAAGAACGTGAGGATGGCGGCGGTGAACACGCCGGGGGCGGCCAGCGGCACGATGACCTTGCGGAAGGCCTGCCACGGCGTGGCCCCGTCCACCTGGGCGGCCTGCTCCATCTCCCAGGGGATCTCCCGGAAGAAGGCCGCCAGCGTCCAGATCGACAGCGGCAGGGTGAACGACAGGTAGGGGATGACGAGCCCCGGCCAGGTGTCGTAGAGGCCGACGGAGCGCCAGATGTCGAACAGCGGCCCCACCAGCGAGATCGTCGGGAACATGGCGATGGCCAGGGCCACCGACAGGATGAGCTTCTTGCCGGGGAAGTCCAGCCGGGCGATGGCGTAGGCCGCCAGCGTGGCCAGCGCCACCGACAGCACCGTGGCGATCAGCGAGATGCCGATCGAGTTCCGCAGGGCGCTGGTGAACAGATCGGTGCGGAACACGGTGCGGTAGTTGTGCAGCGTCGGGCTCGTGGGCCAGAACCGCCCGTCGTTGATGTGGTCGCCGCCCTTGAGCGACAGCGACAGGAGCCACAGCAACGGGACGACCGTCCAGACGACGATGAGGACGGGCCCCAGGATGCGCCCCAGCCGCGCCGCCATCAGCGCTCGCCCCGGGCCCGGGCCAGGTCGACGCCGAAGCCCTTCACGAACACCGCCGCGATGAGGACCACCGAGGCGAACAGCAGGACCGAGACGGCCGAGCCGAGCCCGAGGGCGGTGCGGGTGATCGTCTGGCGGTAGGCCAGGAACGACACCGTCTCGGTGCCGTTGGCGCCGTTGGTGGTGACGAAGACCGTGTCGAAGATGCGGTAGGCGTCGAGGGTGCGGAACAGCAGCGCCACCATGATGGCGGCCTTCATGCTGGGCAGGGTGACCCGGAACAGCCGCTGGGCCTTCGTGGCGCCGTCGACCTCGGCCGCCTCCAGCAGCTCGGCCGGGACCTGGGCCAGCCCGGCCAGGAGCAGGAGCGAGATGAACGGCGTCGTCTTCCAGATCTCCGCCAGGATGATCACCGCCAGCGCCGACGACCGGTGCCCGAACCAGGCGAAGTGGCCGAGGCCGAAGACGTGGTCGACGAACCCGGTGTCGAGGGCGAAGGCGTAGCGCCAGCCGAAGGCCGCCACGACGGTGATGATCCCGTAGGGCACGAGGATCGACGTGCGGATCAGCCGGCGCCCGAACACGATGCGGTGCATGACGGTGGCGAAGGCGAAGCCGACGACCAGCTCCACGGCCACGGTGACGGCGGTGATGACCACGGTGGTGAGCACGTCGCTCCACCACAGGTGATCGGTGAGCACGACGGCGTAGTTCCGCAGGCCCACGAAGTGCTTCCCGGCGGGATCGGTGAGCCGGTAGCTGTAGAGCGACAGCCAGACCGCCCGGAGCAGCGGATAGGCGGTCACCCCGACCATGACGGTGAGGGCCGGCGCGCACAGCATCCACCCCAGCCGCCGCTCCGCCCGCACCCGCTCCCCGCCCGCCCCGTTCCGGCGTTCATCGGCCCGGATATGGCGGCGGATGAACGCCGGTTGGGGTTCGGCGGTCACAGCAGCACCCGGTCGTGCAGGACGGCGACCACCAGCCGGTCGGCGGCGGCGGGGGTGCGGGCCGGGTTCACCGACGACGGCGGATGGAACGTCCGCACGACGGCGGCGCTGACGTCGGTGTAGTACGGCGTCTTCGGCCGGGGGGCGGCGTCGGCGATGGACTCCCGGATCAGGTCGGCCATGGGGAAGGCCCGCCGGACCTCGGCGTCGTCGTAGACGGCGGCCCGGGCGGCCGGGTTCTTCGACTTGAGCATGTAGCGCCGCTGGCTGGCGGCCGAGGTCAGGCACCGGACGGCCTCGACGGCCCGGTCGGCATGGCGGCTGTAGGCGCTGACGGCGAGGTCGATCCCGCCCAGCGGCGGCCGGCTGGGGCGGGCCGGGTCGACCCGGGGCCAGCGGGCCCAGGCCATGTCGTCGAGCACGGCCCGGTCGAGGGAGCCCGAGGCGACGGCGTCGCTGGCGGCGCCGTAGATGTAGGCCCAGTTGGTCATGAACCCGCCCCGCCCGGTCTGGAAGGCGGCCCGGCCCGCTTCCTCCTCGGCGGTGGCCAGGCCGGGATCGGCCGCCCGGGAGTGGGCCAGGCGGGCGATGACCCCGGCGGCCCGCCGCCCGGCCGGCGAGTCGAGCGCCGGCCGGGCCGCCCGGCCGGCCTCCGGCCGGTCGAGGACGGCGCCGCCGGCGGAGGCCACCAGCCCGCTGATGAGGACCATGTAGCCCTCGTAGCGGTCACCCTGGACCTCGACGGTGGCGCCGGCCCGCTCGGCGGCGGCGATGACCTGGTCCCAGGTGACCGGACCGGCCCCCGGGTCGAGCCCGCCCCGGGCGGCGGCCGAGCGCCGGTACCACAGCAGCTGCGAATTGGCCCAGAACGGTGCGGCCACGAGGCGCCCGTCCCAGGTGGCGCCGTCGACCGCCCCGGCCAGCACGCCGTCGGTCAGGGCCGGCGCCTCGGCGGCGGTGAAGGGCCGCAGGAACCCCGCTTCGGCGAACTCGGCCACGAACGGCGGGTCGAGGCTCATGAGGGCGATCGACCGGTCCCTGGCCGCCAGCCGCCGGACCAGCTGCTCCCGCTGCCCCGAGGCGTCGTTGGGCAGCTTCGACACCGTGATGCGGTACCGCCCGCCCGACGCCGCCGTGCAGGCCTCCGCCAGCTCGGCCTGCCCGCCGTTGTCGGGGTTGACGTACCACCCGAGCGCCGGCGCCGCGGTGGCCCCGCCGCCGCCTCCACAGGCGCCGAGCAGCCCTCCGAGCAGGACGATCATCACGACGACGCGCACGTTGCTCCCCGTGGCGGGGAGCCTACTGTCCCCTCTCGGGCCCGAATTCCGGCGGCGGAATGCCACGCTCCCGGTGACCGGGGCACGTAGCGTTGCGTCGCATGGCGACGGCGCGGGCCCCGGGACGCGAGGAGGTGCGCTGCCCGTCGTGTTCCCGCCTGCTCGTGCTGCGGACGGGCCCGGCGATCACGCCGCACTTCGCCCACCGGCCCCGGCAGTCGTGCCGCCGCCGGCCCGGGCCGGCCGGAATCTCGCCCCTGCGCCTGGAACAGCTCACGCTGTTCGACTCGGCGGAGTTCAACCCGCCCGAGCCCCGCCCGGCGCCCCGTGTCGCTGGCCCGCAGGCCGGGCCGGCCTGCAGCGTGGAGAGGAGCCGGCCCCGCCGGCGCCGGCGGCGGGCCTGGCTGCCCCGGCTCGTCCGCTGGATGAAGTCACACGGACCGGCGTTCCTCGGCCTTCACCCCTGAAACACGAGGAAACGCCGGCCCGCGGATCTCGAGGGCCGCCCGGCCCGATCAGGCCGGCCAGTAGCGGTTGGCCCGGCGGCGCCAGGCCTTCAGCCCTTCGCGGCCCAGCCCGATCATCACCACCAGCAGCGAGGCGGCCAGCGGGTCCCACCGGTTGACGGGGAACACCTTGGGGGTCGAGATGACCTGGGCCGGGAAGGCCGCCTCCGTCACCGACGACTGGAGCCCGGCCAACGACCGGCTGACCGCCGCCGACTCCGTCATGGCCGGCGAGGCGACGACCGAGCCGTAGGAGATGAGCGGCGGCGCCGCCACCTCCTGGACCCGGCCGCTGGAGCGGGCGGCCGACGGCGCCGTGGCCGCCCGGCCGGGAGGGTCGGTGAACAGGTTGCCGAACATCGGCAGCACCGACTGCCCCGAGCCCGGTACCGCCAGGGGATCGGCCGACGCGTCGCCGTCCGGTGCCACCGGGGCGAAGTCGACCGAACCGCCGTCGTCGGCCGGCCCGGGGTCGGCTGCCACCTCGGGATCGGCAGCCGGCCCGGGGCCGGGATCGGTCACCGCCGTGTCGTTGGGCGGGGCCTCCTGGGGCGTGATCGGCCGGTCGCCGGGATCGCCCGAGCCGCCGGGATCGCCCGAGCCGCCGGGGCCGGCCGAGCCACCCGAGCCGCCGCCGGGCGGGACGGACCCCGGCCGGGCGGTGGTCGAGGTGGTGGAGTGCCCGCCCTTGCCGGTCGTCGTGGTGGTCGAGTTCTTGCCGCCGTTCTTGCCGCCCTTGCCCGCCTTGGCGGTCGTGGTGGTGGTCGGGTCCTTCCCGGAGCCCTTGCCGGTCGTCGTGGTCGTCGAACCGTGGTCGCCGTTGCCGGCGCAGCCTCCACCGGCGTCGGTGCCCACCGGACCCTGACCGCCGCCGGCCGCCGCCGCACCGCTGTCGCCCTTGGCCCCCGACCCGCTCTTGTCGGCCACGGGGACGGCCACGCCGGCCGGCTCGGAGGCCGCCGCCGTCTGGGCCGAGCCGCCGCCGGCCTTGTCGGTGGTGGGGGTGGTCGAACCGCCGCCCCGGCCGGCGGTCGTGGAGGTGGTGGAGCCGTCGCCGTTCTTCCCGGTCGTCGGCGGCGTCTTGTCGGTGGTCGGCGGGGTCGAACCACCGCCGTTCTTGTCGGTCGTCGACGTCGTCGATCCGCCGCCCTTGCCCGTCGTCGAGGTCGTCGAGCCGCTGTCGCCCTTCCCCGAGGTCGTGGGCGGGGTCGAGGGATCGCAGCCGCCGTTCCCAGAGGTGGAGGTCGGGTCGGAGCCGCCCTTGTCGGCCGTGGTCGGGGTCGAGCCGTTCTTGCCGGCCGCCGCCGCCGTCACCGAGGCGTCGGAACAGGACGGGCCGGCCGGAGCGCAGGAGGCCGGGGCGAGCTGGCGCCCGTCGTCGGGGGAGGCGCCGGCGACGGCGTAGCACAGCATGCCGACGCAGGCCACGGCCAGCATGGCCGGTACTCGTTGGCGATGCGATCGAAGGGGCATGAGGTTTACCTCCGGCCGCGAGCGAACCGCGGGCCATCTCGGCAGGAAAGAGCGCCCCGCAGGACCGGGGCGTTACTCCAGACACCGAACTGTCATGTTGTTCTTCGCCCCAATCGCGGCTTTTCCTGCGAAAAATGCGCATCGGAGGCGAGGAGATGGGCCCTTGGCTACGCTCCGGCCCGTGGGCGAACGGAGCGACCTCGAATTCCCGTCCGGCCGCGGGTCGTGCGCCGCCTGGGTCTACCGGCCGGGGGCCGGGCGCTCCCGGCCCGGGCCGTGCGTCGTGATGGCCCACGGCTTCTCCCTGACCCGCCACGACGGCCTGTCGGCCTTCGCCGAGCCGCTGGCCGAGGCCGGTGCCACCGTCGTCGTCTTCGACCACCGCCACCTCGGCGACTCGCCCGGCGAGCCCCGCCAGCACTTCAGCAAGCGGGCCCAACGGGAGGACTGGCGCTCGGCCGTGGCCGCCGCCCGCCGCCTCGACGGCGTCGACCCCGGCCAGATCGTGCTGTGGGGCTTCTCCTTCAGCGGCGGCCACGCCGTCGAGACGGCCGCCGAGGACGGGCGCATCGCCGCCGCCCTCGTCCTGTGCCCGTTCGTCGACGGCCTGGCCCGGGTGCTGGCCACACCGCCGGCCACGGTGGCCTGGGTCCTGCCCCGGGCCGTCGCCAACCGGGCCGGGAAGCTCATCCGGATCCCGGTCACCGGCCCGGACGGGGCCAGGGCGGCCATGGCCTTCGCCGGCGAGGGCGCCGGGTTCGCCGCCGTCGTGGCGCCGGGATCGCCGTGGCGCAACGAGATCACCCCCGGCGTCTTCCTCACCGTCGCCCTCCACCGCCCGCTGTCCCGGGCGAAGAAGGTCGCCTGCCCGCTGTGGGTCGGCCTCGGCGAGCGCGACATCTCGGTGTCGGCCAAGGCGGTCGAGCGCCTGGCCGCCCGGGCCCCGCAGGGCGAGCTGCACCGCTATCCCTACGACCACTGGGAGCCCTGCACCGGCGACGCCCCGGCCGGCATCGTCGCCGACCAGATCGGCTTCCTCCGCCGCCACGGCCTCCTCGGTGCCTGAGCGGAAGGTCTACGTCGCTTCGCCGCTGGGGTTCAACGAGGCGGGGCGCTACTGGGCGGCCGAAGTCCTCCACCCGGCGCTCACCGCCGCCGGCTGGCACGTGCTCGACCCCTGGGTCGACGAGACCGGAGCCGTCGCCGCCGCGCTGGCCCGGCCGCCCGGCCCGGAGCGGGTCGAGGCCCTCCGGGCCGTGAGCCGCGCCATCGGCCAACGCAACCGCCGCCTGCTGGGCGAGGCCGGCGCGGTCCTCGCCGTCCTCGACGGCCCCGACGTGGACTCCGGCACCGCCGCCGAGATCGGCTGGGCCGCGGCCCGGGGGTGCCCGGTGATCGGCCTGCGCACCGATTTCCGGCTCGCCGAACACGAAGCCGCCCCGGTCAACGTCGGCGTGGAGGACTTCGTCCTCGTCTCCGGCGGCCGCCTCGTCACCACCCTCGCCGCCGCCCTCGACGCCCTCGACGCCCTCGACGCGCCGAACCGGCGTTCCTCTCCCCGCATATAGCGGCGGAGGAACGCCGGTTCGGGCGTCGGTCTTAGCTGGCCATCCCCACGATCGGGCTGTTCAGCTTGATGTTCCCGGTCGAGCCGTGGAAGCCCGAAGCGCCGAAGGAGAAGATGCCGCCGTCGGACGCCACCAGCCAGTAGCCGTCGCCGGTGCGGGCCTTGGCCATGCCGACGATCGGCTTGTTCAGCTTCGAACCGCCCATCGAGCCCAGGAACTTGGCGTCACCGTAGGAGAAGATGCCGCCGTCGGAGGCCACGAAGCGGTACCCGTCGCCGGTGGCGGTGCGGTCCATCCCCACGATCGGCTTGTTGAGCTTGATGTTCCCGGTCGAGCCGAAGAACTTGGCGTCGCCGAAGGAGAAGATGCCGCCGTCCGACGCCACCAGCCAGTAGCCCTGGCCGCTGGCCGTGGCCGCCATGCCGACGATCGGCCGGTTCAGCCTGCTGGCGCCCATGGAGCCGAAGAACTTGGCGTCGCCGTAGTTGAAGATCCCGCCGTCGGCGGCCACGAACCAGTAGCCCTTGCCCGACGGCGTGGCCGTCATCCCGACGATCGGGCTGTTCAGCCGGATGGCCCCGGTCGAGCCGTAGAACTTGGCGTCGCCGAAGGAGAAGATCCCGCCGTCCGACGCCACCAGCCAGTAGCCGGCGTTGGTCGGCGTGGCGGCCATCCCGACGATGGGCCGGTTCAGCTTCGACGCCCCCATCGAGCCGAAGAAGCCCTGGTCCCCGAAGTTGAAGATCCCGCCGTCGGCGGCCACGAACCGGTAGCCGGGGCCGGCGATGTTGATGATCCCGTCGCTCGTCCCGATGTTGCCCTTGTTGCCGTTGGGGTCGATCCCGGCGGCGTTGCAGGTCACGCAGGGAACGTCGGCGTCGCTGCGGGCGAACCAGTCGTAGGCACCGTTGCCGTCGCCGTCGACGAGGTTCGACGCCCGGGAGGCGAAGGCCACGGTGTGCCCGTCGGGCGTGATGCTCGGCATGACGCTCGGGCCGTTGGGGTCGCCGTTGCCGGTCAGCCGTTCGAGGCTCACCCCGCCGCCGCCGAGCTTGCCCACGAACACGTCGGAGGTGTTGTTGCCGTCGCCGCCGACCAGAGCGGCGTCGGACTGGAACGTCACGACGCTGCCGTCGCGGTTGATCGCCGGCCAGCGGTTCTCGCCCGCCGTGGCGCTGTCGACCTGCGTCGTCGTGTTGGCGGCCAGGTCCCGGACGTAGACGTCGGTGTCGAAGTTGTTGTCCCCGCTGGTCTGGGGCATGTTGCTCTTGCCGCTGACCACGAAGACGACGTGGTTGCCGTCGCCGCTGATGCGGACGTCGTAGCTGTCGCCGACGGCCGGGACCGGCGCCGGCCGGTCGTTGTTCATCGACGCCTTGATCACCGTGCCGTCGGGCCGGCCGACGTAGGCGTCGGTGAAGTTCGGGATGGCCCCGACGGGGTCGTCGGCGTTGGAGGCGGTCATGGCCGTCTGGTCGGACAGGAAGGCCACGGTCCCGTCGTCGGCCACCGACGGCTCCCAGCTGGCCTTGTAGCCGGCCCGCCGGTTGGGCACGTCGGGGGTCGCCGCCATGGTCGACACCATGTCGACGTTGCCCGTCTCGACGTTGAAGCGGAAGACGTTGGTCCGCCCGCTGCCGCTCTGCGGCGTGGCGGGGGCGAAGTCACCGGCCGAGTCCCACGCCACCCACTGCCCGTTGGGGCTGATGGCCGGGTGCTGGGAGGGCAGCGGCGACTGCCCGGCGCCGGGCTTCTCCGACAGCCGCCGGGTGTGGTTGTTGAGCCGGTCCCGGACGAAGACGTCCATCTCGTTGTTGGTGTCGCCGGGCACCAGGTTGGAGGCGTCGGACTCGAAGACCACGAACCGCCCGTCGGCGCTCATGGCCGGCCAGAGGCTGGCGCCGTTGGCCTGCGCCCCGCCGTCACCGACCGACACCCGCTCGGTCGTCCCGTTGTGCCGGTTGCGGATGAAGATGTCGGGGGCGTTGTTGGTGTCGCCGGGCACGAGGTTCGACGAGTCGGAGGAGAAGGCCACCAGGTTGCCGTCGCCCGACACCGCCGCCGGCGAACCGGGCAGCGGGGCGAAGGAGTCGGGGCCGTGGAAGTTGCCGTTGGTGGCGTAGACGCTGACCCGGATCATGCGGCGTTCCTCGAGGCCGTTGCCGAAGTCGCCCATCTGGGCCACGAACACGTCGTTGGCCGAGTCGACGTCGTCGTCGACGAGGTTGTCGGCCGCCGACTGGAAGGCCACCAGCACGCCGTCGGCGCTGACCGAGGGGAACTCGGCCGGGGCCGTGGCCGGCTCGCCGCCCACCGCGCTGACGATGGCCTGGCTCGGGTTGTGCCAGAAGACCTGCGGGTCGAGGTAGCGGTTGCTCTTGGAGAACGGCGCCGACGACGAGTAGACGATGGCGCCGCCGCTGCCGAGCTGGGCCATGCCGGGGGCCACGTCGCCGCCGCCCCGGCAGGGGCAGTTGGCGAAGATCGTGGGCCGGGCGCTGGCGTCGGACGGGCCCTGGTAGACGTCGCCGATCCCGTCGGTGTCGATCCCGTCGGCGATGAAGATCACCTGGGTGCCGGCGGCGTTGATGAACGGCAGGTAGGCGGTGGCGCCGCTGGTCAGGGCGACCAGCTTGTAGGAGGCGCCCAGCGTGCGGACGAAGACGTCGTCGCCCTTGGCGTGGCCGCTCACGATGTTGGTGGAGTTCGACGTGAAGGCGACCTTGGTGCCGTCGCCGCTGATCGTCGACTCGCCGCTCTGGCCGTCGCCGGCGGCGCCGGCGCTGGTGGCGCTGACCAGGACCGTCTGGCCCGCCCCGGCCGGGTCGACCCGGGCGTAGACCTGCTGGCCGCTGCCGCCGGGGGCCATGTTGCCGGCCACCGACGTGAACGAGACGGTGCCGTTGTTGGCCACCGAGGCGGAGTAGCTGTTGCCGTCGCCCCCGCCGCCCCCGGCCGGCACCGAGGCCAGCCGCAGCGACTGGTCGTCGACGTGGTACACGAACACGTCGACCACCGGGCCGTTGGGGTCGCTCGGGACGAGGTTGGAGGCCGACGACTCGAAGGCCACCCAGTGCCCGTCGGGGCTGATGGAGGCGCCGTAGCTGTCGCCGTTGCCCTCGGCCCCGCCGGGGCCGACGCTGATACGGACGGTGGAGACCACGGCCGGCGAGACGCCGGGGTCGGCGGCGTGGCCGCCGGCGCCGGGGTCGGGCGGGGTCGGCGCCTTCCCGGGCGTGAGGGTCGTCAGGAAGATGTCGGTGTGCCCGTTGGTGTCGCCGTCGACGAGGTTGTCGGCGGCCGACGAGTACACGACCTTGGTGCCGTCGTCGCTCAGGGTGCGCTTGGTGCAACGCCGGGCGGTGAGCGCCGAGCAGGCCAGCGAGCTGCCGCTGTCCTGCCGGGCGTTGCGCTCACCGCCCGAGTTCGTGACGCTCACCCGTTCGATCTGCCCGGCGGGCACCGCCGAGCGCGCCGCCAGCATCCCGGGTCCGGCGGCGATGCCCGCCAGCAGCAGCGCCGTTCCGGCCAGGCTCACCCGGCGGCGGGAGAACCCGCCGTTGAAGCCAGGACCTCGCTTCATCCCATACCCCCAGCGTTCGACAATCGCCGTCAGAAAGAGACGCGCGCACTGGCCCGAAGACCGAGCCATACGTCTCCCTGTTCGACGCGAACGGGGGCATTCCTGCCAAACGGGACGAATCCCCAGGAACTGTTCACCGGGCCGTCAGCCCGGGGCGGGATTACTCCGAGACGGGGACGAGCTTGGCGCCGCAGGCGCAGGTGTAGTTGGCGTTGTCGGCCCCGCCGCAGTGGCAGGGGTTCTGGACGAGCATGCGGCAGCCGCAGCCCTCGTGCTCGCAGGTCAACACCGTGCCGGTCTCGTACGTCGTCGCCATTCGGATACTCCCCTCAGGTATACGGACAGGGAGCCCGAATCTAGCGCGCCGCCCGACGGGGCCGGGATCGGTCAGCCGCCGCTTACCGGTGCGAAGCGGGCCAGCCGCAAACTGTTCCCGAGGACTCCGACGCTGGAGAGGGCCATGGTCACCCCGCAGGCGGCCGGGCTCAGCACGCCGGCCGCCGCCAGGGGGATGGCGCAGAGGTTGTACCCGAAGGCCCACCCGAGGTTCTGGCGGATGGTGCGGAACGTCCGCCGCGACAGGGCCAGCGCCGTGGCCACGTGGGCCGGGTCGCTGCGCATGAGCACCATGCCCGCCGACCCGACGGCCACGTCGGTGCCGCCGCCGACGGCGATGCCGAGGTCGGCGCCGACCAGGGCGGGGGCGTCGTTGACGCCGTCGCCGACCACCGCCACCACCCGGCCCGCCGCCTGGAGGCGGCTCACCACGGCGATCTTCTCGGCCGGTGTGGCTCCGGCCACGACCTCGTCGATGCCCGCCTCCCGGGCGGCCGCCGCCACGGCCCGGGGATTGTCGCCGCTCACCAGCAGCACACGGTGCCCCGACCGCCGCAGCGCGGCGATGGCCGCCGCCGCCCCCGGCCGGAGCCGGTCGGCCAGGGCGAACACGCCCCGGACCGCGCCGTCCCAGCCGACGGCCACGACCGTCCGGCCGTCCGCTTCGGCGGCCGCCACGACGGAAGCCAGGTCGGAGGAGCCGGCGCCGGAGCCGGCGGCCGCCGGCCCGGGCAGCTCGTAGCCCTGCTCCGCCAGCCACCGGGGGCTGCCGACCGAGATCTCCAGTCCCTCCACCGTGGCCACGACGCCGCCGCCCGGCACGGCCCGGAAGCCGCCGGCGGCGGGCAGGTCGCATCCGGTTCGGCGGGCCTCGCCGACGAGGGCCCGGGCCACGGGGTGCTCCGAGCCCGCCTCGGCCGCCGCCGCCAGGGTCAGCACCCGGGCCGGGAGTTCACCCGCCCCGGGGGTCAGGCCGGCCACCAGCATCCGGCCTTCGGTGATGGTCCCGGTCTTGTCGAGGACGACGGTGTCGACGGCCTGGGCGGCCTCCAGCACCTCGCCGCCCTTGATGAGGACGCCGAGGGCCGCCCCCCGGCCCGTCCCGACGAGGACGGCGGCCGGGGTGGCCAAACCCAGCGAGCAGGGGCAGGCGACGACGAGCACCGCCACGGCGGCCATGAGGCCGGCGGCCGGGTCGCGGCCGATCGCCGACCAGGCGGCGAACGTCACCGCGGCCACCCCGAGCACGGCCGGCACGAGCCGCCCGGCCAGCTTGTCGGCCAGGCGCTGGACGGGGGCCTTGCGGCCCTGGGCCTCCTCCACCAGCCGGACGATCCCGGCCAG
>Ga0070741_10007436_pt1 | contig 22645 bp, 21 predicted proteins | sample Coa_R1_4_FD_66440 | JGI IMG/M metagenome (GOLD analysis project Ga0070741, IMG submission 66440) | Surface soil microbial communities from Centralia Pennsylvania, which are recovering from an underground coalmine fire - Coalmine... | ecosystem: Environmental > Terrestrial > Soil > Unclassified ... | reverse complement strand
CGGAGCCAAGGGCGTCTCCTTTCCGTCGAGTCGCTTCTCAACGGGGGGAGCATGCCCTTGGCTTCTCCCCTGGTGTGGGAGGTTCCGATGTCCGGCTTCAACGTAGGCACTACGGACTAGTCGGCCCGGGCTCGAGCCCGCCGCAGCGCCTCCTCCAGGTCGTCGGGCAGGGGGTCCCGGAGCTCGATCCGCTCGCCGGTCACCGGGTGGTCGAAGCCGATCCGGTGCGAGTGCAGGAACGGCCGGACGAGGCCGAGGCGGCGGGCGTCGTCGCCCCCGCCCCCGTAGCGAGCGTCCCCGAGGATCGGGTGACCCGCCGAGGACAGGTGGACGCGGATCTGGTGCGTCCGGCCGGTGGCGGGCGCCGCCTCGAGCAGGGAGGCCCGGTCGAGCCGCTCGAGGACCTCGAACCGCGTCTCGGCGTGGCGCCCGGCCCCGTCCCGCACCCGGATCCGCGGGCCCGCTCGGACGAGCGGAGCCTCCACCGCGAACCGGTCGTGCTCGACCCGCCCCCGAACCAGCGCGAGGTATCGCCGGTCGACGAGGTGCCGGCGGAACATCGTGGCGAGTGCCTCGTGCGTCCGGTCGTCGCAGGCCACGACCATCAGCCCGGAGGTGCCGGCGTCGAGTCGGTGGACGATCCCGGGTCGGAGCGGGTCCCCGACCGAGGAGAGCGGCACGCCCATCCCGAGGAGGCGGTTGACGAGGGTGCCGCCGCGGCGTCCGGCCGTCGGGTGGGTGGGAAGCCCCGACGGCTTGCTGAGGACCAGCAGGTGGGCGTCCCGGTGGAGCACGGGGATCGGCGGGCCCTCGGCCGGGAGCTCCACCCAGCCCTCGAGGTCGACCGACACCCGCTCGCCGCCGTCGAGCCGGTGCGACTTTGGCCTGCGGACGCCGTCGACGAGGACCCGTCCCGCCGCGATCAGCCGCTGGGCCTCCGCCCGCGCGACCTCCAGGCGCTCTGCGAGCAGGGCGTCCAGGCGACCCGGGGCCGCCCTGAACTCCCGGCGCACCGCTCAGGACCCCTCGGAGCCCAGGCTCGAGAGCGCGAGCAGCAGCGCGCCGACGACGATCGCGCTGTCGGCGAGGTTGAACACCGGCCAGACGTGCACGTCGATGAAGTCCACGACCCGACCGCTCAGGAAGCCGTCGCCCCGCACCAGGCGGTCGGTGAGGTTCCCCAACGCTCCACCCAGGACCAGACCGAGCGCCACGGCGACCGAGGTCCTGGACAGCCGGGAGGAGACGGCCACGATCACGATCGAGACGAGGAGGGTGGCCGTGGCGAAGAGCCACGGCGCGCTCCGACCGATCCCGAACGCGCCGCCGGAGTTGGCCGTGTAGTCGAGCTGGAGCACGTGCGGGATGAGCACGATCGGCGCTCGCCGAGCGAGCGCGTGCACCGCCCACACCTTGGTGAGGCGGTCGGCCGCGTACGCCAGGGCCGCCACCACATACAGGCGCACGGCCAGGCGCCGGGCGTGGGTCACGACGGGCTCGCTACCGCGGGCGGGCCTGGGCCTGAGCGTCCTTGATGCAGAGGTCGACGTAGGGCAGGGCCTTCAGCCGCGGTTTCTCGATCGGTCTGCCGCACCGCGAGCACATGCCGTAGGTGTTGTCGTCCATCCGCGCCAGGGCCCGGTCGATCTTCCCCAGGAGGTCCCGCACGTTGTTCTCGATCGAGAGGTCGCGCTCGCGCTCGAACGTGAAGGTGCCGGCGTCGGCGTTCTCGTCGTCGAAGGACACCTCGCCGGAGAGGTCCGACTGCGACGTGGCGAAGGTTGCCTCTTCGATCGTCGATAGCTGCTCCTCGAGCTGGGCCTTCTCCTCGAGCAGCCGCTTGCGCAGCTCGTCCAGCTCCTTCTTCGTGTACGGGGATTTCACAGGCATGGTCGAGGGACGCTAACACGGGCCGATGGCCGCGACAATCCACGGGTCTCAGGTTGCCCGAAGGCGAACCCGAACCTCGTCGGCGGCGAGGTCCTGGACCTCGAACTGCTTTACGCGCGAGCGCGCGCCGCGGCGCAGGACCACACGGGACGCCGGCACTCCGAGCGCATCGGCGAGGGCCCGCCGGGCCTCCTCGGTCGCGCGACCCGCCTCGGCCGGCGCCCGCACGCTCACCCGGATGTCGAGCCCCTCCACCCGCACCTCCGTCCGGACCGCCCCGGGCCGGACTCGGACCGTGACCAGCGCCATCGTTGGTGTAGCATGACGCGCTACAGGCGATGACGGGAACGAGTACCGGGGATCGCCTCCGCGAGCGAGCCGGGGACGGTGGGAGCCCGGCGGCCGGCCCCCCGGGAAGATCCTCCCCGAGCCGCCGCCCGAACCGGGCCCACGCGCCCGCAGTAGACGCGGCCGGGTCCCGCCCGTGACAGCGGGGGGCTGTGTCGGCAGCCGATGAGCGGCCGGGGACCGTGAGGCCCCGGCAACGCGGGGTGGTACCGCGGGGCCTGCGCCTCGTCCCTGCAGGGACGGGGCGCTTTCGCGTGTGTGGAGAGGAGGTCGAGAGCCGGATGCGGCGATTCGAGCCGGTGGATCCCAAGGTGAGCTTCCCGGAGCGCGAGCGACGCATCCTGGAGTTCTGGCGCGAGGCCGACGTCTTTCGCAGGAGCCTCGAGCTGCGCCGTGGGGCGCCGGAGTGGGTCTTCTACGAGGGTCCCCCGACGGCCAACGGGAAGCCGGGCATTCACCACACGGAGTCGCGGACGTTCAAGGACGTCTTCCCGCGGTTCAAGACCATGACCGGGTTCTTCGTGCCGCGCAAGGGAGGGTGGGACTGCCACGGCCTGCCGGTCGAGCTGGAGGTCGAGAAGGAGATCGGCACGAGGACCAAGCGCGACATCGAGGCGTTCGGGATCGCGGAGTTCAACCGTCGCTGCCGCGAGTCGGTGATGCGGTACGTGGACGACTGGGAGCGTCTCACCGAGCGCATCGGTTTCTGGATCGACACCTCGGACGCCTACCGAACGATGGACCCGGAGTACATCGAGAGCGTCTGGTGGTCCCTCAAGCGATTGCACGCGCGGGGGCTGCTGTTCGAGGACGACAAGGTGACCTCCTACTGCCCCAGGTGCGGGACGGCCCTGTCCGACGCCGAGACCGCGCTCGGCTACACGCAGGTCGAGGACCCGAGCGTGTTCGTCCTGTTCCGGATCGCGGAGGCCGCCGACCCCTCGCTCGTCGGCGCGGCGCTGCTCGGCTGGACCACGACGCCGTGGACGCTGATCTCCAACACCGGGATCGGCGTCGCATCCCAGGCCCGTTACGCGGAGGTCGAGCACGACGGCCGGCGGTTGATCCTCGCGGCGTCGCTCGTCGAGCGCGTGCTCCCCGGCGACCGCGTCCGCCGTGAGGTGCGCGGCGCCGACCTCGTCGGGGCGCGCTACGAGCCCCTGTACCCCAACGTCGAGGGCGCTCACCGAGTGGCGGCAGCGGACTTCGTCTCGCTGGAGGAGGGCACGGGGGTGGTCCACATGGCACCGGCGTTCGGGGCCGAGGACCTCGAGGTCGGCCGCCGGGAGGGGTGGCCGGTCTTCAAGCCGATCGACGGCGAGGGGCGGTTCACCGAGGAGGCGCCGGAGTTCGTCCGCGGTCTGTTCTTCAAGGATTCCGACCCACCGATCACCGAGGACCTGCGGCGGCGCGGGCTGCTGCTGCGGGCCGGGACGATCGAGCACACCTACCCGCTCTGCTGGCGGTGCAACACCCCGCTCCTCTACTACGCACGCACCTCGTGGTACATCCGAACCACGGCGGTCAAGCAGCGGCTCCTGCAGGTCAACGAGACGGTCAACTGGTATCCGGAGCACATCAAGCACGGGCGGTACGGGGACTGGCTCGGCAACAACGTCGACTGGGCGCTCTCCCGCGAGCGCTACTGGGGCACCCCCCTGCCGATCTGGCGATGCCCGAACCGCCACGACACTGCCATCGGCTCGCTGGTCGAGCTCTCCGACCGCGCCGGCCGCGACGTGACCGGGATCGATCCGCATCGTCCGGCGATCGACGAGGTGGCCTTCGCCTGCCCCGAGTGCGGGGCCGAGGCGCGCCGGGTCCCGGAGGTGATCGACACCTGGTACGACTCCGGCGCCATGCCGTTCGCCCAGTGGGGGTATCACCCGGAGCTCGGGCGCGGGATCGAGATGTTCGAGCGGCGCTTCCCCGCCGACTTCATCTCCGAGGCGATCGACCAGACCCGCGGCTGGTTCTACACGCTGATGGCGGAGGCGGTGCTGCACTTCGACTCCACCTGCTACCGGAACGTGGTCTGCCTGGGGCACATCGTGGACGCGCAGGGCCGAAAGATGTCCAAGAGCCTCGGCAACGTGATCGATCCGTGGGAGGTCCTGGATCGACAGGGGGCCGATGCGCTCCGCTGGTACCTGCTCACGAGTGGCTCCCCCTGGACGTCACGGCGGGTCGGGAGCCAGATCCTCGACGAGGTCGTCCGCCAGTTCCTCCTCACGCTCTGGAACGTCTACGCGTTCTTCGTCACGTACGCGAACGCGGGAGGGTTCGACCCCGACGAGCACGATGTCCCCGTCGCGGAGCGGCCGCTGCTCGACCGCTGGATCCTCTCGCGGCTGGCGGGTACGGCTCGCGCGGCGCGCGCGGGCCTCGAGGCCTACGACGCCACCGCCGCCGGGCGAGGCATCCAGGCGTTCGTCGATGACCTGTCGAACTGGTACGTACGGCGCGCGCGGCGTCGCTTCTGGGATCCGGACGGGAGCGGCGGTCCGGACTCGGAGGCGGCCTTCCTCACGCTGCACGAGTGCCTCGTCACGGTCGCGCGCTTGCTGGCTCCCTTCACGCCGTTCGTGGCCGAGGAGCTCTGGCGAAACCTCGCCGCCGGCCGGGGCGGTGCCCCCGACTCCGTGCACCTCACCGACTACCCGGAGCCGCACCCGCCCGCCGTGGACGAAGCGCTGGAGGGCGCGATGGAGACGGCCCGGGCGATCGTGGAGCTCGGCCGGCGCGTTCGCAGCGACGCCAGGATCAAGGTTCGCCAGCCGCTCCTCGAGGCGGTCGTCCACTTCTCGGGGGACCGCGAGGCGCTCGGCCCGCTGCTCCCGCTCGTCGCCGACGAGCTGAACGTCAAGCAGGTGGTCTTCGCCGAGTCGGTGGAGCAGCTCGGCCGCTGGCGGGCCAAGCCGAACTTCCGGGTGCTCGGCCCCAAGCTGGGCGAGCGCGTCAAGGTGGTGGCCGAGGTCCTCGCGCGGGACGACGGGTCGATCGCAAAGGAGCTGGCCGAGGGGCGCGCGGTCGCGCTCCAGGAGCTCGTCCCTGGAGCCCCGGTCACGCTCCTGCCCGAGGACGTGGACCTCGTTCGGGAGACCGCCGAAGGGTGGGGCGTGGCCTCGGAGGGCGGGCTCACCGTTGCGCTGGAGCTCGAGCTCACGCACGAGCTCCGCCTGGAGGGTCTCGCGCGCGAGCTGGTTCGTGTCGTCCAGGACGCGCGCAAGTCAGCCGGCCTGGAGGTCTCCGACCGGATCGAGCTCGGGCTCGAGGTCTCGGGCGAGCTCGCCGAGGCCCTGCGGGCCCACCACGCCTACGTGATGGGCGAGACCCTCGCCACCACCCTCCACGAGGGCGTCGTCGCGGATGGGCACCGCGAGGAGGCCGGGGTGGACGGCCGCACCGTCGTGGTGACGCTTCGCCGCGTGTGAGCCCGATCGGGGCACCGACCCGCGAGGCTCGGGACCGGGACCGCGTCAGGTCAGTCCTCGCCCCAGAACAGCTCGCGCAGGGACCTCGGGGGTCCCCCGGCCGCCGGCGGGTCGGGCTCGGCGGTCGGTACCTCGGCGACGGGTCCGGCCTCCGGCAGCTCCACCCGCACGGGAGGGCGCTCGCTCGCGGGCTGGGCCGGGGCTGCGGAGGACGCCGTCCGCACGTCCAGCCCCCTCGCCCGCTCGACCATCTCGCGAACGGCCTGGGCGTGATCCTGGACCAGGCGGCCGAGGCTCGTCAGGAACTCCCGCTCGCGGCTGAGGAACGGCGCGATCGCGCTTCGTCGGTCGCCGGTCGCCGCCGCCCTGAGCTCGGCCTCGCGAACGATTGCCGCGGCCTGCTCGCGGGCTCGGCTCAGGATCTCCTGCGCCTGCGCCTCGGCGCGCGCCAGAGCCTCCGCCGGATCGGCCGACGCCGTTTGGGGGTGAGCTGTTGCCTGGGCGGGCGCGAGCGGGCCGGGAGCGAGTCCGGTCTGACGGCGCAGGCGCTCGTTCTCCTCGATGTAGGCGGCCAGCTCCTCCGTCACGAGGTCGAGGAACGCGTCGACGTCACGCTCGTTGTAGCCACGGAAGGCGAGGCGGAACTCCTTCTGCTGCACGTCCATCGGCGTGAGACGCGGAGCCGGATGGCTCTCAGTGCCGAACCCGACGGCTTCGGCCTCCTGCTTCTTCTTCCTCATGGACCCCCCCACCTAGCACCGGAGCGCTGAGCGCAGGACGGCAAGGATAACGAAGGCGATCAGGATCGAGAGGTCGAGCCCGATTCCGCCGGCGCGGATGGGCGGGATGAGCGCGCGCAGCGGACGCAGCGCCGGCTCGGTCACGTCGTCGAGCAGATCGAGAATCGCGCGGAACGGTCCCGAGTAGGGACGCCGGAACCCGAGCAGCTCCGCCCAGGAGAGGATCACGCGAACGAACAGCAGGATCGTCGCGACGGTAAGGACGACGCAGAGAACCTGGAGGAGGGCGTTCCCGGCGCCGATCATCGCGTGGAACGCCTCGGGCCGCCCGTTCAGAACTGGTTGTAGAACCCGCCACCGGCGAGGCGCTCGCGGTCCTCCGCGGACACCTCCATGTTCGCGGGCGTCAGCAGGTAGACACGGCTCGCGACCATCTCGATCTTGCCGTCCAGCCCGTAGACGAGGCCCGAGGCGAAGTCGACCAGGCGCCTCGCGATCGTGTCGTCGGTGCTCTGCAGGTTCATGATCACCGGGATGCCGGCCTTGAAGCGGTCGGCCACCTCGCGGGCCTCGTTGAACCTGCGTGGCTCCGACTTGTGGATCGACGAGGCCACGGCTCCCCGCGTCGAGGGGATGGTCCGGACGATTCCCTCCTCCTCCGGCTCAATGGAGACGTCCCGGACGGCCTGCGGACGCTGAAGGCTCCGGACGGTGGCCTGGCCGGGCTGGGCCGCCACCTCGTCGAGCTCCTCGAACTCGTCGTCCTCGACGAGCCCCAGGTAGGTCAGCGTCTTCTTCCACACGCCTGGCATGGGTCCTCCCTGAGTTCAGGCCGAAGGCCGTTCGCCGAACAGGGCCGTTCCGATCCGCACCATGGTAGCGCCTTCCTCCACCGCAACCTGGTAATCCATGGACATTCCCATCGAAAGTTCGACCGCCGCCGGGTGGCGCTCGGCGACGCGTTCCAGCAGCTCCCGGAGCCGTCGGAAGTACGGGCGCGCCCCCTCCGGGCTCCCGGTTTCGGGCGGCAGCGTCATCAGACCGACGAGCTCGATCCCCGCCGTCTCCGCGACCTCGTCGGCGAACGCCTCGCACGCCTCCGGCGCGGCCCCGGTTCCACGGCCGGCGAAGTCCACCTCGACCAGCACCGGGAGCCGACGGCCCCGTTCCGCGGCCCGACGCGCGAGACGGGTGAACGCCCGTCCGGGCGCGAGGGTCTGCACCACGTCGGCGAGATCGGCGACGCGGTGGGCCGTGTGGCTCTGGAGCGTCCCGATGAAGTGCCACGTTGCCTCGGGCAGGGCGGGGCGCTTGGCGCGAAGCTCCTGCACGTAGTTCTCACCGAACTCGCGCACCCCGGCCTCCCAGGCCCAGCGAACGACCTCCGCCGGGACCGTCTTTGACGCTCCGACCAGGCGGACCGCCCCCGGATCGCGACCGCAACGCGCACAGGCCGCCTCGATGCCGCGTCGCACCAGATCGACGCTCGCTCGAACGCGCTCCGGCGTCGCCGCAGTGCGCATCATCAGACGACAAAACCGAACAGAAGTGTGATCTCGTTGACGGCGCTCACGGCGTCGAGCATAGCGCCCGGAGCGCCAGGGCAAGTGAGGCGGTCCGGGACGTGCAACGGGGCGGGGACCGGGCTCGAAAGACGGGGGAAGGGCGCCTCTCGATTCACCCGGTCCCCGCCCCACGACGGAACACTCGGCCGGCGGCGGGGGCCGCGAACTCAGCTCTTCAGGAAGTCCGGGATGTCCAGGTCCTCCTCGGCGTCGAACGACACGGTCTCCGGGGCCGGCTTGAAGATCTCCTCCTCTTCCTCGACGAGGAGCGACGGCAGCGGGGCCCGCTCGCGCTCGGTCGCGGGAGCGGTCGCCGGCTCCTCGAGGAGTCGGGAGATCCGGCCGTCGGCGCGCACCGGCCGCTCCACCAGCTTGTCGAACCCGGCGGCGATCACCGTCACGCGCACCTCCTCGCCGAGCGCGTCGTCGACCACCGCCCCGAAGATGATGTTCGCGTCGGGGTGGGCGACGCGCGTGATGGCGTCGGCGGCTCGGTTGACCTCGTGCAGGGCGAGGTCGGTCGGTCCGGCGATCGACAGCAGGACCCCGCGCGCCCCTTCGATCGAGGACTCCAGGAGCGGCGACGAGATGGCGGCCTTGGCGGCCTCCTCGGCCCGGTCCTCGCCGGTGCCGTGTCCGATGCCCATCAGCGCAGAACCCGCTCCCGTCATGACCGCCTTCACGTCCGCGAAGTCCAGGTTGATGAGGCCGGGCGTCGTGATCAGCGAGGTGATGCCGTCGACGCCCTGGTACAAAACCTGGTCGGCCATCCGGAACGCGTCGATCATCGGCGTGTGCGGGTCCGAGACCTGGAGCAGGCGATCGTTCGGGACGACGATCAGCGTGTCGACCGCCTTCTTGAGCTCGGTGATGCCGAGGTCCGCCTGGGTGGCGCGCCGGCGACCCTCGAACCCGAACGGCCGGGTGACGACGCCGATCGTCAGCGCCCCGAGGCTCCGCGCGATCTCCGCCAGGATCGGGGCCCCGCCGGTCCCCGTGCCGCCCCCCTCGCCGGCGGTGATGAAGACCATGTCGGAGCCCTTGAGGATCTCCTCGATCTCGTCGCGGTGCTCCTCGGCCGCCTGCCGACCCACCTCCGGATCGGACCCCGCGCCCAAGCCTCTGGTCGTCTCGCGCCCGATGTCGAGCTTCACCTCCGCATCGGACATGAGGAGGGTCTGCGCGTCCGTGTTCACGGCGATGAACTCGACCCCGCGCAGTCCCGCCTCGATCATGCGGTTCACCGCGTTGACGCCCCCGCCGCCGATGCCCACGACCTTGATCACGGCGAGGTAGTTCTGAGGAGTCTCCATCTCGACCTCCGCCCCCCCGGGCTCGCGCCCGCGGTCTACCTGGGGAAACGCCGTCTCCTGCCTCTCACCTGCGTTCCAACAGTGAATCTCAACTACAAGTTTATTGTTATATCTACTTGAACTTCAGCAACCCACGCTACTATCAAACCGCTGGTCCGTCAAGGACGACCTGACCTCTATTGTGTGTGCTCGTGTCGATGCGGCCCCGGCCTCACGACGCGGGCGTCGCGGCCGGCGCCTCGGGGGCGGTGACGTCGATCCTCGCGAGGGTGAGCCCTTGCTGCCGCGCCCAGCGCAGGATCGCTCCAATCGCCGCGGCCTTGGCCGTGACCGACGTGGGAGGTCCGTAGTCGATGGTGGGCCCGCCCCTGAGGTCGAGACGCAGCGTTCCGTCCGGCGCGAGCACCGCCTGGGTGACCCGTGCGGCGACGTTCGGGGCGAGGGCGCCGATCGCCCGTGCCGGCCCGACGGGGCTCTGCGCCGGGGCTCCGGGGACCCACGGTGGAGGCATCACGATCTCGGGGAGGCCGGGGGCCGCGCCGACCTGAGCCAGCACGGTTCCGTCGGCGGCGACCAGGCGAAAGCTCGACCCCACCGGGACCGCCGCCACCGGGGAGCGCTCCTGGAGCGTGATGGTGACCGTCCACGGAAGTCGGCGCGTCACCAGGGCCCGGGCGATCCACGGGTCGGACTCGAGCTGCCGTTCGACGCTCTCCGGGTCGAGCCACAGCACGTTCGTCCTCGGGCCGAGCCCGGCCAGGCGCGTGATGCCCGCGCGGCTGAGGTGGGACAGACCGTGGATCTCGAGATTCCGCAGACGAAACAGCGACGAGCGAGAGACGGCCAGACCGGCGACGGCCAGGAGGCCCGCGAGGGTCAGGGCTGCGGCGGCGGCGCGCCATCCCCTCAGGATCGACCGTTCGGCGCGGGGGGTCGAATCACCGCGGAACGAGATCGAAGTCTCCAACGAGATGCACCTCCGGCTCCAGGTGGACGTCGAAGCGGCGAGCGACGAGGTCCTGGATCGTGCGGATCAGCCGCACGACGTCCGCGGCGCGCGCTCCCTCCGAGGTCACGATGAAGTTCGCGTGCTTGGTCGAGACGGCCACGCCCCCGACCGACATCCCCTTGCCCCCCACGGCCTCGATCAGGCGGGCCGCGTGGTCCCCCTCCGGGTTCTTGAACACGCTCCCGCAGTTGGGCTCCGCGAGCGGCTGGGTCCGGCGTCGCCACGCGCGAGCCTCGTCCATCCGGGCGCGGATGGCGGCGCGCCGGTCCGCCCGCAGTCGCACCACCGCGCCCACGATCACCGCGTCCCCCGGGAGCTCGGTGTGCCGATAGCGGAAGCCGACCTCTCGGGCCGGGATCCGCCGGGGAGCGCCCCGCCCGAGCTCGAACACGTCCACCGACTCGACCACGTCGGCTACCTCACGGCCGTGGGCGCCGGCGTTCATCCGGACCGCTCCCCCGAACGACCCGGGGATCGCGACCCCGAACTCCAGTCCCGCGAGGTCGTGCGCCAACGCGACGCCGGACAACGCCGGCAGGGGCATCGATCCCCCCGCCGTGAGTCGCTCTCCGTCGCGCGCGGCCCACCGATACGCCCGGCCGAGGCGGAGAACGACCCCGGGAAACCCTCGATCCGACACGAGGACGTTGGATCCCTTGCCGATCACGAAGACCGATACCCCCGTTCGTCGCACGGCCTCGCTCGCGGCGACGAGGTCGGCCTCGGACTCCACCTCGAGGTACAGGGCTGCGGGTCCACCGATGCGAAACGTGGTGAGCGGCGCCATCGGGAACGACGCGCGAAGGCGGTCGCCGCACGCGGCACGAAGCAGGTCCTCAGCGGCGCGAACGGCGTCGTTCACCCCGACTCCCGGATGCGTTCGATCGCCGCATCGCCGAGCATCCACACGTCCCCGCACCCCATGGTGATGACGAGGTCTCCGGGTCGCACCTCCCGTTCGAGGAAGGACACGACGTCGGCGCGATGGGGCAGGTACACGACACGCTTGCCTGGCGCGGCGAGGTTGACCCCCTGCACCACGAGCTTGCCGGTGACCCCGGGGATCGGATCCTGGTCGGCCGCGTACACGTCCGTCACCACGATCGCGTCGGCCTCCACCAGGCTCCGGCCGAGCTCGCGCCAAAGCGCCTGCGTGCGCACGTACCGGTGCGGCTGGAAGACGGCCAGGAGCCGCCTCGGCCCGGTCCGCCGGGCGACGTCGAGCGTGACGGCGAGCTCGGCGGGAACGTGGCCGTAGTCGTCGTAGAACTCCGCCCCCCGGACCCGGCCCCGGAGCTCGAACCGCCGGTGCACCCCTCGGAACCCGGCGAGCGCCTCCGCCGCGAGCCGCGGCGGGACGCCGACGAGCTGCGCCGCGGCGATCGCCGCCGCCGCGTTCGACAGGTTGTGCGCGCCGTCCACCTGAACCCGCAGCGGGATGCGCTCTCCGTCGAGGGTCACCGTGCCCGCCGCGCCGCCGGGCCCCGGCGAGGACACCTCGACCCGGACGTCGGCCGAGTCGGACAGCCCGTAGGTCACGCGGAGGCGACTCGGCGGGATCGCGCGCATCGCTCGCGGGTCGTCGGCGCACACCACCACGTGAGCGCACCGCTCCCCGAACGCGCGGAAGGCCGCCTCGATCTCGGGGAGCCCGCCCCGGTAGAAATCTACGTGGTCGAGGTCCACGTTGGTCACGACTCCGATCTCCGGGCGGAACAGCAGGAACGACCCGTCGCTCTCGTCGGCCTCGGCCACGAACAGATCGCCGCCGCCCGACCGGGCGCCGCTGCCGCTCTCGTTCGGCTCTCCGCCGACCACGTAGGTGGGGTCGAGCCCCGCTCGCTCGAGCACGAGGCCGACCATCGAGGTGGTCGTGGTCTTCCCGTGCGTTCCCGAAACGGCGATCGCTCGCTTCCCGACCGCGGCCGCCGCCAGGGCCTGCGCCCGGATCCACACGGGCACGCCGCGCCGGCGGGCTTCGGCAAGCTCCACGTTTCGCTCGAGGATGGCGCTGGAGATGATGACGGCGTCGGGCTCGCCGATCTGCTCCGCGCGATGCCCGACGAACACCGTCGCGCCGGCCGCGGCCAGCTCGCGCAGGCCCCTCGAGTCTTTCAGGTCGGACCCGCTCACGCGTATGCCGCGCGCCATCAGGAGCTTGGCGAGGTTGCGCATGCCCGCCCCGCCGATCCCGATCATGTGCACGGAGCGCACGTCCGTGAGGTCGGGGACCTCCAGCGTCGGCGCGCTGCCGGGGGGCGGCACGTACTCGCTCACCGTCCCGCCGCCTCCAGCACCACCTCGGCGAGGGTCTGCGCCGCCTCGGGCCGGCTCCAGGCGCGCGCCCGCTCGGCCATGCGCCGCAGCCGCTCCGGGTCGTCGATGAGATCCGTGATCCGAACGGCAAGGAGCTGGCCGGTGAGCGCCTCGTCCATCACGATGGTCGCCGCTCCGGCTCGCTGGAGCGCTCGCGCGTTCGCCTCCTGATGACGCCCGGTGGCGTACGGGTACGGAACCAGCATCGACGGCAGCCCGCACACGGTGAGCTCCGCGATCGTGGTGGCCCCCGCTCGCGCCACGACGAGATCGGCGACCGCGTACGCGAGCTCCATCCGGTCCAGGAACGCGAACGCCCGCACGATCGGCTCGCCGCCGCGCGGGAGGCTCCCCCGTACCGCCTCGAGGTGGGCGCTTCCGGTGAGGAGCACGATCTGAAGGTCGCCCCGACCCCGAAGCGGCTCGAGCGCGTCCACGGTCGCGCGACACAGGTTGAGCGCGCCCTGGCTTCCACCGACGATGAGCACGGTCTTCCGGCCGGCCTCCAGGCCGAGGTCCTCCCGCGCCTCCTTGGCCAGGACCTCGCGTTCGGACGGGACGGCCAGGATCCGCTCGCGGACCGGATTGCCGGTCAGGATCGTGCGCGCCGAACGAGGGAGCATCCGCTCCGCCTCGACGAACGACAGGGCGACCGTCCGGGCGGCCCTCGCGAGGGCCCGGTTGGCCAGGCCCGGGACCGCGTTCTGCTCGTGCAGGACCAGCGGCCGGCGGGCACGGATGGCCGCGACGGCGACCGGAACGCTCACGTAGCCGCCCATCCCGACCACCACGTCCGCGTCCTCCACCAGCCCGCGGCACCGCACAATCGAGGGGAGCGCCGAGAACGGGGCCGTCAACGCGCCGATCGAGGGCCTGCGCACGAGCGGACGCGCCTGTACGGTCGCGAAGGCGAACCCGGCCTCCGGCACTAGGTTCGCCTCCTGCCCGTCCCGCGTGCCCGCGAACCGGACCTCGGCCCCATGGGTCGCGGTCAGCCGGTGTGCCAGCGCGAGCGCCGGGAACACGTGCCCGGCGGTTCCACCGCCCGCGATGAGCACCCTCACCGCGGGCTCCTCCGCCTCCGGCCCGCGCGCCCGGCGCGCGCCGGAGCTCGGGCGACGTTCACCAGGATGCCGACCGCCGCCAGCGACGCGACGAGCGACGAGCCGCCGTACGACAGCATGGGGAGCGGCACGCCGGTGATCGGGAGCAGTCCGGTGACCGCGCCGAGGTTCAGCACGATCTGGAGCCCGAACCACGAGACGATGCCGGCGGCGAGCAGCCGGCCGAAGACGTCCGGGGCCCGGACGGCGATTCGGATCCCCGAGTAGATCAGCACGCCGAAGGCGGCCAGGACGACGAGCTCCCCGACGAGCCCCAGCTCCTCGCCGAGGATCGAGAAGATGAAGTCCGTGTGCGCGTTCGGGACGTACATCCACTTCTGGCGACTCGCGCCGAGTCCGACGCCGAACCAGCCGCCCGACCCGAGGGCGATCAGCGACTGCTTGAGCTGGTATCCGGCGCCCAGCGGGTCCGCGCTCGGATGCAGAAACGAGAGGAACCGCGTCCGTCGATATCCCTCGCTGAAGATCAGGGCCAGGCCCGCCGCGCCGCTCACCGTGGCGGACACGATCAGGTACCGCAGCTTCACTCCCGCGGCGAACAGCAGGAGGAACAGGCATCCGACCAGGATCAGGGTCGTGCCGAGGTCCGGTTGCGCCATGATCATTCCGGCGACGAGGACCGTCACCGGTACGAGCGGCAACGCGAGGTGCGCTATCTCATCGAGGCGGCCCCACTTGCGCGCCAGGACCGTCGCCGCGAACACGATCAGCGCGAGCTTGGCCACCTCGGAGGGCTGGATCGTGATCGGGCCGAGGGCGATCCACCGCGAGGCGCCGTAGGCCTCGACGCCTGAGGACGGGTGGAGCACCAGCGCGAGCAGACCGACCGTGAGCGCGAGGAACGGGACCGCGAGCCGCTGCCAGACCTCGTAGCGCATTCGCGAGGTGAGGAGCAGCGCGAGCGCCCCGACCCCCGCGTACGCGGCCTGGCGCTCGAAGAACACGAAGCTCGACCCGTACTGCGTGTACGCGGAGATCGAGCTGGCCGACAGGACCATGATGAGTCCCCCGGACGTGAGGAAGACCGTCGAGCCGACCAGCAGCGCCACGGCCCGGCGGGAGGCCGCCTCGGCCTGCGCGAGCGACTCGGCCCGCTCGGTCGGGGCGACCAGCCGCAGGTGCCGGGACCTGGCCGGCATGAGCGCCTCAGTGCGCGCCACGCGTCACCTCCTCGGCGAGCGCGCGGGCGGCGTCGGTGAAGCGCTCGCCGCGCTCCGCGTAGTCCCGGAACATGTCCCAGCTCGCGCACGCGGGGGCGAGCACCACGGTCCCGTCCGCGGGCGCGAGCTCGAACGCCGCGCGAACCGCCTCCTCCATCGAGTCGGCCTTGCGAACCGGGACCGACCCCTCGAAGAGACCGGCGATCTCGGACGCGGACTCTCCGATCACGACCGCGCCCGACAGCGAGGGAACGGCCTCCGCGAGCGGGGCCAGGTCCACGCCCTTGGCCATCCCGCCGGCGATGAGCACGACCCGCCGCCGTCCCGCGAGCGCGTGCAGGGCGGCGTGGACGTTCGTGGCCTTCGAATCGTCGACGAACGCCACGCCGCCGATCCGCGCCACCTCCTCGCCGCGGTGCGGGAGCGGGCGCATCGCGCGCATGCCCTCGACGACCGCCTCGGGCGGCAGGCCGAACGCCAGCGTCGCCGCGGCGGCGGCCGCGACGTCCGCTCGAAACCCCGCGCTCGAGACCGGTGGCGAGCCGAGGCGCCGCTCCCGGTCCACGCGCGCGACCAGCTCGCCGTCCACGTACCCGACCTCACCCTCGGCGGGCTCCGACAGCCGGAACCACAGGTGCGCGCACCGGGCGGCGCGAGAGATCGACGCTGCCACGGGATCCTCGGCGTTGCCGACGTGCACGCCGTCCGCGTCCTGGAGCTCGAACACCCGCGCCTTCGCCGCCGCGTAGGCGTCGAAGGACCCGTGCCAGTCGAGATGATCCGGAGCGAGGTTCAGCAGCACCGACACCCTCGGGCGCAGCCAGTGGTGGAACCGCAGCTGGAACGACGACGCCTCCACGGCGAGCGCCCCGTGACCCTCGCCGGCCGCGATCGAGAATGGGTGGCCGATGTTCCCGCACGCGACCGCGTCCAGCCCCCCGGCGCGCATCATGCACGCGACGAGCTCGGTGGTGGTGGACTTGCCGTTCGTGCCGGTCACGGCCACGTACGGCACCGCGCAGAGCCTGGCCCCCACGTCGAGCTCGCTCCAGATCTCGATGCCCCGATCGCGCGCCCACTCCAGCACCCGCGCGCGCTCGGGCACGCCCGGGCTCGCGACGATGGCCGAGGCCCCGTCGAGGTGCTCCGGACGGTGGCCCCCCAGGTGCACCTCCACGCCGAGCGCGCGAACCCGCTCGACCTCGGCGACCTCGGACCGCTCCTCCGTCACCACGACCCGCGCGCCCGCGCTCGCGAGCGCCCGGGCCGCGGCCGTCCCGGCCACCCCGAGCCCCACCACCACCACGCGCAACCCCGTAAGCGGTCTCATCCGGTTCCGCCTTTCGCGAGGAAGTCCGCGTAGAACAGGCCGATCCCCACCGCGACACACATCCCGGCGATGATCCAGAACCGGACGATCACGGTGAACTCGGGCCAGCCCGCGAGCTCGAAGTGGTGATGGATCGGGGACATGCGGAAGATCCGCCTCCCGAAGCCGCGGAAGGCGATCACCTGCAGGACGACCGAGGTGGTCTCGAGGACGAAGAGGCCACCGAGCACCACGAGCAGGAGCTGCGTGTACGTGACGACCGACAGCGCCGCGACGAGCCCGCCAAGGGCCAGCGCCCCGGTGTCGCCCATGAAGATCCGCGCCGGGGCCGCGTTCCACCACAGGAACCCGGCCACCGCGCCGACCGCGCCCCCCGCGACGATCGCCACGTCGAGCGAGGCGTCGAGCCCCACCGGGTAACAGGCCTCGGCCGGCGGGATCGCCGCGCAGGAGTGGCGCCACTGCCAGAACGCGATGAACACGTACGCCGAGAGCACCAGGATCGCGGACCCGGAGGCCAGGCCGTCCAGCCCGTCGGTCAGGTTGACCGCGTTCGACCATGCGGCGACGATCACCAGGACCCACAGGTAGAAGGCGAGGCCGAGCGTCACCCCCGTGTCGCGGATGAACGAGAGGTCGGTCGTGATATGGCCGGCCTTGACGGCCACGAGCCCGAACGCCACCGCGACGACGGCCTGCCCCGCGATCTTCGCGGTCTTGGACAGCCCGAGCGAACGCCGCCGGCGCACCTTGATCAGGTCGTCCACGAACCCAACCAGGCCGAGCCCGATCGTGGCGAGAAGCACGCAGAGCCCGGCGGCGGTGACCGTGCCGAACACGATCCGGGTCACGAGGTACGAGGCCACGATTCCCCCGAGGAACACGGCCCCCCCCATGGTGGGCGTCCCCATCTTCTCCATGTGGGTCCGGGGTCCGTCCTCGCGGATGTGCTGACCCCAGCCCCACCTGCGGAACAGGCGGATCGCGACCGGTGTCCCCAGCAGAGAAAAGGCCATCCCCACGGCAGCGGCGAGCAGGATCGCCCTCACCGGAGCGCCTCTGCGACCCGCTCGAGACCCGCGACGCGCGAGCCCTTCACCAGCACGACGTCGCCCGGTCGGGCCCACGAGCGCACGTCCCGCGCCGCCTCGTCGGCCGAGTCGCAGACGGCGACGTCTTCGGGAAGCGCCCCCTCGCGAATCGCCGCGCGGGCGATGGCCGCGGCCTGCTCCCCCACGGTCACCAGGCGGTCGACGCCGATGCGGACGACGAGCTCGCCGAGGCGCTCGTGGGCGTCCTGCGAGATCGGACCCAGCTCCGCCATGTGGCCGAGCACTGCCGCGAGCCGCCCGGTCCGGGCCATCCACCGGGCGGCCCGAAGACCGGCCGACATCGAGTCGGGGTTGGCGTTGTACGCGTCGTTGATCACCACGACGCCGCTCGAGGTCGTGAACGTCTCCATGCGCCAGCGCGAGACCCGGGCGCCCTTGAGCGCGACCGCACACTCCTCGACCGAGAGGCCGAGCGCGACGCCGCACGCCGAGGCCGCGAGGGCGTTCTGCACCATGTGCTCGCCCGGTACCTCGAGCTCGACCCGGGCCCGACCGGATCCGGCCACGAGGTCGAAGCTCGCCCGTCCCGCGTCGTCCAGTCGGAGGTCCTGCGCCCGAACGTCGGCCGAGCCGTCCAGGCCGAACGTCAGGACCCGGGCTCGCGTGCGGCCGCCGAACCCTAGAACGACGGGGTCGTCGGCGGACAGGATCGCCACGCCGGACTCCGGGAGCGCGTCGATCGGCTCGGCCGACGCCTCGACGATCGCCTCCCAGGATCCGAACACCTCCATGTGGGCCACGCCCACGTTGGTCACCACGACGGCGTGGGGGCGGGCGATCTCGCAGAGGAGGGCGACGTCCCCCGCGCGACGCGCCCCCATCTCGGCGACCAACACCTCGGTGTTCGCGGGCGCGCCGAGGATCGTGAGCGGCAGACCGATCTCGTTGTTGAACGACGCCGGGCTCGCGTGCGTGCGGAACCGGGTCCCGAGGACCGCGGCGGCGAAATCCTTGGTCGAGGTCTTGCCGTTCGCGCCCGTGACGCCGAGGACCGTCGTACCGTCCAGCTCGGTCCGCTCCAGTCTCGCGAGCTCGAGGAGGGCGGCGCCCGGGTCCGGCACGAGGACGTTGGGACCCGCATCCAGCGGGCGCGCGACCACCGCGCCGACCGCGCCTCGGCTCAGCGCCTCCCCGACGAACTCGTGTCCGTCGGCGTGCTCTCCTCGCAGCGCGAAGAACAGCGACCCCGGAGTCGCCAGCCGGCTGTCGGTCACGACGCTCGAGGCCACCGCGTCGTGCCCGCGAAGCTCCCCGCCCAGGGCGGCCGCGAGCACGGAGAGCGGTCGGGGTCGCATCAACGCCCCCCGAGCCGCCGAAGCTCCTCCGCCGCGACCAGCCGGTCGTCGAACGGGATCGTGCGATCCGCGAACTCCTGGCCGGTCTCGTGGCCCTTGCCCGCGATCACCACGACGTCGCCCTCGGTCGCCTGCGAGAGGGCAAGGCGAATCGCGAGCCGCCGGTCCTCCTCGATCGTGTAGATGCCCTCGCCCTCGCGCGCCCCGCGCTCGATCTCGGCGATGATGGCCATGGGGTCCTCGCTCCGCGGGTTGTCGCTCGTGATCACCGTCAGATCCGCGAGGTCCGTGGCGACCCTGCCCATCAGCGGCCGCTTGGCCCGATCTCGGTCCCCTCCGCACCCGAGCACGACGATGAGCCGCCGACGCGCGAGCGGCCGGGTCGCGCGGAGCACGTTCTCGACGCTGTCGGGCGTGTGGGCGTAGTCCACGAGGACCAGGAACTCCTGCCCCTCCTCGACGGGCTCGAGCCGACCGGGCACGCCGGTGACCGTCCCGATCCCTCCCGCCGCGACCTCGTCGGGGATCCCGAGGCTGCGCGCCGTCGCGAACGCCGCGAGGCAGTTCTCCACGTTGAAGCGGCCCCGAAGCGGCGAGCGCACGACCGTCTCGCCGACGCGGAACCGCAGACCCCCGGCGTCGGCCTCGACGTCGGTTGCGCGCACGTCGGCCTCCTCGCGCACCCCGTAGGTGAGCACCGGGAGGGCGATCTCACCGACGAGCCGCCGCCCCGCCGCCGAGTCGACGTTCACGACGGCCGTCCGCGCCATCTCCGGCGTGAACAGGCGCGCCTTTGCTCGAAAGTAGGCCTCCATCGTCCCGTGGTAGTCGAGGTGGTCTTGGGTGAGGTTCGTGAAGACGGCGCGTTCGTACCGGATCCCGTCCACTCGATGCTGGTCGAGCCCGTGGGAGGAGACCTCCATGGCGACGGCCCGGACGCCGTACTCGACCATCTGGCCGAGCAGGCGGTGCAGGTCCGGCGCCTCCGGGGTCGTTCGCGGAAACGGCACGGGATCGCCGTCGATCCGAACCCCGGTCGTGCCGACGACGCCGGGAACCCAGCCGGCGGCGCGGAAGATCGACTCGAGTACGTACGTCGTGGTCGTCTTTCCGTTCGTCCCCGTCACGCCGACCATCGTGAGCCGATCCGCCGGACGGTCGAGCAGCTCCGCGCACATCGGCCCCATTGCGGCCCGGACCGATGGCACGAGGACCTGGGTCACGTCGACCGGCAGCCAGCGCTCGACGACGAGGGCCGCGGCCCCGCGAACGACCGCCTCGGCTCCGAAATCGTGTCCGTCGTGAACGGATCCCGGGACGCAGAAGAAGAGGAAGTCGGGTCGCACCTCGCTCGAGCGATACCCGGCCCCGGTGATCGACACGTCCGGGTTGCCGCGCAGCTCATGAGCGTCGAGCGCGGCCACGAGGGCGCTCAGGGGACGTGCGTTTGGGCCACGGGGTACCAAGAGGTCTGAGCTTATCGTCTGCACCTGCGCGCGCCCCCGGGCGGCGATCGCGGTCACGGCTCAGCCCACCGGCTGGAGGTGCGGGGGAAGGGGGAGCCGATCGCCCGGCGGGATCCCCAGCCGCTCGATGGCGTACCGCGCCACCGTCTGGAACAGAGGAGCTGCGGCGACGCCCCCGTAGATGGTGGCCGGGCGATCGAGGGTGGCGAGGATCACCACGTCGGGACTGGCGGCAGGGAGGAAGCCGATGAACGACGCGATGTCGCGATCGGTGTAGTACCCGCCGCTCGGCTTCGGGATCCTCGCCGTTCCCGTCTTGCCGGCCACCTGGTACCCGGGAATCTGCGCCGCGACCCCCGTCCCCGACTGAACGGTGAAGGCCAGCATCTCGCTCACGGCGCGCGCCGTCTCGGCCGAGACGACCCGCCGCGTCGGCGAGGGGGGCGCGGCGTGGAAGACTCCCTGCGCGTCCACCATCCCTCGCACCAGCCGCGGTCGGACCCACACGCCGCCGTTCGCGATCGTCGCGTAGACCGCCGCCATCTGGAGGGCCGTCGCCGAGATGCCCTGTCCGTACGCCATCGTCGCGAGGCTCGTGTCGGTCCATTGATACAGCGGCAGCAGCAGCCCCGACGACTCCCCCGGGAACCCGACGCCGGTCGGCTGTCCGAGCCCGAACCTCGACAGGTACGTCGCCATTCGCGCGGGCCCCAGCCGCTGGGCGACGAGCACGGCGCCGATGTTGCTGGACTGAGCCACGATGTCGCCGATCGTCATCGGCTCGGGCGGGTGGGAGTGGGCGTCGTGGATCGTGAACGTGCCGATCTGCATCTGGTCGGGGACGGTGAACCGCTCGTCGAGCCTCACGGCGCGCTCCTGGATGGCCGCCGCGGCCGTGATCACCTTGCACACCGAGCCTGGCTCGAACGCGTCGGTGACCGGGGCGTTGCGCATCGTCGACTGCTTCGCGGTCGAGAACGCATTCGGGTCGAACCACGGGTAGCTCGCCATCGCGTAGATCTCCCCCGTGTGCGGGTTCATCACGATGACCTCGCCGCCGGCCGCGTGGTTCGCCTTCACGGCCTGCTCGAGCGCCGCCTGCACCTGATACTGGAAATCGCGGTCGATCGTCGTCACCAGGTCCATGCCGGGGACCGGAGGACGCTCCACGTCGATGCCGCCCACGATCGGCTGGCCGCTCGGGTCGAGCTCCTGCGTTCGCCGGCCGGCGACGCCCGCCAGCAGTCGCTGGTACTGGAGCTCGAGCCCCGACAGACCGGTGCCGTCCACGCCGACGAAGCCGAGGACCTGAGCGGCCACGGGACCGGCCGGATAGACGCGCCGGGTGGAGGAGAGGAATCCGATGCCGGGCAGGTGCATCCGTTCGATCCGGTCCGCCTCGGAAAGCGGCACCTGACGAGCGAGGTACGCGAAGCTCGTGTGCGCCGTGAGGGGCGAGAGGAGGTCCTTGACCGCCATGTGGAGGACCGGCGAGAGGCGCACGGCCGTCGCCCACGGATCCACGACGTACCGCGGGTCCGCGTACACATCCCGGGCCGGCAGCGAGAGCGCGAGCGGCTCCTCCGAGCGGTCCAGGATCTGGCCGCGCGCGGCCGGCAGGGTCACGGTGCTCAGGCGCTGGTCGAGGGCGCGAGTCTGGTACGCGTCGGCCTGGCTCACCTGCAACACCGACAACCGCACGACGATCGTCGCCATGGCGAGCGCCATTCCCGCGAGGAGGGCGACGAGCCGTCGAACCGGCGGACGGTTCACGGCCCACCGTCCACCACGTGCGATACGGTGCGCTGCAGGCGATCCAGCGGGTCCGCCGCCCCGGCCGGGGCCGCCGGTCCTGCGGGCGGCACGTGGAGGAATCGGATGTCGTCGGGGAGACGCATGCCGTGGCGCCTGGCCCAGGCGGCGATCCGGCCGGGGGCGGACAGGGTGGCCTGCTCGTGCACGAGCTCGAGGTGATCCTGCGAGAGGGCGACCATGCGCCGCTCCAGGTCGTCCACCCGAAACGAGCTCTGAGCGAGCAGGGCGTTCAACGCGACGAGGCCGAGGATCATCGACCCGACCACGACCGTGGACAGGACGAGGAAGCCAACGGTTCCGCGCCGGCGCCGAACCCGAGTCGAGGGGTGCGACGCGCCGGGAGTTCCGGCAACGCGCCGGGCTCCGGATGGCCGGGGCCCGGCCCCGCGCCGAGGTTCGACCGGACGGGATCGCCCCGGGCTTGGTGGAACGACCCGGGGCGACGGACGCTGGAGCTGCCTGGCCGGCTCGCTCACGCGGCCTCCCCTACCCGCTCGGCAGCGCGCAGGCGCGCGCTCCTCGCTCTCGGGTTGCGTGCGACCTCCTCGGCGGCGGGGCGAAGCGGCTTGTGGGTGAGCTCGACCAGTCGCTCGTCCGACGAGAAGCACCGCTTGACGATGCGATCCTCGAGCGAGTGGTAGGCGATGACGACGACGCGGCCACCGGGAGCGAGAAGCCCGACCGCTCGAGGCAGGGAAGCGGTGAGCTCCTCCAGCTCCCGGTTGACC
>Ga0070741_10007435_pt1 | contig 22646 bp, 23 predicted proteins | sample Coa_R1_4_FD_66440 | JGI IMG/M metagenome (GOLD analysis project Ga0070741, IMG submission 66440) | Surface soil microbial communities from Centralia Pennsylvania, which are recovering from an underground coalmine fire - Coalmine... | ecosystem: Environmental > Terrestrial > Soil > Unclassified ... | reverse complement strand
CGCAGACCGAGCTGACCGTCGCGGTACACCACTTGCCGCGTGCGTCGAAGGCCGAGCTGATCGCGGTGGAGGAGCGCCTGATCGCGCTGCTGCATCCGCTGCTCAATGAGCGCGCTTCGAACGATTCGCAATCGATCGAAGTCTTCGCCTACCAACAGAAAGTGCAGTAACAGAGTTGAGGAGATTGCAATGCTGACCTGGGACGACAACGAAACCCCGACGCCGGCGCAGCAGCCGACGACGAGCCGCAACGTGCGCATGCCGATTCCGGAGCCGCGCCTGCAGCCGGTCGCGGTCGCGCATCCGAGCCCGAAGATCCCGGTGCCGCCGGCGGACGAGTTCGAGCTCAAGCCCGTGCAGGGCAAGCCCGAAGCGGGCGCGACTGGCCTCGAAGACCTCGAGATGGGCGCGCGCCGCATCCAGGTCGACGACAAGAAGATCATCAACTGCCGCGCCGATCTCAATCAGCTCGTGCCGTTCAAGTACGAGTGGGCGTGGAAGAAGTACCTCGACGCCTGCAACAACCACTGGATGCCGCAAGAGATCCAGATGACGGCGGACATCGCGCTGTGGCAGGACCCGAATGGGCTCACCGAGGACGAGCGCACGATCATCAAGCGCAGCCTCGGCTTCTTCTCGACCGCCGACTCGCTCGTCGCCAACAACCTCGTGCTCGCGGTCTACAAGCACCTGACCAATCCCGAGTGCCGGCAGTACCTGCTGCGCCAGGCCTTCGAGGAAGCGATCCACACGCACGCGTATCAGTACTGCATCCAGTCGCTGGGCCTCGACGAAGCCGAAGTGTTCAACATGTATCGCGAGATCCCGTCGATCCACGACAAGGCCGCGTGGAGCCTGCCGTTCACGCAGTCGCTGGCGGACGAGAAGTTCCACACCGGCACGCCCGAGGGTGATCAGCGCTTCCTGCGCGACATGATCGCCTTCTACGTCGTGTTCGAAGGCATCTTCTTCTACGTCGGCTTCGTGCAGCTGCTCTCGTTCGGCCGCCGCAACAAGATGGTCGGCGTCACCGAGCAGATCCAATACATCATGCGCGACGAGTCGATGCACATGAACTTCGGCATCGACGTGATCAACCAGATCAAGATCGAGAACCCGCACCTGTGGACGCCGGAGTTCCAGGAGCAGGCGCTCAAGATGATCGAGGAAGCGACCGAGCTCGAGATCCGCTACGCGCACGACACCATGCCGCGCGGCGTGCTCGGCCTCAACGCGAACATGTTCAACGAGTACATGAAGTTCATCGCCAACCGCCGCTGCGCGCAGATCGGCCTGAAGCAACTCTATCCGGGCGCCGAGAACCCGTTCCCGTGGATGAGCGAGGTGATGGATCTCAAGAAGGAGAAGAACTTCTTCGAGACGCGCGTCACCGAGTATCAGACGGGTGGGGCGTTGAGTTGGGATTGAGATGCAAATTCAGCCCGTCCATCCCTTCCCAGCAAGGATGGCGCCTGAGATAGCTCTTGATTTCCTAGGAACCCTTGCTCCGGCGACAACTGTGCTTGACCCGATGTGCGGATCGGGTGTTGCGCTGCGCTCGGCGGTCATGCGAGGACACAAAGCCATCGGCTGCGATCTGGACCCGCTGGCCGTCTTGATGTCCAAAGTTTGGACTGAGCAAAAGACCTATGCGTCGCTTGTTGCCCATGCGGAGCACCTGGTCGGTGAGGCATCAAGGCGACGGTCATTAACTGTCCCCTGGCATCAAGACCAGGAGACAGCGCAATTTGTGCGCTTCTGGTTCGGTCTTAGACAACGTAAAGCGCTCGCAAGGCTAGCCCTTACTCTCCACAAGAGAAGAGACGACCTACCGCGACATATCGTACGCGGTCTTCAGCTCGCAATCAGCCGCCTCATTGTGACGAAGTCTCGGGGAGCATCGCTCGCATGGGATGTGTCGCATAGTCGTCCTCATATCAAAAAGGACAGCAACGATTTTGACGTAGCCACAGAATTTGTCTCTGCTTGTCGCTTTCTTGCGAAGCGCCTGGAAGCAAATGAGCGCGATTGGCACTGCAAAACTCGGGTCGGCGACGCGAGACATCTATCGCTGGCCGACAAATCAGTGGGTGCTGTGATCACATCACCGCCCTATCTAAATGCGATCGATTACATGCGCGGCCATAGACTGTCCCTCGTATGGCTTGGCTACTCCTTGCAAGACCTCAAGGGCATTCGCTCTGCTGCAGTCGGATCTGAATCGCGCCGATACGACAGAGCCGACCGCGCAAATCCGACGGCGGGGCCAGATCTTCGTGCTCAACACATGATCGATCAGTATGTGGTCGATCTAGGAAAATTGTTTCGAGAATTAAAGCGAGTTACGAAGCGTCGCGGCAAGATTTGCATCGTTACAGCAAATTCCAAAATCCGCGGCTATGAGGTCCGAACGAATAGCTTGGTGCACGCTGCTGCATCTGGGTCCGGCCTGACGCTCATTGAGGAAAAAGTGCGCACCATTGAGACGAACAGGCGATACCTACCCACTGACAGAGCGAGTGGACCACTCGCTTCTAGGATGATGAAGGAGCACATTCAAGTTTTCGTTGCTTGAGTTCTGAAATCAGTTCTTGAACGCCTCTTGCAATCTTTCTGTCCAAATCCCGACCGCTGCTACTCAAGCCGTACATCTTTCGCGGTCGACGCTCTACCCGAAGGGTGATGATCTCCTGACCGCTTAAATCCGCCACCTCCCTTAAAGAGGTATCTCGGATGCAGACAAAGCCATCCTCATCGCATACAAGCCCAAGAAAGCAACATTTGGTCTCGCTCGCCAGTGCGTTGAACTCCATGACGTGCTCGCGGGTGAGCGTAAAAGACCAAGGCGACAAGCGTGCGGTTGAATACTTAATTAGGAGCCCGACGGAACCATCGATTACGTAGGCATCTTGGCGACCATGAAAGTCGCGCAGACCGATGCGAACCTCGCGCCCGAGTTCGACGATGAGTTCGTGGAGTATGGCGCCATGGTAGAAGCAATAGTTAGGCGTCATTGCGTAGGTTCTTGATGAATTGAATGCTGCCTTCGAATTTGTAGAAGAGACGCGCAGCCCCTTTGTTGTTTCTGATGATGCGAAGGTGGTGCAGGGCTTTGGGGTTTGCGCCCTTTAACTGAGTGCTACCGAGGAACCCCTTTCGGCGTTCGATCCTTTCGGTGTCGGCACCTTGGTAGGAATCACTGATCAGCTGTGACTTGTGAACCTCAACGGAAGTCGCGCCATCCGGGCAGACTCGTTTGATGAACTTCAGAAGGTATTCGGGAAACCCGCTATCTCCTACAGCGAGTCGCAGCGCGTCGAGCTTGTCCAACGAGCTTGATGACCCAGCTACGATGTCATCCATCGCAGCCGTGTAAGAAAACAAGCCGAACGACATCTCGCCGCGGTCGAATTCGACGCGTGCTCTGTCAATGCTGGCGCCGGCGACTGCTGCAATTCGATTGTCGGCAAGCCAGATCGGCGATTTTCTTCCATTTACCACGCTAGCCAGGGCAAGTTTGTGAAACACGAAGCATCGATGCCAGTCTTTGTACAAGCTCTCGGGTATCGTCAACTCGAAGTGAGTTAGATAGCCGCCTCTGTTGCCGAACATGCGCGCACGTTGGATGTATGTGTCTTGCTGCAACTTACTCTTAGGACTTCTAGTGAAGTACATCGAGAGCAAATTGTGGAACGTAACGCCACGCGACACGATGTTTCCCCCGACGATGAGGGTAAATAGCGTTGCTGGATTGGTGGCACTCACGAAGTCCGTGCCTTTTTCTCGATCGCTATTCATTACGAGCACAGCGTACCGCGATGCGTTGCTTATGACGTAACGAACGATCTGCTCCGCTGACGAGTTCGGATACAACGCCGAGGCAACGCGCTCAAGGTCTTCAGCGTAGCTCGCGAACTTAGTGGAGTTCGGGTCTACAAGAGAATTGAACGTGGCATCGATGACTTTTCGATCCACTCTATGATCATCGCGCTTTCCACTTGTGTGGATAAGCATCGAAAAGTTCTGTTCCGGAGGAGTGTGGAGATTGAGATAGGCGACCGTTACTAGAAAACGGAACAGGGCTTCCCGTAAATACTTCGGCTGGTCTCCTTCGTCCTTTATGAGAGTGAGCCGATATTTCACTTTCTCTTCGAGCGGAAAGAAGACTTCTTGGCCTGCATACTTCTCATGCGGAGCGAACCACACCCAGCTTTCACTATCGTTGTCGAAAGTGTTGTTTAGATCTAGGCGCGCCGGCGTTGCAGTTACACCGAGGTAAAAGCCGCTTTTGCCGAGAAGGTGCCCAATCAACTCGTTGATGCGTGTCACGTCGCCAAGATTGATTTTCGCATTAGGCGTGGCGTAGTCAGCTTCGTCATCGACGATCACGATGCGACTTACTGATGACGTGCGATCGATCAGTTTCTGAAGATCTTTCGAATTTTTCTTGCAAAAGATCACATGCTCACCCACGTCGAGCTTGATGTCCGGATCCAACACTTCGGTGAAGTTCCTCGCTGCCGGCGCCAGTCCCGAGCGCTTGAAGCGGTCGAGGTTTTGCTCAAGAAGCTGAACGCTGTCATTCAACAGATGCACAATGACTTCGTATCCTTGATCGAGCAGTTTCGCCGTCAGGCAAATCATCATTTCGGTCTTGCCACTTTGTGGCTCGCCAAAAATCACGAACGACCGCCCGGCGCCTCGCTCGACATTTGCGATTGCCTCGTCCACGGTTTGTTGAATATGGGCCGTACTAATGTTCCGCGCAGTCAGCCGCTCTAGTTGGCTCGCGTAGCGAGATGTCGCTGACCTGAGGGCTCGAAGCTCATCGATATTGAGACCTGGCATGGTTCTTCTCGCGGAGGCTATGCTGGGGATTTTATCGCCATAGTCTGAAGGCGGGGTCGTGCGTAAGCTAAGGGGAGTGCTAAGGGACAGCCATGCTAGGAACCATCGCCCCAACCGATTATGGGTGGTATACCTTTCTTCATAGGCAGCAGATCCTAGAAGAAGTTAATTTCTGGCGCCCATCTGCCTTTCGGGCTTACCGCGCTCCGGAATTCTCGCCCTTCCTTTTCAAATTGAAGTCGCCGCATAACGCTATCTGCGGTTTCGGCTATTACGCGGGATACGCGGCCGTCCCATACTGGATGGCATGGGAGAGCTTCGGTGTTGGTAACGGTTGCGCCGATGAAAAGACCATGCATGATCGGATCATCGCGATCAGAAATAGGATGGCCTACCGAAGCGACGGCCCTGACGAGAATATCGGATGCATACAAATCGTCAGTCCCACCTTTTTCGATGCAAGCGACTGGATCGCTCAGCCGACTAACTGGCCGCCGAAAAACCTTACTCCCATGCGGTATGAACTAGAGGAGGGCGAGGGTAAGCGCGTATGGGAGGCCTGCAGAAAAATATCTGCGGGCCGAGGCGTCGTGATTGGCTCAACGCAGCCGGTTGAGCTACGGGAACCCGGCTACGGAGCTGCGACTTTGGTGAGACCTCGTCTAGGCCAGGGTACGTTTCGTATCGCAGTAACGGAAGCGTATAGCCGAGCTTGTGCAATAACGGGGGAACACTCGCTGCCCGTCTTGGACGCTGCTCACATACGACCCTACGTCTTGTCCGGCCCTCATGACGTGCGCAACGGGCTCTTGCTGCGGACCGATCTACACAGACTGTTTGACAAGGGATACATAACGATTAGTCCGGAACTGCGCATAGAAGTTAGTCCGCGCCTGAAGACCGATTATTCAAATGGCCGGAGCTACTACCCGCTGCACGGCAAGGAAATGTCCAAGCCCGTTTGCCAAGCCCACATCCCTGCGACCGAGTTTCTGAGATGGCATAACGAGAACAAATATCGACCATAGCGTATGGTCTACCGCACCGGCGCCCTCCCACCTTCACCTTTTTCTTCGGCATCTGTTCCACAAATGCCCGCGCCATCTCAATCCACGTCCTAAGCTCGCGCGCCTCGCTTAGCTGTTCTTCACCCACTCGAACCCGCTCATCACGCGACCGCGCATCTCCATCGCCGCCGCGCCGCGCTTGAGCGCTTCGTCGTTCTGATCTTTCCCTACGCGGAACATCATGCGTTCGCGATTCACGGCGCAGAGCATGTTGCCGCTGAGCATGAGCAGGTCCCGCTGAACATTTTCTTCTCGGTCACGTCTGCGCGGTCGCCGAGGATCTTGCGGACGCGCTCGTTCATCGCTTCGTCGAGGGCCATCGCGCTCAGGCTTTCCGCGCCGTGATGAACCATGTGCTCGAAGGTCCCCACACGCCGTTCTTCTTGACGTAGGGCGATAGCGTCTCGCGCAGCGCCGCGATCACCTGCGGCTTGAGGCGCACGCCTTCGTCACCCGCGAGTCGCATGATTTCGCCAGCTGGGCCGAGCGTCGTTGCGAACTCGACTGCTTCCTCGAGATCGCGGCCGATGCAGATGTCGGTGTCGAAGCGCTCGAAGTTGATGCGATCGAATCCCGCGCCGCGCAGCATCGCGCTGACCATGTCGGGTCCGGCCATCGAGAACGGTCCCGGACCGCAGTGCACTTCGCCGGTCTCTTCGGGTTTCGCGACGGGCACGATCTGTTTCACGCGCAGCTCGGCCTGATGCACCCACGGATTCTCTTCGCGCTTGCGCCAGACGATCTGCGTGAGCGTGCCGCCGGGCTTGAGCGCGTTGGCGATGTTGCGCATCGCGGCGCCGGGCATGTTGAAGAACATCGTGCCGAAGCGCGCGAAGGCGTGATCGTACGGGCCGCGCAGGTCGTCGCTCTGCACGTCGGCGACGAAGAAGTCTGCGTTGTCGACTTGCGCCGCCTTCGCCTCGCTCGTCGCCGCGTCGATGAAGTTCTTTGCGCAATCGACGCCGACCGCGCGGCCCTTCGGTCCGACCATCTGCGCGATCCGCACCGTGCTGTCGCCGAACCCGCAGCCAACGTCGAGCACACGCGCGCCGGGTGCGAAAGGCTTGCGCGAGAAGAGCTCATCGCTATGGCCGGAAAGTCCCGCGACGACGAGATGTCGGAAGCGCGTGAATTTCTGGAACAGGATGGTGTTCCAGGCCTCGACGATGACGGCGTTGTCGCTCATGGCCGCTCCCCATTCGCTCGCGGAGCGCACAGTATGCAACGCGACATTCCGTTACGGGCACTCACGCGCGAAACGGGCTACATTTGGCCCTCGCTTCGTCTCGAAGGGAGCATCCATGGCTGAGCACAAAGGGAAGTGTTTCTGCGGCGCGGTCGAGTTCACCGTCACCGGCGAGCCGGAGGCGATGGGCTTCTGCCATTGCGAATCGTGCCGGCATTGGTCGGCCGGTCCGGTCAACGCGTTCTCGCTGTGGAAGCCCAACGCGATCAAGATCACCAAGGGCGCGAACAACATCGGCACCTACAACAAGTCGCCGACGAGCTTCCGCAAGTGGTGCAAGACCTGCGGCGGCCACATCTACACCGATCATCCGCCGATGGGCCTGATCGACGTCTACGCCGCGGTGATCCCGTCGCTCAAGTTCAAGCCGGGCGTGCACGTGAATTACGGCGAGAAGGTGCTCTCGATCAAGGACGGCCTGCCCAAGCAGAAGGATTTCCCGAAGGAGATGGGCGGCTCGGGCGTGACGCTGCCGGAGTAGCGCGAAGCTGACGCTACTTCAGGATGCGCGAGATCACCGCGTAGCGTCGCGCCGGCTCGGGCTCGCCGGTCGTCGCCTCGTCGACAGCGATCGCGCGCGCTTCGTCGTAGATCCACTGCGCGAGCTGCTCGGTGTCGGCGCCCTTCATCGGCGCGAGCTCGGCTTGCAGCATCAATCGGAACGGCCGGCCGAGCGGCTCGACCGCATCTTCGAACGACGTGCCGGCGACCGCCGCCTGAACCGCGACGCGTCGATGGCGATGGCGCAGGCAGCTCGCCCAGTAGGCTTCGAGCGCGCGCACGAGACGTTGCGGGCTGGGCTCGCCGCTCGCGAGCACCTGCATGACGTCCTGCAGGACGAGCTGGAGGAACTGCTTGTGCAAGTCCAGCGCCTGCGCCGTCGTCGTGCGTTCACCGCTCATCGTTCTCGTCCTTGAGACCGCCCCCGGTAGGCGCGCCTCATCTTATACACTGATTTCTGTCCTATGACCCAAATCAATGGCACCGCGTTTTCCGACGGCGTCCGCTTCGAGTGCACCGGCTGCGGCGAATGCTGCCGCGCCCGACACGGCTACGGCTACATCTACGTGTCGCTCGCGGAGCGCCGACGCCTCGCGCGCGAGCTCGAGATGACTACGTCCGAGTTCACCCGCAAGCACTGCGAGACGACCGATGGGCACGTGCACCTGCGTGACCCGTCGAACGACTGCCAATTCCTCGACGGCGCACGCTGCACGGTTTACGCTGCGCGCCCGCAGCAATGCCGCACCTGGCCGTTCTGGCCGGAGAACATGTCGCGCAAGGTTTGGGAAAACGAAGTGAAGCGCGATTGCGAAGGCGTCGGCATCGGCCGCTTCTATTCGCGCGAAGAGATCGAGGCGATCCTCGCCAAGCAGGCGTCGTAGCGATGCAGATCGCGCTCGCACCGATGGAAGGCCTCGTCGACGACATCCTGCGCGACGTGCTGACGCGTGTCGGCGGCATCGACTGGTGCGTGACCGAGTTCATCCGCGTCAACGATCTGCTGCTGCCCGAGCACATCTTCCATCGATTTGCGCCGGAGCTGCGATCGGGCTCGCGCACGCGTGCCGGCACCTCGATGCGCGTGCAGCTGCTCGGCTCCGACCCTGAAGCTCTCGCCGAAAACGCGGCGCTCGGCTGCGAGCTCGGCGCGCCGGTGATCGATCTCAACTTCGGTTGCCCCGCGAAGACGGTGAACAAGTCGCGCGGCGGCGCTGTTCTCTTGAAAGAGCCGGAGCTCCTGCACCGGATCGTCCGCGCCGTTCGCGCCGCGGTGCCGGCGCAGATTCCGGTCACCGCGAAGATGCGGCTCGGCTACGAGACGCCCGACCCCGCGCTCGACTGCGCTCGCGCACTCGCCGACGGCGGTGCGTCGCAGATCGTCGTGCACGCGCGAACCAAGGTCGACGGCTACAAGCCGCCGGCGCATTGGGAATGGATCGCGCGGGTTGCCGATGCGGTCGACGTTCGCGTCTTCGCCAACGGCGAGATCTGGAGCGTGGATTGCTGGCGGCGCTGTCGCGAAGTCAGCGGCGTCGACGACATCATGCTCGGGCGCGGCATCGTCGCGCGCCCCGATCTTGCGCGACAGATCGCCGCAGCGCGGGCAGGGCAGGAGATCGAGCCGATGAGCTGGGCCGAGCTCGAGCTGGTGATCGCCGATTTCTGGGCGCAGGTGCGCCGCAAGCTCGCCCCGGCTTACGCGCCGGGTCGGCTCAAGCAGTGGATCGGATTGCTGACGCGCAATTATCCGGAAGCCACACAACTCTTCGCCGCGATCCGCCGCGAGCACGACTGCGCGGTGATCGACGCGCTGCTCGACCGCTCAGCGCCTCGCGCGAGCGCGCGGCTCGCCGCATAGCATCTCCACCGCGGACTTCGCGGTCGCGATCAGCGACGCCTTCGCCTCGCCACTGCGCGCGCGCAACGCGAGCGTCTGGATGATCGCGGTCGCGAGCCGGCCGAGCATCCTGGTGTCGGCGCTGCTCGCGAGATCGCCATCGGCGATCGCCTTCCTGAACCGCGCTTCGAAAGCGCCGTCGAGCCGCTTCAAGCCTTGCGCGAACGCTTCGCGCACGACGGGATTGGTCGCGGCTTCGGTCGCGGCAGTGACCGTGCTGAAGCAGCCGCGCTGACCGTTCTCGCCCGCGACGTAGACGTCGATCGCCGCGGTGTAGACCTGCAGCAGCGCTTTCGACAGCGGTTGATCGGCCGCGAACGCGGCCTTGATGAATGCGCGGCTGCCGTCGCTGTAGCGCTCGAGCGCCTTGAGATAGAGCTGCTCCTTGTCGCCGAACGCGGCGTAGAGGCTCGGGCGATTCATGCCCATCCTCTCGGCCAGCGTGTCGAGCGACGTGCCGGAGTAGCCGCCTTCCCAGAACGCTTCCATTGCGCGCGCGAGCGCCTTGTCGGGCTCGTAGGCGCGCGGCCGGCCGCGAGGGCGCTTGGCGGGAGTGGCGGGGCTATTTTGTGCCATTCGGTATCTTAATCCTTGACCGGAACTTATTTTATGCGATACGGTATAAAAACAATATCCCTGAGGAGAGCATCACCATGGAACTCTATTTCTCGCCGCTGGCCTGCTCGATGGCCACCCGCATCTCCCTCTACGAAGCCGGCGTCGACGCGCGCTTCCTGCAGGTCGACGGTCGCGCCAAGAAGGTCGCCGACGGCTCCGACTTCCTTGCGGTCAACCCGATGGGTATGGTGCCGGCGCTGCGGATCGACGATGGCACGATCCTCACCGAAAACCCCGCGATCCTGCTCTACGTCACGGACCGCCATCCGAAGCTCGCACCGAAAGACGGGGTCGATCGTTACAAGCTCGTGCAATGGCTGTCGTTCGTCGGCACCGAGCTGCACAAGGTCGTGTTCAATCCGCTGATCGACCCGTCGAGCAACGACGGCGCGAAGGAATACGCGCGTTCAAAAGTGAAGGCGCGCCTGGATTATTTGAATGCCTACCTGAAGGGTCGCGAATTCCTGCTCGATCGCTTCACCGTCGCCGACGCCTATCTGACGACGGTGCTCAACTGGGCGAACTTCACCGGCGTGGATCTCAAGCCGTGGGCGGCGGTGACGGAGTACGTTCAGCGCATGCAGGCGCGACCCGCGGTGAAGAAGGCGCTGAGCGAGGAATTCGGGCTCTACAAGGAGCAGCAGGCGCGCCGTGAGGCGCAGAAGGCCGCGACCGCGTAGGCGCTACTTCTTCCCGCTGGCCGCGGCTTCCTTCGCCGCGCGCCAGCGTCCCATCTGCTCCGCCGTCCAGACTTCCTGCACGTTGTAGAACTCTTTCGACGTGCGCGCGCCTTCGGGGATGACGACCCAGGGCTGCTTCGACGACGTGAAGATGTGGATGTCGGGCGGCATGAGATCGGGATCGTCGAGCGTACCGACGCGGATGAAGCACGTCGCGTCACCACTGCCGGCGTAGTGCGACCACACGGCGACCTTGCACTTCGGGCAGCGCGCGATGCGCTGGCCCTTGCCGCTGTGCGAAGGCGTGTCGACGAGCTCGAGCTTTCCTTCGAGCAGCTCGACGGCGCCTGCCTCGACCACCGCATTCAGCGCGAAAGCGGTTCCGGTCTCGCGCTGGCACCAGCGGCAATGACAGCAGTGGACGATGATCGGTGCGCGCTTGACCCGATAGCGGACCGCTCGACACGTGCAGCCGCCGTCGACGGGGAATTCCTCGCTCATGTGTCGCCATCCATGTGGTCGATTTCGCTAGGACTATAGATCAGACGTCTCCGAATGCCGACAGGTTTCGGTGTTGCGGAAAATTTTCCCGAAACCTTCGGCGGACCCCGCAGGGTCTAAGCCGGTGAGTGCAGGAATTACCTGCAACACACGGAAGGAATCCGCCAAAGGAGACACCCCATGAGCAAGAAGATGATGTATCGATCCATCCAGGCGGCGTCGTTCGCGGCGCTGCTGGCCAGCGGTGCGGCGTTCGCCGACGGCCGCGTCACGGTCGACACCAACGATCGCGATACGAAGACCACGTATGACGCCACGACCGCCGACGACAACAAGCCGCACAGCGCATCGCTCGGCACCGCGATCAGCGATACGGCGATCACCGCGAAGGTGAAGGCAAAATTCGCGAGCGACTCGCGGCTGAAGAACACCGACATCAGCGTCGAGACCGCCAACGGCATCGTGAACCTGACCGGTTCCGCGCCGAGCATGACGGTGAAGCGCACCGCCACCGATCTCGCCAAGAACGTCGACGGCGTCGTCGACGTCGACAACAAGATCGTGACGCCGGCGGGCGCCGAGGTGTCGTCGATGGAGGCGAAGTCCAAGAGCGCCACGGACAAGACCGAGCGCGTCGCGTCCGACAGCTGGATCACCACCAAGGTGAAGGCCGCGCTGCTCGCCGACCATCGCACCAAGGGCACGGAGATCAGCGTGAAGACGGTGAACAAGGTCGTGCACCTGACCGGTAACGTCGACTCGCAGGCCGAAGTCGACAGCGCGAAGCAGATCGCGCGCGGCATCAAGCACGTCCGCAAGGTCGACACGAGCGGCTTGAAGGTCGGCACCAATAGCTGATGACGCAGTCGAAGTAACAGGGGGCCGCCGAAGAGGCGGCCCTCTCGTTTGAGGAGAGAGAACGACAAGGAGGAAGCTGCAATGAGCCTCGGAATGATTTTCCTGATCGTCGTGCTGCTCGCCCTGATCGGCGCGCTGCCGACCTGGCCGCACAGCCGTTCGTGGGGCTACTACCCGAGCGGCGGTCTCGGCGCCCTGCTGGTGATCCTGATCATCCTGGTACTCCTCGAAAAGATTTGACGAGCGCGGGGTGCGGGAAGCGACGCCGGCTTTCAAGCCGGCGTCGTCTTGTACACTTCCTGCAGGGAGAAAGGGGAGACCTTCATGAAGCCGATGCACTTCGCGGCCGTCGCCGCGCTTTCACTCGCTGCCTGCCACACGGAGCCCGCGCGCGACACCGCCGTCGCAGCACCGGCGCCGAGCTCCGCATCGAATTATTCCGGTCACGGTCTCGAGAGCGTGAGCAAGGACACGCTCGCGAGATTCGCACCGCCCGCGCTCGCACCCGAGGTCACCGAGCCGATCCAGGCGATGCTCGACGTGCGCGCGCCCGGCGCGGGCGCCACCAGCGGCGACGGCAAGCGCCTGTTCTTCTCGTGGACGGTCACCGGCGTGCGCCAGCTCTGGCGCCTCGATGGTCCGCAACGCTTTCCGGTGCAGCTGACCGGTGGCGAGGACGCGACGACGATGGGCGGACAGGCGCCCGATGATTCCTTCATCGTCGTCTCGCGCGATCGCAACGGCGAAGAGAATCCCGGGCTGTTCTGGCAGAGCCCCGACGGCGGGCCGCTGCACGAGATCCAGCACAAGAAAGGCGTGCAGACGTTCCCCGAATTCGTCAGCGACGATTCGAAGTGGGTGTACTTCCGCGCCAACGACGTCAAGCCCGACAGCTTCGTGATCTATCGCTGGGAGAAGGCCACCGGCAAGCGCGAAGTCGTGTTCGATCAGGAAGGCTTGTGGTCGATCGTCGATCACACCGCGCAGGGGCGCTTGCTGCTGACAAAGGCGACCGGCTCGACCTCGGCGGAATTCTGGGACTTCGATCCGAAGACAAAAGCGCTGACGCCGGTGATCGGCCAGGACGAGCGCGAGGAGTACGGCGTTCTCTTCGCCGCGCAGCCCGATGAATATCTGGTGCAGACGTCCAAGCTCGGCGAATTCCGCCGGCTCTATCGCTTCAAGGCAGGCAAGCTCGATCCGGTGACGCCGGAGATGAAGCACGACGTCGAGCAGTACCAGATCGACGATCCGCGCAAGCGCATCTATTACACGGTCAACGACGACGGCTACACGCGGCTGCACGTGATGGACGCGAGAACCTTCAAGGAGATCGCGCTGCCGAAATTGCCGGCGGCGGATCACGTCGACGTCGCCAGCATCAGTCACGACGGCCGCTTCGTCACGCTCGCAGTTTCGTCGAGCAACACGCAGACGCAGAGCTACGTGCTCGACTGGAAGACGCGCAAGCTCACGCAGTGGCACACGCCGAGCGCGCCCGAAACTGATCTCTCGCGCTTCGTCCCGGCGAAGCTCGAGCACTACCCTGCGCGCGACGGTACGCCGATCCCGATGTTCGTGCGTCGTCCCGCTTCATGCGCGACGAGCGCCGATCCGTGTCCGGTGGTCGTGATCTTCCACGGCGGTCCCGAAGGGCAGGCACGACCGTACTTCAGCGGGAGCGCGCAGCTCTTCACCGACGCCGGCTTCGTCGTCGCGGAGCCGAACGTGCGCGGCAGCGACGGCTACGGCCGCACCTGGTTCCACGCAGACGACGGGCCGAAGCGCCTGAACGTCATCACCGACATCGAAGACGCGTCGAAGTACGTGAGGAGCGCTTGGGCGAAGAACGGCAAGGCGCCGAGAGTCGGCATCTACGGCGGCAGCTATGGCGGCTACTCATCGCTCATCGGCATGACGATGTTCGCCGGTGCCTACGATGCCGGCGTGGAGATCGTCGGCATCAGCAACCTGGTCACGTTCCTGCAGAACACCGCGCCTTATCGGCGCAAGCTGCGCATCACCGAGTACGGCGATCCCGACCAGGATCGCGATGCGCTGGTGAAGCTCTCGCCGGTCACCTACGTCGATCGCGTGTCAGCGCCGCTGCTGATGATCCAGGGCGCGAACGATCCGCGCGTGCCGGTCGGCGAAGCCTTGCAGATCCAGGAAGCACTGCAGAAGAAAGGCGTGCCGAATCGGCTGGTGATCTTCCCCGACGAGGGTCACGGCGCGCAGAAGCGGTCCAACGTCGCGCTGCAGATCGGCTACTCGCTGCAGTTCTTCAAGGAGCACCTGCAGGGGCAGTGAGCGACGTCGCGCGCGGCCGGTCCGCGCGACCGACCATGCCGCGGCTGCCCGCGCCGTAGTCGTCGCGATTGACGTCGCGCCAGACGAGCATCGAGCCGAAGCGCTTCGATGCATCGGTCTCGAATCCCGCTTCTCCGCTCCACGACGGCGGATTGCGGAACGTGCCGGCGAGCATGTCCCAGATCGGCAGGTCGGCGAAGTTGTAGTTGTGCACGCCGCGCTGATGGTGCACGCAGTGCGCTTCCGGCCGCTGGATGACGTAGCCGAGCCACGCCGGCGTGCGCACGTTCCAGTGCTGGAACATTCCGTAGAACGCGGCGATGTAGCCGACCGCAGCGGCAGCGACCGGATCGAGCCCGAGCACGAGCGTGGTCACGACCACCGACAGCGACGCGTAGGCCAGCATGTCGCCCGGGTGGAACAGCACCGAGCCCGGGATGTCGATCCGCTGCGCGCTGTGATGCATCTGATGGAAGCCGCGCCAGAGCGTGTCGAAGCGATGCGTGCTGCGGTGCCAGAGATAGTTGAACAGCGAGAGCACGATGTAGCCGACGATGGTTCCGCGAACGACGCCGAGCGCGCTGCCGTCGACGAGGCGATGATCGGCGAGCCACTGCGTCGGCAACAGGAGCGGCGCGAGCGTGGACGCGCCGGCGAGCAGGAACAGGAAGCCGACGCCGATCCAGCGCCAGCCGCGCCGGGTGGGGAAGCGCCGCGCCGGCCAGCGCGCCTCGACCGCGAGCATGACGAAGAACGTGACCGGGATCAGCAGGCTGAAGAAGTCGATGGCGTCCATGGCAAGCTCCCAACGCGGGACCTTACACCGTAAGGTCGATGCGACAAGGATAGCCTTACAGTGTAAGATGTCAAGCGCATATGCCCGCCAAGCGCAAATCCGCCCGGACCCCGAAGCGTCGGGAGCCGCTGAGCCGCGACGTCATCGAGCGCGCCGCGCTCGAGCTGATCGACGCGCATGGGCTCGAGGATTTCAGCACGCGCAAGCTCGGCCAGAAGCTCGGCTGCGAGGCGATGAGCATCTATCACCACTTCCCGAGCAAGGCGCACCTGTTCGACGCGCTGGTCGACCGGGTCGTCGGCGGGATTGCGCTGCCGCCGCCGGATGCGCATCCGACCGTGGCGTTCCGCGAGCTCGCCGCTGGATGGCGCGCGATGGCGCTGCGGCATCCCGGGTTCTATCCGGTGCTGTCCGTGCACCGGATGAATTCCGAAGTCGGCGTGCGCTTCCTCGATCGCATCGTCGCCGCGTTGCACGCAGGCGGCCTCGAGCGTGAGCACGCGGCGCGGATCTTCCGCGTCGTCGGCTATTACCTGATGGGCGCAGCGCTCGACGAGATCTCCGGCTATGCGAAGGGTCCGTCATCGCTCAAGCCGATCGGGAATGAGGAGCTGAAGCAGCGCTTCCCCCACATCGCCGACGCGGGCGAATTCTTCAAGCCCGGCGACTTCGACAAGACGTTCGAGATGGGGCTCGATCTGCTGGTCGATGCGAGCGGGCTGCCGCCGCCGCCGCCGCGCAAGAAGCGCTCTGCTACTTAGCGGCTGACACTCGCCAAACGACATTGCCCACGTCGTCGGCGACCAGCAGCGCGCCCGACTTGTCGACCGCGACGCCGACCGGTCGCCCGTACGCCTTGCTGTCCTCGACCATGAAGCCGGTGAGCACGTCCTCGGGCTTGCCGCTCGGCTTGCCGTTGGCGAACGGCACGTAGACGACCTTGTAGCCCGACAGCGGCTTGCGGTTCCACGAGCCGTGCTCGCTCACGAACGCGCCGCCGGAATATTTCGACGGCAACAGCTTGCCGCGATAGAACGCGAGCCCGAGCACCGCGACGTGCGAGCCCATCGCGTAATCCGGAACGATCGCCTTGTCGACGAGATCGGGCCGCTTGTCCGGCGTGCGCACGTCGACGTGCTTGCCGTAATAGCTGTACGGCCAGCCGTAGAAGCCGCCGTCCTTCACCGAGGTGATGTAGTCGGGCACGAGATCGCTGCCGATCTCGTCGCGCTCCTGCACGCTCGCCCACAGCGCGCCGGTGGTGGGCTCCCAGTCCATCGCGGTCGGATTGCGCGTGCCGGTCGCGAACGGACGCTTCTTGCCGGTCGCGCGATCGATCTCGGTGATCTCCGCGCGATCCTTCTCGGCTTCGACGCCGTTCTCCTGCACGTTGCTGTTGCTGCCGACGCCGACGTAGAGCTTCGACCCGTCGGCGCTCGCGACGAGGCTCTTGGTCCAGTGATGGTTGAAGGGGCCGCCCGGCAGATCGCAGAGCTTCACGCCTTGCGCCGTGATCCTGGTGTCGCCCTCGTGATACGAAAACCGTAGCACCGCATCTGTGTCGGCGACGTAGAGGTCGTTGCCGACGAGGGCCATGCCGAACGGCGAGTGCAGGTTCTCGAGGAACGCGGCGTGCGTCTCGGCGACGCCGTCGCCGTCCTTGTCGCGCAGCAGCGTGATGCGATCGGGGCTGTCCACGCCGGCGCCGGACTTCTTCATGATGATCTTGGCCGCGAAGCCCTTGATGCCCGTGTTCTCCTTCGGGCGATCCGACGGCGCGTTCGTCTCGGCGACCAGCACGTCGCCGTTGGGCAACACGTAGATCACTCGCGGATGCTCGAGCCCGCGATAGAACGCGTTGACCGCGAGTCCCGCGGCCGGCGTCGGCTTCTGATCCGCCGCCCAGCCGAGCGGCGTCGCCGTGTGCACGGTCGGCAGCAGCTCCTTGTTCGGCTCGGGCAGCTTGGGATCGGGCCCCGTCTGCTGGTCGATCGGGATCTGGGACGTGTCGGCCAGCGCGGCGAGCGGCAGTGCGAGGCAGAGCGCAAAGAGGACGTTCTTGTTCATGGCAAACTGTCCGTGCGGTTCGCAGGTGAGAACCATAACTTAAGTAGACAGCGGTGCAAAAGGAGAGTGCGCCATGCCGCAAAGCCGTCTCGCCAAGCTCGGTCTCGTCGCAATCAGCCTGCTTTGGGGCGCGGGCGCCACTGCCGCCGCCAAGCCGGCGCAAGTCGACGGTGCGCGCATCCTCGCCGCCGACAAGGAGCCGGGGAACTGGCTGACCACCGGGCGCACCTACGACGAGCAGCGCTTCAGCCCGCTCGACAAGGTCAACGCGGGCAACGTCGAGAAGCTCGGGCTCGCATGGACCTACAAGGTCGACGTCGATCGCGGTACCGAGGCCACGCCGATCGTCGTCGACGGCACGATGTACACAACCGGCGCGTACTCGATCGTCTACGCGCTCGACGCGGCGACCGGCAAGCTGAAATGGAAATACGACCCGCAAGTGCCGCGCGAGATCTCCGGCGTGGGCTGCTGCGACGTCGTCAATCGCGGCGTCGCGGTGTGGCAGGGCAAGGTGATCTTCGGCTCGTTCGACGGCCGCCTGATCGCGCTCGATGCGGCGACCGGCAAGCGCGTCTGGGAAACCGACACGATCATCGATCACAACCGCAGCTACTCGGTGACCGGCGCGCCGCGCATCGTCAAAGGCAAGGTACTCATCGGCAACGGCGGCGCGGAACTCGGCGTGCGCGGCTACCTGTCGGCGTATGACGCGAGCGACGGCAAGTTGATCTGGCGTTTCTTCACCGTGCCCGGCGATCCGAAAGAGCAACTGCCGGACAACAACAAGAAGGCGATGGAGCTCGCGCGACCGACCTGGTTCGGCGATCAGTACTACGTGCAGGGCGGCGGCGGGACCGTGTGGGATTCGATGGCGTACGACGCCGATCTCGATCTGCTCTACATCGGCACCGGCAACGGCTCGATGTGGAATCGCACCGTGCGGAGCCAGGACAAGGGCGACAACCTGTTCCTGTCGTCGATCATGGCGCTCAAGCCCGACACCGGCGAATACGTCTGGCACTACCAGACGACGCCGGGCGATACGTGGGACTACACGGCGACGCAGCACCTGATCCTCGCGGACCTGACGATTGACGGCAAGCCGCGCAAGGTGATCATGCAGGCGCCGAAGAACGCGTTCTTCTACGTGCTCGATCGCAAGACCGGCGAGCTCATCTCCGCGACGCCGTACGCGCCGATGAACTGGGCGAGCGGCATCGACCCGAAGACGGGCAAGCCGATCGAGAATCCGGACGCCGACTGGACCAAGGCGGCGAAGACCACGGTCGTGCTGCCGGGGCCATTCGGCGCGCACAACTGGCAGCCGATGTCGTTCAATCCGAAGACCGGGCTCGTCTACATCCCGGCGCAGGAAGTCGCGACCGCGATCGCGCCGGACAACAACGCGAAGATGGTCGCGCGCAAGAGCACCTGGAACGTCGGCACGCAGCCGTTCGAGTTCCCGGAAGACGCGAAAGCGATCGAGCAGATCGCCGCCACTGTGAAGGGTCATCTCATCGCGTGGGATCCGGTCGCGAAGAAACCGGCGTGGACGCAGGACTATCCGCTGATGTGGAACGGCGGCACGTTGTCGACCGCGGGCAACCTGGTTTTCCAAGGCACCGCCGACGGACGCTTCGTCGCCTACGCCGCGGACACCGGCAAGAAATTGTGGGAGTCGCCCGCGAACACCGGCGTGATGGCGGGACCGGTGACGTTCACCGCGCACGGCGAGCAATACGTCACCGTGATGGCGGGCTGGGGCGGCGCCTACGGCTTGATCGGCGGTGCGATCACCAAGGGCGCGGGCTTCAAGGTGAAAGCCGAAGCGCGCGTGCTGACCTTCAAGCTCGGCGGCAAGGCGAAGCTGCCGCCGCCGAAGAACGACACGGTGCCGCTGCCGGATCCCCCGCCGGTCACCGCCGATGCGCAGACGCTCGGCCTCGGCCACGCGCTCTACAGCGGCTACTGCAGCGTGTGTCACGGCTTCAACGCGGTCGGCGGCGGCGTGCTGCCCGATCTGCGCTACCTGACGCCGGAGAAGCACAAGATCTTCGCGGGGATTCTCGCGGGCGCGTACTCGAAGAAAGGCATGCCCGTGTTCGCCGATCTGTTGCCGCCGCCGTACCAGGAAGCGATCCACCAGTACGTGATCAAGCGTGCGAACGATCTCAAGGATGAGCTGAAGGCGACGCCGAAGTGACGCGCGCCGCCGCGGCGCTCGCGCTGATCGCCGTCGCCGCTCACGCCGACGACACTCCTGCGCCCGCCGAGCTCGGCCCGATCGTCGTCACGCCGACGCGCATCGAGCAGGCGCCGTTCGACGTGCCGGCGGCGATCGACGTCATCTCCGCGCGCGACATCGACGACAACCGTCTCGGCGTCAACGCGTCGGAAACCTTGTCGACGCTTCCGGGTGTGCTCGCGCGCGATCGGCAGAACTACGCGCAGGACCAGCAGATCTCCGTGCGTGGATTCGGCACGCGCGCGCCGTTCGGCATCGTCGGCACGAGGCTCTACGTCGACGGCATCCCCGCCTCGTCGCCCGACGGGCAAGGGCAGGTCTCGCATTTCAATCTCGATTCCGCCGAGCGCATCGAAGTGCTGCGCGGACCGTTCGCGACGCTCTACGGCAACGCCGCCGGCGGCGTGATCCAGATCTTCACCGCGCCCGGCACGACGCCGCCGCAAGCAGAATGGGAAACCGTCGCGGGCAGCTACGGCACGGTCCGCTCGAGCCTCAACGCGCGCGGCGCGACGGACGCCGTCGACTACAACGTCGACTTCACGCATTTCCAGACCGACGGCACGCGCGGACACGCGTGGGCACGCAGGGAGTCGGGCAACGCGCGCGTGAGCTTCGACCTGCATGGCGGACGCCGGCTCACGCTCGTCGCCAACACGGTCGCGATCCCGCACGCGCAGGATCCGCTCGGCCTCACGCGCGATCAGTTCGAGACCGCGCCGCGCGCGGCATCGCCGACGGCCGTGACCTTCAACACGCGCAAGAGTGTTCGGCAGACGCAGGAAGGGCTGGTGTTCGAGCAGCAGCTGCCGTTCGGACAGTCGCTGCGCGCGATGGGCTACTACGGCACGCGCGCCGTCGAGCAATTCCTGTCGGTCCCGGCGGCGGCGCAGGCGAGCCCGACGCATTCCGGCGGCGTCGTCGACCTCGACAACGATTACGAAGGCGGCGATCTGCGCTGGACGCTCGCAGCGTCGCCGCTGCAGCGCGCGCTCAAGGTGGTCGTCGGACTCTCCTACGATCTGCAGCGCAGCCATCGCCTCGGCTACGAGAATTTCATCGGCAGCGAGCTCGGCGTCAAAGGCACTCTGCGTCGCGACGAGGACAACCGCACGTTCGACTTCGATCAGTACGCGCAGGTCGGCTGGGAGTTCGCGACCGACTGGTCGGTGCTCGCCGGCGTGCGCAACAACCACGTGCGGCTCGTCACCGCGGATCACTACTTCAGCTGCCCGCCGAATTGCGACGACAGCGGCTCCGTCGATTTCCGCAAGGTCACGCCGGCGGTCGCGCTGATGTACAGCGCGCATCCGCATCTGAAGACGTATCTCTCGTACGGCGAGGCGTTCGACTCGCCGACCTTCGCGGAGATCGCGTATCGGCCGGACGGTGCGTCGGGTCTCAACACGGACCTGAAGCCTGCGCGCACGCGCAACGGCGAACTCGGTGTGAAGTGGCAGGTCACGCCGTCGACGTTCTCGCACCTCGCGGTATTCGATGCGCTCACCCGCGACGACATCGTCGTGCTGAGCGCGAGCGGCGGCCGGACGGTGTACGGGAACGTCAGTCCGGTGCGCCGTATCGGCGCGGAGCTCGGTGCGGAGAATCAGCTCGCGGAGAAGTGGCGCGCACAGGTGAGCTACACCTTCGTCGACGCGCGCTTGCCCGATCGCAATCGGTATCCCGGCGTGCCGGCGTCGAGCGCCTTCGCCGCGCTGCGCTACGGCGGCGAGGAGCGCTGGAACGCGGCGATCGAGGGCACGTTCCTGAGCCACGTCGAAGCCAACTCGGCAAACACGTTCTCGGCGCCGGCGTATGCGCTGCTCGGCGCCAACGGCGGCTATGCCTGGAGCGTCGGTCACTGGCGCGTGAAGGGCTTCGCGCGCGTCGACAACATCCTCAACCGCAACTACGCCGGCTCGGTGATCGTCAACGACGCCAATCAGCGCTACTACGAGCCGGGACCCGCGCGATCGGCGTACGCCGGCGTCGACATCCGCGTTCGTTATTGAAGGAGCCGCACATGCTCGGAATCTGGGGCGCACACGCGCAGACGTTTCTTCTCACGCTCGCCGTCATCACGACGCTCGTCGCGGCGCTGCCGATCTTCCTGATGCCGATGACCTGGGCGAAGCCGCTCGGCTGGCGCATCCCCGAAGACAAGGACCTCGCGCTCTATTTCGGACGCTGCCTCGGCGCGTTCGTGCTGATCCTCGAAGCGTTCTGGTTCCACGCGTCGATCACGGGCGCCGATCTCTGGCTCGCGTTCGAGATGGCCGCGGCGGCAGCGGGCCTGATGGTCCTCGTGCACATCGTCGGCGCGGTGCAGAAAGTGCAGCCGCTTTCGGAGACGATCGAGATCTTCGTCTACGGCGCGCTGTTCGTGCTGACGCTGCTGTTCTGGCCGCCGGTGCAGCTCTAGCTCGGGCGCGCGATCGGCGCGTGGTCCGCGAGCCCCTTGTGCCCCGCATGCCGCGCGCAGTGCGCGCAGCAGTAGATGGTGTCGCCGGCCTCGACGCCGTGACCGACGATCTTGCAGTTGCAATGGGCGCATGTCGGCGCCACTGCGTGGATCGCGCATTCGAAGCTGTCGAAGGTGTGGCGATTGCCCTCGATGATCACCTCGAACGAGCGCTCGTAGTCGTTGCCGCAAACTTCACACTTGGCCATGGCCGGCTCCAGTTTCCGTACTGGAATGCGACTGTGCCGGGGCGGCTTGGTTCACTGACGTAAAATCACGCCCATGCTCGAAAGCATCAGCGGCACCGACGTTTCCCACGTCATCCAGCTCTCGGTGGCCCCGGTGTTCCTGCTCGCCGGCATCGGCTCGATCATCGGCGTGATGGCCAATCGCCTGGCGCGCGTGGTCGATCGCGCGCGCATGCTCGAAGCGAAGCTGCCGGGCGCGGAAAAAGAGGCTTACGCGGACCTGCACACGCGGCTCATGACGCTCGCGACGCGCGCGAACCTGATCAGCCACGGTCTCGCGATGTGCGTGCTCACCGC
>Ga0070741_10007434_pt1 | contig 22650 bp, 15 predicted proteins | sample Coa_R1_4_FD_66440 | JGI IMG/M metagenome (GOLD analysis project Ga0070741, IMG submission 66440) | Surface soil microbial communities from Centralia Pennsylvania, which are recovering from an underground coalmine fire - Coalmine... | ecosystem: Environmental > Terrestrial > Soil > Unclassified ... | reverse complement strand
CAACCTCTTTAGGGGCTACATCTAACTGTCGCTGATAGCACGCATGAGGCAAGAGAAAAGGAGACAGATTTTGGCGGGGAAGATTTTGTTTCTTATTCCTGACATCTTCTGACAGGGATTTCGTGTTATACTTACTCAGAGCTAATGCAATCTCACAGAATAGATATAAGGAGGGAGCCTTTGCGAGCAGATCGACTCCTTTCTCTCCTCTTGCTTTTACAGGCGAGAGGACGAATGACGGCGCAGGAGCTGGCGGAACGGCTGGAAGTTTCGGAACGCACCATTTATCGCGATATCGGCGCGCTCAGTTCGGCGGGGATACCCGTCTACACTGAAAGCGGGCCGGGCGGGGGCTGCGAACTTGTCGATGGCTATCAGACGAAGCTGACAGGATTGACGACGGCGGAGGTGCGGGCGCTCTTCCTCCTCAGCCTCTCCGGTCCACTCGCCGATTTAGGGCTGGATCGCGCGCTGGACGATGCGCTGCTGAAGCTCTCGGCAGCTCTTCCTATCACCGCTCGCTCCGATGCGGCTCAGGTCCGTCAGCGCATCCATATGGATACAACAGCGCAGGATCATGCCAATCGCGCTCTATCCCATCTCGGGCTTATTCAGGAGGCCGTGTGGCAGGATCGCAGGCTGCAACTGACGTATGGCAGGTATGTCCGTCAGGACTTTGAGCCTTATGGGCTGGTTTCCAAAGCCAATGTCTGGTACCTGGTGGGAACTACCGCGGGCGAGATGCAGGTGCTGCGCGTCTCTCGCATTCAAGCCGCAGAGCTAACCGAACAACGCTTCGTTCGCCCTGACACGTTCGACCTTGCTAACTACTGGACCGAGTGGAGCAACCGTTTCTTTGTCAATCACTCTTCGAGTTCCAAAGAAAAAAAAGCGATTATATTATTGAATGGCCGCGCGCAAAATAAAAAAACAAATTATGTTGACAAAAGTCAAAAAATAAAAAAATTTCGTTATTCGAGTCACTCCGCACGCCCTGGTGTGTCCTCCAATATAAAAAAAATAATTTTGAAACATACTGCGTAAATTAAGCCCCGTCAACCGTTCCCGCCTTCTCTCGCGAGTCCTTCGCTAATTAAGCATAATAAAGCCCCACCGTGAGCTAGAAGGCTCTGGTGGGACTCTTTAGAGTTGCGCCTACAGGATGCAAAGCTCTAGAAACTTAGGACAAGATGACTTCCTGCTTTGCCAGCGTTTCTGTGACAACGGCTGCCAGCGCCTTGATGAACAGAGGCGAGGTGTTGAGCGACTGGGTACGGGCGAACTGGATGCCGTGTATCTCCGCCTGCTCGCGAGCGCCAATTTCGATATCGTAGAGAATTTCAAGGTGGTCAGCCAGGAATTGCACGGGCGCGATCAGAACGTGGGTGTGTCCCGCCTGCTTCAATTCGGGGATCACATCAGCGAAGTCGGGTTTGAGCCACTCTTCGGGCGTGTGACCCGCGCTCTGATAGCAGAAGGACCAGCGATGATCCGGCAATCCCGCCAGCTTCGCCACGGCAGCAGCGGTCTCCTTGAGATCGTTAATGTAGTCCGGCTCGTTTTCGATGACGCGCTTGGGCATGCTGTGCGCGGTCAGCAGCACGGGAACGCGGTCTCGTACGTCGGGAGGGAAGTTGTCCAGGGCCTCTTTGACGCGGTCCGCCAGGGCCTGCAAGAAGAAAGGCTGCATATGCCAGTCTTCGGCAATTTTCAGTTCCATATCTGCGCGTTCCAGGTCGCTGAAGGCATCTTTGAGCATGCGCACGTAACCGCTCATAATAATGGGCGAGTACTGGGGTGACATGATGATGCCGACCAGCGTGCGCGCACCTTCAGCGGCCTCCGGCACGACATCGGCGATAAAAGGAGGCGCGAAACGCATGCCCGCGACCGCGTGATAAGTTGTGCCGTCGGCGCTCTGGCGATTGAGCTCTTCCTCCAGGGCCGCCGCCTGTTCGCGGGTAATGTGTAGCAAGGGGGAGCCGCCGATCAGATCGTAACGGCGTCGGAACTCGTCGATCACCTCCTGCGAGGCGGGGCGACCACCATAGACGTGTTTCAGGTAAACGGGGATATCATCGAGCGTGGCAGGCGACCCGTAGGTCATCAAGACCACACCAATATGCGAGTTTGCCATGCTGCTTTCTCTCCTTTATGCTCTTTTTGTGGCTGCATGTACGGCGTCAACGAGCTGGCGCAGCAGGCCAGGATCGGTGGGAGCAAGTACGCCGTGCCCCAGATTGAAGATATGTCCGGCGCGATTGTTGGCCCGACGCAAAATATCGTTCATCGCTTCTTCGATGACCGGCCAGGAGGTGAGCATCACCGTCTGGTCCAGATTTCCCTGAATGCCGTGGTCGTAGCCGATGCGGGCCCATGCCTCATCGAGATCGACGCGCCAATCCACGCTGATCACATCTCCGCCCGCCTCAGTCATGGCCTCTAGCAGAGCGGCGGTGCCGGTGCCAAAGTGGATGGAGGGCGCGCCGGTGGTCTTGACCTCTTCAAAGATGCGCTTAATATAGGGCTGGACATAGCGACGATAGACGCTGGGGCTGATCGCGCCGATCCAGCTATCAAAGAGCTGCACCACATCGGCTCCGGCCCGAATCTGCGCCACGAGATAGTCGGCCATCACCTTGCTCAGCTTATCCATCAGCAGGTGCCACGCTTCAGGCTGCCCGTACATAAATGCTTTGGCGAGGGCATAGTCGCGCGATGGCTTCCCTTCGATCATATAGCAGGCCAGGGTAAACGGCGAACCGGCAAACCCGATCACTGCCTGTTTCCCAGCCAGCTCGCGGCGCACCATGCTGGTCGCGGCCATCACATAAGGCGTTACCTCTTCGGCTGACGGTGTGCGCAACGCCTCGACATCTTTGAGCGTACGAATGGGGCTGCTAATGATCGGGCCGACCTCCGGCTGAATTTCGAAGTGGACGCCCATATCTTCCAGCGGCAGCATGATATCGGCGTAGAGAACAGCCGCATCGACGCCGAAGGTGTGTACGGGCATCAATGTGACCAGCGTGCAGAGCTCTGGCGTCTTCGCCATCTCTATGATACCGTATTTTTTACGCAGGTCGCGATACTCGGCAAGGCATCGGCCTGCCTGACGCATAAACCAGATGGGAGTCGCGTCAGGTTGCCTGAGGTGGCAGGCATCAAGAAAACGAGCGAGCCCGGTATGCGCGGGCTTAGAGGGTGAAGTTTGTTGCTGCATGCATTTTCCTTTTTCAAAAATATACCTTGAAATGTTCCCCCAACAGGGTCTGTAGGGGCAACTCCCACGATGCATCGGGGAGCTACAAGCGGTTGCCCTACCCCTGCGGAGTCGAAGTTCTTGGGCATGTCCTTCTATATAATAACGTGCCAACAGGTTTGTGGCAACAAGAATCTACAGGAATCTGCATAAAAATTGGTATCGTATGGAGATTTTGTGATGTTTGGACCTTGCGCTTGCCCTCGTTCTTTCTTTTTGGGCGCGTGGTTACGGGGTTTTGTAGAGCTTGAAGTTGGAGAAGCTGCCCTCAGCCGTGGTGATGGGGTCCAGGGTGCCGCTCGCCAGCGCGACCTCGCCGGTGGTATAGGTATTATCGTGGGCCTCTCCAACAAAAGTACCATTGATATAGAGCTTGAAGAGGTCGCCGTTGGCGCTCACAATCAACGTATTTTTTCCGTCCGTTGGCGCAATAGCCGGACTGAATGTAGGAGAGATCAGGACATGGTAGCTGGCATTCGCTCCTGAATCGTGGCGGCGAAAGAAAAATTGCCGCTGATTGTTGATCTCGAAATCGTAAAACTGGTCGCCTTTGAGACGCACCAGAATGCCTGTGTTGTAGCCTGTATCTAGCGTAGCGTCCACCTGCACGACTACATTATCCACGGGAAGAGCAAGCGGGCAGGGCTGCAAGAAGTTCGCTTGCGTGACGATGACATGATAGCTGCCGCCGCTAAATTTGCAGCTCGTGGCGTCTTCAGCCCAGAGGCTGTTGCTATTCTGCGCAAGGTCGTTGCTAAGAATGAGAGGGCCGAGGGCCACCTGCTGTAGCGAGATCGCCGTCGCGCTCCCCTGAGCTTGCCCGGTTGCATGATTCTGGGTCAGTCGCGCTATACTGGCTGATTGTCCATTGGGATCGGTTCCCGCGTGCGTCGTGCGCATAAGGTAAAGCGCGTAGATCAGGCTAAGGGGAAGAATAATGGTAATCAGTATACCTGTGATGATAATGCGCGTAGCTGTTACGCTTCTCTCTCTCTCCCTATCCGAGCGGCGTCGCAAAACTTTACGTCGTGGCACTGCATGAGGAACCAGCGTGTTTACTGCATTGTAAGAGCTTTGATAAAGTTCCGGCTGCACAGCGAACGGCGAAACCTCTGGCTGATCGTAGCTTTCCGCCGGAACGGCTGTTGGCCCGGTAGTGGGATCATCGGGCAGGATGATTGGCTGTGGTTGCTCAGATGCGACCTTCGTATGCTTCTTGTCCGGCTGCGAGATAGGTACTAGCTCGATAGGTCCAGAGGTAATGTGAAGCTCTGCTTTAGCCACTGTCTGCGGGAAATAAGGTCCTTGCGATGCGGATATAGCCAGGGCCGCTCTATAGGCGTCAGCCAGATCCTGAGCTGTTTGAAAGCGCCACTTAGGGTCTTTAGCCAGTGCGCGCAGAATTATCGCATCGATCTCAGGAGGAATCGCAGGGTTGAACTGAGAAGGCAAGGGTGGTTCGTCACGAATGTGCTTCCAGTAGACAGCCATGGGCGTCTCCGCGGAAAATGGCACAGCGCCCGTGATCATTTCGAAAAGCAGGACGCCCAGGGCATAGATATCGCTGCTGGCTGTAGCGGGACCTTCGGCGAGGTCGGGAGCCATATATTCGGGCGTTCCCAGCAGGATTCCTGTTTGCGTAACGGTATCTCCGCCCTCCATCGCCTTCGCCAGGCCGAAATCTGCCAGATACGCATAGTGATCATCACGTAGCAGAATGTTAGAAGGCTTGATATCGCGGTGAATGATGCCGTTGTCATGGGCGAACTGCAACGCGCTCGTGATTTGATCGAGCATCTCCCCCGCTTCCTCCAGGGATAGCGGTCCATCGAGTAGATAGTCATAGAGCGTCGTATAGGATATATACGGCATGACTAGATAATGATAGGGTTCTTGAATGCCAAAATCGTAGGCGGGGAGGATGTGATCATGATTAAGATTCCCGACCGCCTCGGCTTCGCGGCGAAAGCGTTCGAGATAATCCGTATTGCTGCTGGTCACAACCTTGATGGCAACGTCGCGGTTCATCAGCTCATCATGCGCCAGGTAAACCTCGCTCATGCCGCCGCTTCCCAACGGCTGGATGAGGTAATAGCGGCCTAACGTTGTTCCCTCTAGTCCTGACATAACTTCCCTGCTCTAGTCATCGGGCTACCGTTGTTACACATAAATGGTATACGGTTGCTACCATAAATGGTATACGGTTCTATAGAGGAAATAGTGTCAAGGTAGGATGGTTGCTAAAGCGGACGCGCCGTAGCTCCCCGATTGATCGTGGGAGCCCGCTTCATCGTGGGAGGTCTCTACGCTTTTCCAGCCACTTCTTGATGCTGGCTTCTTTTCCTTGATGACCAGGTTCATAATATCGTCGTCCCTTCAAACTCTCTGGCAGATAATCCTGAAGCTTTTCTGTCGGTGGTCTTTCGGGGTCCTCGATCTGCATATCCTTATAGTAATCATGCGCGTATTTATAATCTTTGCCGTAGTCAAGGTCTTTCATTAATTGCGTGGGAGCGTTGCGAATCCACAGAGGGACAGGCTCGTTGCGCGTCTGCTGAATATCTTCCTCCACGCGACCATACGCTTCATAGAGCGCATTGCTTTTGGGGGCGGTCGCGAGGTATACCACCGCCTGGGCCAGGGCGAGTTTTGCTTCCGGCAAGCCCACAAAGTGAACGGCCTGTTGCGCGGCGACGCACACCACCAGTGCCTGGGGATCGGCCATGCCGACATCCTCTGAGGCAAAGCGGATCAGGCGGCGTACAATATAGAGCGGGTCCTCGCCCGCCTCAATCATGCGGCCAAGCCAGTAGAGGCTGGCATCGGGATCGGAGCCGCGCAACGCCTTGTGCAGGGCCGAGATCGTATCATAGTGCTGATCGCCGCTTTTATCATATAGCAGCGCCCGATGCTGCATCACCTCTTCAACGATAGGTACCGTGATGTGTCGCTGCTCGTTTCCTCCCGCGCCAATGCTGCCCTGCGCCGTCATCTCCAGCACGTTCAGGGCTGTGCGCGCGTCTCCATTGGAGAACACGGCGATTTCCTGTAGCGCGTCATCATCGACCGTTAACGCCAACTGACCCAGGCCGCGCTCCTTATCGCTCAAGGAGCGGCGCAAAATGGTCAGCAGTTGCTCTTCCGTCAGTCCCTTGAGCGTGAAAACGCGGCTGCGCGATAAGAGAGCGGCGTTAACCTCGAAGCTGGGATTTTCCGTTGTCGCGCCAATCAGGGTGACGATGCCGCGCTCAACCTGTGGCAAGACGGCATCCTGCTGAGCCTTGTTAAAGCGATGGATTTCGTCGATGAAAAGAATGGTTCGCTGACCGGAAAACTGGCGCAGCTTGTTGGCCTCGTCCATCACTTTGCGCAGATCGGCTACCCCTGCGGAAACGGCGCTGAGTGTGACGAAACGAGCATGGGTCTGGCGCGCTATCACTTCGGCGAGCGTCGTTTTGCCGCTGCCCGGCGGTCCCCAGAAGAGCATGGAGGAGATGCGGTCAGACTCAATATTGCGACGCAGGAGCCGACCCGCTCCGAGCAAGTGCTCCTGCCCGACAATCTCATCAATTGTCTGCGGACGCATCCGTGAGGCCAGCGGCTCCCCCGGCGTCACGTCGGAAGACGTTTTCTTTGCCGGTTGAGGCTGATCTGAGCCGAAAAGTGATGATTGCTCTGGCATAACGAACTCGTTTCTCTCCAATGCCGCCCTGACGCATGCTTGAGGCTTATTGTGGCAGCAACGCCTCGATTTCCGCCAGCGTTGGTAATGATGCGATTGCGCCCATGCGTGTGACCGCCACCGCTCCGGCGGCGTTGGCTCTGCGTAATGCCGTCGCCATCGGCAAATCAGCAGCTAAACTGGCTGCCAGCGCGCCGCAAAAAGCGTCACCGGCGGCGGTGGCATCGATGGCCTTGACGGCAAACGCGTTCTCGATGTGATGCGCTATTTTAGCGTCGGTACCTGTGCTCCAGAGACAGCCCTGCGCGCCTAAAGTAATAATGATATGCTTCGACCCATGCATGATTAGCCTCTCCGCCGCGCTCTGAGCCGTCTCGACCGAAGTAACGGGACATTGAGCCAGGGAAGCCGCCTCGGTCTCATTGAGCACCAGGACGTCAACCAGCTTGAAAATGTCGTCGGGCAACGGTTCTCGCGGAATGGGAGCGACATTCCAGATCGTGGTCATCCCCAGATCGTGGGCCACGCGGACGCCCGTCTCGTACGAAATGGCGCTCGTCTCGCACTGCGTCAGGAAAATGACCTTCTCATCTCCCTGCCTCTGCTTATGGACCGCGTGCAGGGCCGCCTCTACTGCCTCTGCAGTGACAGAAAGATTGGCGCGCGGATTCGCCACAATCATATTCTGCCCGCTCTCCGTGGAGACAACCAGCAGCGAGACGCCGGTCCCAACGGTGGTATCGCGTGTCACATGCGTGCTGTCAATCCCTTCGTGCTTCAACACGGGGAAAAAGTTGTCGCCATAGGTATCGGTGCCCACGCGCCCAATCATTGTCACCTTTGCCCCCTGCCGGGCTGCTACGATAGCCTGATTGATCCCTTTGCCACCCAGAAAGGTTGAAAAGTCGTCGCCCAGCACCGTCTCTCCTGGCTGTGGCAGGCGCGGCGCGCGCGTCACCAGATCGGTAATCAGGCTTCCGAGAACTGCAACTATACCCATCGGCACTGCCCCCTTGTGCTATATATCGGCTTCCACATCGAAGTGCAGGACATAAAACTGTACATAGTATAACATGGAGGGATCGCATACCAGGCGACCTGCATCGGTGGCCCTGGCTTTTTAGCCATCAGGGGCAATGGTGCATTTCCAGGCGCTCGTTCAATAATTCCCATTGATCAAGCACCTGGAAGTAGCACAATTATTTCACTAGCAAGCTGCTAGCCGCAGGTCCGGCAGCAGCCAGTACCAGTTGCACAGCCACGGTGAGGACGAGCAGCGCAGCGGTCGCCAGCGTGATGGATGTTGCCAGGCCAATGGGAGTGACCAGGTGGTCTTCCTTCTTGGGGGCGTCAAAGAACATGACTTTGACGATACGCCCGTAGTAGACCAGGGAGACGACGCTGTTGAGCAAGGCGATGATGACAAGGCCGGATTGCCCAAGTCCCCAGGCCGAGGTGAAGAGGATCACTTTGCTCCAGAAGCCTGCCACGGGCGGGATGCCTGCCAGTGAGAGCAGACAGAGGGCCGTTCCAACGCTCAAGAGTGGCGCGCGCCTCCATAGCCCGCGGAAGTCTTCGATCCTGTCGCCGCCGGTCAGATCGGCCAGGGCGATAATGCCAGCGAACGCGCCCAGATTGGTGATAACGTATACCAGGATGAAGAAGAGCACCGCCGCGTTGCCATCAGGGCTATTCGTCGCCAGGCTGGCAATGAAGCCAACCAGGATGTAGCCTGCCTGTGCAATGCTGGAGTAGGCCATCATGCGCTTCACGTTCGTCTGGACGGCGGCGACAAGGTTGCCAAGCGTCATGGTGAGAATCGCGACAATCGACAATACCGTGATCAGCGAGGTCAGATTGACCTGTCCCAAACCGCCGTAGATGAAGACGCGGATCAGCGCGGCGAAGCCTGCGGCCTTAGAGCCAACCGAGAAGAAGGCTGTTGCGGGCGTTGGCGCGCCTTCGTAAATATCGGGCGCCCACATATGGAAAGGGACCGCCGAAATCTTGAAGCCGAAGCCGGCAATGATCAGCACATTGGCGATCAAAATCAGCATGTTCCCATCTTTGATGCCGTTTTTGATCGAGGTGGCGATACCGATCAGATCGGTCGTGCCGGTCAAACCGTAGAGCAGCGCGAAGCCGTAGAGCAGGATCGCGGAGGACATCGCCCCCAATAGCACGTACTTCACCGCGGCCTCGGCTGACTTCTCATTGTTGCGGATCAGCCCCGCCATCACATAGAGCGGGATACTGGTCAGTTCTAGCGAGATATAGATCGTGATTAATTCACCCGTACTCGCCATCAACATCATGCCCACCACCGAGAAGAGCATGAGGGTGTAGAACTCGCCGTCCGCCCTGACGTACCTGGCAACATAGCTATAGGACGCCAGGATCATCACAGCCGCGATCATAAGGAAAATTACTTTGAAAAAGATAGCGTATTGATCTACTACCAGCATGCCAAAGAAGGCTGTATGGGTACCTGACAGCGTCAGCGCCTGCGAGATCGTGAAGCCTATTGGCACGACCAGGCCGATCAGCGCCACGCCCGCGACCACGGCGCGCCGCTTCACGAACAGGTCTACCGCCATCACCACCAGCGCCAGCAACGTCAGGCTCAACTCTGGCGCCAGCAGGTAGAGATCAGACAATTGAAAAGGCATAGGAAACTCCTTACCCCACCTGGGGCCTCCATTGTGAGAACCCACTTTATCACACACCTATTGGATCGCTCGGATCGCCCGTAGGGACCCGCTTTAGCGCGTCCGAGCGCGATTTATCGCGTTCCCACAATGGAAGCGTCGCTATTTTATCATAGCCGAAGCCGCCTGCATAAGCTGGTGGAGGCTGGGCGAAATTACATCAATCAAAGGCTTAGGGTAAATGCCGACAATCACAATCACCACAGCCAGCGCCAGCAAGGGAATCAGCTCGCGCCGGTTCGCATCGGGCAGCCAGTTCCACTTAGGATTAAACGGTCCAAAGAAGACGCGCTTAATCATCCAGAGCAGATAGCCAGCCGTTAAGATCATCGTGAAGACCGCCACCGCCGTCGGCACGGTCCAGATGCGGAAGCTGCTGGTGAAAACCATATATTCAGCGACGAAACCGGCCAGTCCTGGCAAGCCAAGCGAGGCCATCGCCGCGAAGGTGAAGAGTGTGCCAAGCCAGGGCATCTTCTTCGCCACGCCGCCGAAAATCGCAATTTCGCGCGTATGAGCGTGGTCGTAAATGACGCCGACGCAGAAGAAGAGCAGGCCGGTGATGATGCCGTGGCTGAACATCTGGACAGTCGCGCCGGTCAGCGCCGCCTGGCGAAATGCCATATCGCCAATGCCAGCCGCCGCCGCCACACCCAGCAGGATCACGCCCATATGGCTCACGCTGGAGTACGCGATCAGCTTCTTCATATCCTTCTGCACCAGGCAGATGCCCGCGCCGTAAAGAATGTTGATTACCGCGAGGACGACCAGCCAGCCGGAGAACTCGCGCACACCCAGCGGGAAGAGCGTCAGGCAAACGCGGATCAGGCCGTAAGCGCCCATTTTCAGCAGCACGCCCGCCAGGATCACGCTGACCTCCGTTGGCGCATCCGTATGTGCGTCTGGCAGCCAGGTATGGAACGGGAACATGGGGATCTTGACCGCAAAGGCCATGAAGATCAGCAGGAATGTCAGCAACTGCAAGCTCATCGTCACGCCAACGAGCGGGATCTGTACGCCGCCGACAATAAAATGGGTCGAGAAGTACTGCATGCTTGCCGTGTTAGCGCCGCCCTTGAAGTAGAGCAGCAGGATACCGGCCAGCATAAAGATACTGCCGAAGAAGGTGTACAGCAGGAACTTCCAGGCCGAATAGATGCGTCCCGGCATGCCATGCTTGAGTACATCGCTGCCCCAGATACCGATCAGCAGGAACATCGGGGCCAGCTCGACCTCCCAGAAGAGGAAGAAGAGCAGCAGATCGAGCGCCAGGAAGACGCCCATCACGCCCGCCTCCAGGACTAGCAGCAGGGCCATATAATCCTTGACACGCGTCTTCTCCCAGCCGCCGATAATCGCCAGCAGCGACAGCAGCGCATTCAGGAACACCATCGGCAAGCTCAAACCGTCAACGCCCAGGAAGTAATTGATATTGAGCTGGATCGAGCCTGCCTTCGCTTGAATCCAGGGAATGTTAATCGAATAGGGCAACTGGCTCAGGCTGCCAAAGCCAACCGGGCTGGTAGCCACCAGATAGGTTACATATAGCGTTAAGGCCAGGACTAGCGCTGCCGTGACCAGGGCAACCCAGCGGGCCGCCTTGACAGGCGTCAGGTAGACGACTATCGCGCCGATCACCGGTAACAGGATAATCCAGGTCAGACCATTCGAGAATATCTCCATGACTTCTTATCCTCTCACATAGGTGACCAGCACAAAAACAATCACCGCTAAGACCGCAATGCCGCCGAAGAAGCCGATCATGTACGTCTGCACGCGGCCCGTCTCGACCTTGCTGGTATCGCGTCCGAGCGTCGTCACAGCTCTGGCAGCTCCATTGACCAGGCCATCGATGATGTAGGTATCAAACGCCTGCTCGATATGCGAGATGCCAAGCACGACGTAGCGCACAAACAGATCGTAGAGCTCGTCTATATAGTAGCGGTTGTACAGGATGCGGTGCAGCGTTCGCAGCACTACATTATTTTGCACAACGCTATGCAGCTTCGCCGGTTCCACCCGCGCATAGAGCACATACGCTACTGCCAGACCTACCAGAGAGACCACCACGCCAATCCAGGTGTCAGGAGTGGCAAGCATCTGACCGATGTCCAGCGAGGGAGAGTTGGGATTGAGGTAAGTAAAGAAGCCCACCCAGTAGCCTGCAATAACCGAAGGGATGGCGAGCAGGATCAGTGGGATCGTAATCGTCCGCGGCGATTCGTGCGGTTCGCCCACGCCGCGATAGGTTCCACCCCATAGGCCGCCGACACGACCTCCTTTGCCGCCAAACGCCTGAATATAGGCCCGCAGCATATAGAACGCGGTCAGGCCAGCGGTGCCGAGCGTCAGCGCGTATAGTCCCCAATCGCCGCGCTCAAACGTCAGCCCGATGATTGTCTCCTTACTGAAGAAGCCGGAGAAGAAGGGGAAGCCGGAGATCGCCAGCGTCGCGATCAGCCAGGTAATCGCCGTAATCGGCATGCGGGTAGCCAGGCCGCCCATCAGGCGCATATCCTGCACCTCTTTATGAGTTGCGTGGTGCAGCGAATGTAACACGCTGCCAGCGCCCAGGAAGAGCAGAGCTTTAAAGAACGCGTGAGTGAAGAGATGGAACATGCCGGGGCCAGATTGCAATTCGGGACCGGCCACGCCCAGACCCACAAACATATAGCCTAGCTGACTGATCGTCGAAAAGGCCAGCACGCGCTTGAAGTCCGTCTGCACCAGCGCGATAGTCGCGGCGAAGGTTGCCGTGATTGCGCCAACCCAGGCCACCACTTCAAAAGCCGCAGGATCGGCTGCGGCGAAGAGCGGATAGGTGCGCGCTACCATGTAGACGCCAGCCGCCACCATCGTCGCCGCGTGGATCAGCGCGCTCACGGGCGTCGGACCTTCCATAGCCGACGGCAGCCAGACGTGGAGCGGAACTTGCGCCGACTTACCAATCGCGCCGCAGAAGACCAGGATCATCGCCACCGTCAGCAGCGTCTTATCCATCGTCTGCACCCGCGTCACCAACTGGCTAAACTCGAAGGTGCCGGTGCTGGTGAAGAGGATCATGATACCGATGATAAAGCCGACATCACCAACGCGGTTGACCACAAAGGCCTGCAACGCCGCGTTCGCGGGCGAGGGGCGCTGCTCCTCCGGCTTGGCGCGTTTATTGATCCAGAAGCCGATCAGCAGGTACGAACTCAGGCCCACCAGTTCCCAGCCGACGAAGATCACCAGAAAGTTGCGCGCAAAGACAATTACCAGCATCGAGAAGGCGAAAAGCGAGAGGTAGGAAAAGAAGCGCGCGTAGCCTGCGGAGTCCTCCATGTAGCCCTGCGAATAGAACTGCACCAGCAGCGAGACCGTCGTTACCACCACCATCATGGCAATCGCCAGGTGATCAAGCTGGAACGCGACCACGTAACTGGCAGAGCCCTGCACCAGCCATTCGTATTGAAAAACCGTAATGCCTTGAGGAGGAAGCGTTTGAGGATCGATGAGCGTACTGATGAGTAACACCCAGGAGTAAATACAGGCCAGGGCCATAATAGCAATAGCCACATAGCCGCTCACCTTAGCGCCCCTCGTCAGATACGGCACTTTAGGATCATCATCGTCATCCTGACCATGCTCCCCATGATCGTCACCTGCCGACCCATGAGCCTCGACCGCGTGCGCATCGGCGTGCGAGCTTGTGGAATCGCCCTCACCCCCGTAGGGACCCGCTTCAGCGCGTCCTGCGCGATTTATCGCCTTCCCCGATTTATCGCGGCTGAGCAAATCCCAGGGGCGGGTTCCGAAAATAATCACAGCGAACGCCAGCAGCGGTGCAAGCAGGATCAATCCAGAAAATTGATACAAAGCCATAGTTTCACCACTTCATCATATCTATCTCGCCTACATCCACCGTGTCACGCTTGCGATAGATCGCGATAATCATCGCAAGGGCAACCGCCGCCTCGGCAGCGGCCACGGTGATAATGAAAATAGCGAAGATCTGTCCGGTCAGGTGAGTCGAATAGGGCCTGACCTGGTCGAAAAACGAAAAACCCACCATTGTGATATTGACCGCATTCAGCATAATCTCAATGCCCATCAATACAGCAATAGCATTGCGCTTGGAGATCGCCCCATAGAGGCCGATGCAGAAGAGGATGGCACCAAGCACCAGGAAATGATTGAGAGTCAGCATAGCGTTAATCCTCCCTACCAATGACTATCGCGCCGACAATCGCCACCAGCAGCACCAGGGAGGCAACTTCAAAGGGCAGCACATAGCTATAGGTTGTGGGACTGTAGAGCAATTGACCAATCGCCACCACATTATTAATGCCGGGCGGCAACTGTCCGGCTCCATTGCCCACGTTGGCGACCGCGCGCGGGCTATAGGCTGCGGCATACACGATAGTCGCGCCGACCAGAGCGCAAATCACTACCGCGATCCCCCAGAGCCTGTTCGTCGGGTTTGTTCTCGCCTGCCCGCCAATACGCGTCAACATCAGCGCGAACAAAATCAGGATCGTCACCGCACCTGCGTAGATCAAGATCTGCACAATTGCAATGAATTCGGCATTGAGCAGCACGTAAATACCGGCTGCCATCGCAAATACCACCACCAGCGCAAGCGCGCTATGCACGATATTGCGCAACCCCACCACCGCCAACGCTGCCCCCACCAGGATGACAGCGAAGATCCAGAATATGAGGGTGGCTAAGTCCATAAAAATATTCCTCCGGGTTATATCGGATATCGGATCGTTCTTCTCCGCGCTCGGTAGGGGCAACTCCCACGATGAAGCGGGGAGCTACCAGTTGCCCGGGAGCGCGGGACGCTTTCAAAGGTATATTCCTATCCTCGTTGATGATCTGTTATTATCTGCTATATAGTATTGTAGCATCAAGATGCGACCCGGAGGTCCGGGTCGCAGTGCTACAACGCGTGATGAGTCCATTAGCGATTCTAGCAAAACATCCGTCATGTGGCAAGGGGAAAATGTGCTACCGGGCAACCGATAGCTCCCCGCTTCATCGTGGGAGTTGCCCCTACCGAGCGCAGAGTCGATGTATCTCTACCGCCGTGAAGATACGTGTAAGTATATACATCCTACCTAATGGCCCAATCTCACATGACATCTAACATGGTATGTATGCTATAATTTTCTCTAGAGCTCTAATCTTTTTGTGTAAAAGGCGTATTAAGGGGTAATGAGCGTAACACGAATGACTCCTAACTATAGTCAATCCAGCAGCCAGTGGTGTAACCGCTGCCATATTCCGAACCCACGCAACGCAACGTTCTGTGGAACGTGCGGAGAGCGTTTTGATAAACAGAACAGTACACAATTACTGAACAAGGCCGATATCACAGACCGTTACCGTATCACCTCTCTTGTACGTCGGCGTCCCTATGTGCAACTCTTTATAGCCCTTGATCATCTGCGACCACAACCCGTGGTCATTCGCGATATCGATGTCAGTAGCCTTGATGAGAGCGGACAGGCACGAGCGCTTGAGGCGGTGCAGCAAGAGCATGATTTGCTGCGAAAACTCTGCATCCAGGATGTTATGCCGGTAATCGACCTGCGCTCCTTCCAGGGGCATCTTTACACGATTGCCGCCTGGCCTTTCGGGTTTCACCGGAACGAGCGCGGACAAAGCGACATTCCACGCTATACCCTGCAAGATCTCTTACAGAGCGGGATCGGCCTGCCCGATGAGCAAATTGCCATCTCATGGCTCTATCGCCTCTGCCAGGCCGTCGCACGGTTGCATCAGGAAGAGATTATTCTCGGTGATCTCGATCCCTACGCTATTATTGTAAGCGATCAGGAATATGATGGGCTACCCGCACTAATGATCTCATGGCTGCCGCTGTCATTGCGGAACCTTTTACCCTATATATCGACAGCGACAAATATCGTACCTGCTAGTGTCACAAACAATCTACGCGGCACAGTAGAGAAACAGACTGACATTTATAGTCTTGGAGCTCTTCTCTACCTGTTACTCACCGGAACATCGCCCGAAGAGCCTCTTGTATCCACGCAGCATCTCTTGCGACCTTCACGCACCCTCACTCCTGGCATTAACGGCAACGTTGATACGATTATTAAGCGAGCGCTGGCACTGAAGAGTGAGGAGCGATTCCAGAGTGCTGCCGAGATGGCCGATGCGCTGCTTGAACTCTGTATTGGTACGAGAGCGCAGCAGGCAAACAGTGTAAACAACCAGTCCAGGCAAACCAGAGTCCTGAAACATCCCCCCATTCCTGAACCGGGTAGAAGCCCGAGTGCTGGTGATCATGGCGATGCTACCATTATTGCTCCGCTTCCACAGCTACGGCGTAAGATCACAAAAGTTCTTACCAGCAGTCTTAAAATGCGCGTAGCTCACATGAACGAAGCATCAGGAGCCTTAGCAAACGCAAAGCATCCCAATGAACCCCAATCTATTATAATCGAGGAATTATTCATGGGAACGGAACCTACAACGGAGACTGAAGCTATGCTCGAACCATCCGCAGCAAAGATGGAGACAGTAGTCGAACCTTCTGCCTCGGAGACAAAGACGGTGATGGAGCCATCTGCCACCGAAACCGGAAAAGGGCCAGTGTCCTCTTCCGCCACGGAGATGGCTACTCCCCCTATCACAGAAACAGAGATGATTGTTGAACCTCCCTCTTCCGACGCAGAAGCGACGACCGACCCTCCCGTCCCAGAAGCGGAAGAAACGGATGACCCTGCTGGAGAGCCAGAGACGATCACCGGGCCGTTGCTCGCAGAAGCAGAAACGGCGGAGGCCGAATCAGCTTCTCTGGAGCAAGCAGCGGAGGTGCAAACAGCAACTGCGTCCTCCCCAGCACTGATTGAGATAGAAGTTTCGTCTTCAGAAGATGAAATGAACGAGCTGACTGAGAGCGTTATCAAGCTTCCTGAAGACGAGGCTGTTGTGCCTGCTGAGACCATTACCGGACCTCTGCTGCCTGAAGTTACCGCGCAGAGTGAACCGTCCAATGTTGAAGTGGAAACAGCGAACGAACTCTCCGAGCTGGCGGCAGAGGAGCCGAATGCTAACACTCCTTCAGCGCAGGTTGAGGAGCGCATTGAGCCAACGGTGCCGGCCACAATAGAAGAACAATTTTTACAAGATGCTCAAGTAATCGAATATCCTTTAGAGCAGACGGTACCGCTACAGAATGGTCATACCGTTGAAGCGGCTCAGGACGTGGATGTGCAGGCTGAGGCTGTATCCGCGCCTGCGGCTGAACAAACGGCGATAGAGGCGGAGCCTGCTCAGGAGGAGCAGCCGCCAACGCAACCTTTGCCAGATTCGTCTGCTGCTACGCTACCGGATAGCGGCGCAATCTCCGGCGTGCATCCATCGCTGGTGCAGCGTATGTTAGGGCGAGTGAGCGGCGTACTACCGGCTATGGCGCGTCCGACGCCAAAAGAGGCAGAGACGCAGGAGGAGCCCCTGCTCAAACGCTTGCAACGCTTTGTGCTGGGGGAGCAGCAGCATGTCACCACGGCGGCGGCGCTGATCGAAACGCCGTTGCGCATCCAGCCCAATCAGATCTATTCCATTCGCATCCATATGATGGGTCGCGATGAACCTGACCCGGGCTCTATATACGGGGGATTAAGCGCTGTTACGAAGGGCGAGACGGTCCATATTGAGGTGCGCTCAGCCCTCTACCGCAATTTTGCCTATATCGTGCAGCAGACGGATGTGACGATGCCGGGGAAGGGCTATGCTGCAGAAGTAACGATGCCCATGCAGGCGTTCACGCAAGGCCCAAGTGGACGGCGCGAACGATTGCACATCTTCTTCACGGATGAGGCGCGTCGTCCGCTGTATGAAAGGCCATTCGTCATTGAGGTATTCATCTCACACCTCGTACAAAGCGGGCGCGAAGGGCATAATGTGCTCTCTATCCCGTTGTAATCGCTTACGAACCAAACAGAAAGACGGTACCGCCCATCATTGCATAGAGTAAAATTAAGAGTAGACCTTCCAGCCAGACGAGTTCACCATCCCTGGTGATCTCGCTGAAGAGGAAGGTCGCTAACCCCAGCACAGCCAGTTCAACGGGGCTGAAAACTAAATCAAGGTGCTGCGGCATCAGCAGGCTGGCGAGGATCAGGATCGGAGCTACCAGCAGGGCAATCTGAATAGATGAACCGGCGGAAGCGGCCAGCACCATGCCTATGCGCTTGTCCAGCGCCATTGATATGGTGTTGAAGTACTCGGGGAGCGCGCCTATCAGGGGTACGAAGATCAGTCCCACAAATGCAGGATTCCAGCCCAGGATGGTGGTCATTGGCTCTATGGCCCCGACCAGGATCTCCGAAAGAATGGCAACGCCCACCGTTGCTACCAGCAGTAAGAGCAGCCCTCGCCACAATGGCGGTTTTTCCATTGCCTCTTCTTCCTTTTCCTTCTGGGGTACCTGATCTCGCTTCGCCTCTATCGGTGCTGCATCGGTTTTCTCTTGAGAAGAGGGAGCTTTCTCCTGCGTTATATGCTGCCCATGTTGCCCTGTTTCATGCTCGATAATGGCATCAATAGCAGTATCGAGGCGGCGCAGCACGCCACTTTTTCCCGGCGTCGCGCTCTGAGCCAGATGCTTACGGTAGGCTAGCAAGCGCGAGAGCGCTCCGGCAGAACGCATGCTGCCTATCGGGTCAAGCTCATCCTCCTCCCCTCCGGTGCGATTGCGAACGCGGAACACGCTGAAGAGAATCGAAGCCAGGTAGCCCGCCAGGAGCAACATAGCAATAAAGTTGGAAAGCTCCCCTTCATGCGCGCTTGCCAGCGCCGCATGTGAACTGGACGCCAGGAACATCGCGACGGTTGGCAGCAACAGGCCGGCGACACAGAGCGCCAGAAGGGCTGAATACTGGCTCGCCGGTCGCGTCGGGAATTGCAGGCGCCCATGCTTGAAGCTGCCAACGCAGATCGCCACGCCGAGCACCAGTAAGGCATTGCCCAGGATCGTCCCGATAATAGACGCGCGCACAACATCTACCAGCCCCTGGCTCAGGGCAAAAATGCCAATAATCATCTCGGTGGCATTGCCAAAGGTAGCAAAGAGCAAGCCGCCAATACGCTCCCCGGTATGCTCTGCGATATCCTCTACTGCCTCGCCGATCAGGGCGGCTAACGGCACGATCCCCAGGGCTGCGACAATAAACAGTACTATTGGCGGCAGATGCAAAAAGTCCAGAACGGGAGCCAGTACGGCGAAAACCAGTAGCATATATAACCAGCGGGGCACTGCTATTCCTCCAGACCATTACTCAAACTTTTGCTGCGACGCATCTCAATGGTATACGTACAAGCGGGTCATTTGGGTATGTTTTTTGCTCTAAGTCCCATCTATTGCGGCCAGGGTATCGACTCCATCGTTTAGCTTGCTGCTTTAAACCGGTGATATCGTCCCAGGTACCAGCGCACGGTCATGACATATTCGGCATGGCTCCAGGTCAGGGGGGAGACGCTCAGAGGCTCGCCGGTAAATGGATGTACCTGTTCAGCCATTACTCCGCTCGGCAAAGCATGGACCCGCGCCCACTCCAATAGAGGGAGCGCCTGATGGAGATCGTCAAGCGTATTGGCGTGAGCGATCCGATACTGAGCCAGCCACAGCGTACAGATAAACCACGGATTGCCTTCCGCCTGGCTCATATCCTGCGTGACCTGGTGATAATAGTCATTCTCGTAGCGCGCCATACCGCCAATTGCTGTTTTTACCCATAGCGTCTGCTCCAACATTTGCATTGTGCGCTCCATATGGGGATCATGGGCGGATAACATGCCAAACTGGAATAGCCCGCACACGCTGCTATCCAGGGTCGCGTCTTTGTGGATGATGCCGTCTTTATCCACCGTAATCATGCGCAGAAAGTGGCCTCGCTCCTCGTCCCAGAGGTAGCGCAGCGCAGCTTCTTTAATCTCATTCGCCGCCTTTCTATATCTGTCGGCCAGCTCCACTTCACCGAAAAGCTCCGCAAAATTGGCGGCTGCATCCAGTCCGGCGTAAACGGTTGCCGTCGTATAGGTCAGGATGCCATGCCGTTCCTCCCAAAGATCATATGATGCTTGCGGCAGGTTGGTAGCTGCATCGCGATAACTCATTAAAAAGTCGGCTGCTGGCGTGATTAGCGTGCGAAAGTGGGGGGCGACGAACTCAACATCATGAAAGCGGTCATAGTGCTGCCACAGGCTATAGGCGACGAGTGCGGTCTCATCTTCCTGAATGGGCAGTTGTGGCCTGCCCTCCTGATCCACCCAGGGTTGCCAACTGCTGCCCCAGGAGCGGTCCGGGTTATACTTATGCAGCAGATAACCGCCTTCGGTCAGCACAGCATTGCAAAAGTCGTAGAAAGCGCGGGTAATCTCCGAATAGCCGGCATGGCTCAAAGCGTTAGCAACCAATGCTCCATCGCGGGGCCACATGTAGGAGTAGCTATCTCTTGAGAAAAACCGTACATCAGCGTCGTTGGCGGCAATAATGGCCCCGTCGCCATCAATCTGGGTGCGCAGAATCAGCAGGCTGCGTTTATAGAGCGCCACCAGTTCGGGCGAGAGATCGGCAAAATCCTGCTGATCCTTGTTCACCCAGCGATGCCAGTAGTTGCTCGTGCGCGTCAGAAACGTCTGGGGACCGCGCTCATTGATCATTGCTTCCAGCACAACGACCTCGGGCAAATCGTTACCTGCTGCCAGCCAGTGATAGACTTCATTGCTGGCCCCGGCAGCGATGGCAGGAATGTGGAAAGCAATCGTACCATCAACCGAACCCTGGGCAATTGGATTGCGTCCCAGTTCGCCATCTTCGGCGTCGCGCCACGTTCCTTCCGCGCCGTTAAACTCCTTGATGCCGGTGGCCCAGCTACTGATGCCAATCTGCGCCTGATCTCCGCTCCCAATCTGTCCATCCATCAAAAAATAGGCCATTTGCTTGTAAGCAACCAGGGCGCGCACGGGAGGATAGTAGAAGACGGTATTGCCGCCCGCATCGTTCCAGATGTGCCAGTCATAGTGAAAGAAGAGGCGCACCTCGCGAGCATGATCGGCCTGATTGGTCACGACCACATGGCGCAGAAAAATCGCCCGGTTGAAATCCACAACATCATTAAACACCAGCTCGATTTGCAGTCGGGAATGCTTGAGCGTGACACGCGTCACCAGCGTCTCTTCGTCGTAGATCAATTCACGCTGCCACTCAGGGCTATCCAGCCAGCTAAATTGCCCCTCAACCCAGACGCCCGTATGGGAAATATCGCCAGCGGTCTGCAGCTCTTGCCCCACATGAGGCCAGTAGATATCGCGCAGATCGTAGTTCTTATCAAAATTTACCAGCAACCGGCCATTGCCCAAAGGTAGATCTCTCGGCATACCATATTCCTCTCTTCACCTGGATATTTGTAAAATTCTATCACGAGCATTATAGTAGGGTACATATCTCCCACCGATAGGAAAACGGTTTCGTAACATCCTTAATTGCAATTCCGCTTGACATCGTCGGGGTTGATGCCTATACTTCCCCTCAAGTGGCGGCGCGAGCTGATGGCGAACTCGATCCGCTGAAATTATAGTATATGAAATAGCGAAAGCACAGAACAGATGAGGCGCGACTTACTATCCAGATTACGCACCAATGGAGTTTTTTATCTGCTTGGTGCGTTGCTCCTGCTGCTGGGGATTCCGCTCTACCAGCTTCTGATTCTGACGCCCCTGAGCTATAGCCTCGCCCTCGACGCGACCCAGGCCGGGAATTTTACGCCCTACCTGAGTTGGATCGCCACCCATAATCTCCCGTTTCTGCTCTACCGCATACTGCTCGTCCTTGCCTACGCACTAATATTGACGCTGCCCTTCTCCCTTTTTCGCATTATTATTGCGCAGGAACTGATGGATCAGCGGGAGCGGGAAGAGCAGGAAGGGGGAGGAGCTGATGCGGGGCTGGCGGAGGCGTGGCGCGGCAAAGGCTTCGCGGTAATCGCAGCCTGGGCCGGACTTTTTGGCCTGATTGCCTACATCCTGGGCACACTGGGCAGCACAACCTACCTGCTGTTCGTGAGCAACGGCTTTACGCCAGGCACGCCGGTGCCAGGAAATTTCACGACCATCGCCAGTATTTTCTCGCTTATCTCGAATACGGCTGGCACCGGACTGCTCGCCCTCTCAACGCTATTTTTTGGCGCTTTTATCGCCCGCAGAGGACTTCAGCTCTGGCCTGGGATCTGGGTGGCCTTTGCTTATACGGCGCTGGCGGTCGCAGCCCTCTTGAGCGGAGCCGCCGTAGAGGTTGCCAGCGCACCAGCCACAGGGCAGGCGGCGCTGGTCGCACCGGCAACGGTATTATTCGCGCTCTGGGTATTCTGGCTGGGTTTTATGCTGGTGCGCCTCAAACCCGAGGCATAGCAAAAAAAGCTGAGCGTCCCCACAGGGCAACCGCGAGGGATTGCCCCTACCCAGACGCCCAGCCGTTGGCCCACTACCCCCTCGGCCCTGTGGCGGTGCCTGCCACCCCCCATCGCGTCTTCATTGGCTAAAATCCGCCAGAAGGCTATTTAGCGGGTAGCCAGGGACGCGCCGCCTGAGCAATCTGGTCAAGCTCTTCCTGCGTCAAACGCCAGCCGATGCTGCCCGCATTTTCTTTTGCCTGCCTGGCATTTTTCGCACCAGGTATCGGGATAATACACTCATCCTTGCTCACAAGCCAGTTCAGCGCAACCTGTGCGAGCGTTTTATCGTGCGCCTGGGCCACCTTTGACATTACTTCGAACAGCGGCTCCATCTTCCGTCGCTTTGCTACGCTCGTCGGCGCCATCAAGCGACGAATGACGGGGGGAACCGGTGCAGATGGATTGCTAACGCGAAACTTTCCGGTCAGCAAGCCCTGTTCCAGTGGGCTATAGGCGATCAAAGCCACATTCAGTTCGCGACAGGCGTCCAGCACGCCGTTTGCTTCTGGCTTGCGATACAAGAGGCTA
>Ga0070741_10007433_pt1 | contig 22650 bp, 22 predicted proteins | sample Coa_R1_4_FD_66440 | JGI IMG/M metagenome (GOLD analysis project Ga0070741, IMG submission 66440) | Surface soil microbial communities from Centralia Pennsylvania, which are recovering from an underground coalmine fire - Coalmine... | ecosystem: Environmental > Terrestrial > Soil > Unclassified ... | reverse complement strand
AAATGGGTGCAGCCGTACCGGCCGGGCGAGGGCTTCCTGTACGAGGAGATGTCGCAGTTGCTGGGGCTGGTGGATGAAGGATAGACAAGGCCAGCACCGCCCGACGAGCTTCCCAACCGGCCGTCAGCTAGCTTGTGAGGCCGTGCTCCGAAGCGTGGCCGGCTCAGTTGTGCTTTCTGCTATGCATCCAGCCGGGCTCGCGGACATACTCCTCGTCCAGCCGTCGTAGCCGCGCAGCCATCACCTGCGAGCGTCCAAGATAGCCGATCGGCTTCCCCGGATCTTCCCAGCTCGCTACCGGCAGCCGTCCAACATTGGCGCGCAGCATGCGCGCAGCCGCATCGTAGAGGACCTCGTTGGGATAGGTCACCACGGGATTTTGCGATCCTGCCTCGAAGACGGTGAGATTGCCCGAGGGATCTTTCTCCAGCGCGCGCATCAGATCGGCGCGGGTGATAATGCCGGCCAGCCGCCCATTGGCATCGACGATGAACACGCCCTGGTGGTGCGTCACCGCCGGATCGCGCTTGGCGATGCGCTCGGCCAGTTCCGCCACCCGCATCGTTGCCGGAACAGCATCGAACTCCTTGGCCATCACCTCGCCTACTGTGACCTGCTGGAAGACATCGGGTTCGTAGTCCTGGTGAATGCGCAGACCGCGCCGCGCCAGCTTCTCCGTCATGATGGAATTCTTGGCGTAGCGCACGGCGATAGCGTCGGCGATCACGGTTACCAGCATCAGCGGCAGCACCGAGTTGTAATCGCGCGTGATCTCGAAGGCGAAGATGATGAAGGTGAACGCCGCGCGCGAGGCTGCGCCGAAGACCGCGCCCATAGCCACTAGGGCGAAGGCGCCGGGCGCGAGGTTCGCCGCCGGCCAGATCTTGTCGACGATCATGGCGAAGACCGCGCCCATGGCCGCGCTGCCCATGAACATCGGGGCGAGCAGACCGCCGGAGGTGCCGGAGCCGAGCGAGATCACCAGCGCCGCTGATTTGAAGACCATGACGGCAAGCAGTCCCCCCAGCAGCATCTTGGCGTTCAGGATGTCGGAGATGGTGTCGTAGCCCACGCCCAGCACGCGCGGCACGAAGTAGCCGATGATGCCCAGGCCGAGAGCGCCGATGGCCGGCCACCACATCTCATGAATCGGCAGCTTTTCGAATTGATCTTCTACCCAGTACAGGGCCTTGCTGAAGCCGAGAGCTGCGCCGCCGCAGAGCACGCCGAGCACAAGATAGAAGGGCAACGCGTGCGGCAGGCCGAAATCGAGCGCGCCGACTTTAAACATCGGTCCCGGCCCCATGAGCTGGAAATGGACGCTGGTGGCCAGGGTGCTGGCGATCACCAGGGGAATGAACGATCGCGACTTGAATTCAAACAGCAGCAGCTCGATGGCAAGGATCACGCCTGCGATCGGAGTGCTGAAGGTGGCCGCCATGCCGGCCGCGGCGCCGCAGGCCAGCAGGACTTTGCGCTCAGCCGCAGTCATGTGCAGCAGTTGACCTACCAGCGAGCCAACCGCGCCGCCAGTCTGAATGATCGGTCCTTCCGCGCCGAAGGGGCCGCCGGTGCCGATGGCGATGGCCGCCGAGAGCGGCTTGAGGATGGCAACCTTGGGCTCGATGCGGCTGCGGTTGACCAGAACCGCCTCCATGGCTTCAGGAATGCCATGGCCGCGGATTTTGTCGGAGCCGTAGCGCGCCATGATGCCGACGATGATGCCGCCGATGACCGGGATGGCAATGACCAGCAGCCCGAGATGGTTCTCACGCGCGCTGTGGAAGGCGAATGACAGGCGGTGGTAAAAGGCGATGTTGGTGAACAGGCCAATCAGGTTGTAGAGCAGCCAGGCGATGACTCCGGCTGCCATGCCGACGCCGGCGGCTAGCAAGGATACCAGCCCGGTGCGAAAACCGGCGTCATAGCCGCGTGGCCGCTGCTGCGCCGCCGCTTCCGCATTCAGGGGATTGAGTCCGTCGACACCTAAGGTTTCGGTTGTTGGAGTCATCGAACTAATCCCCCGCTACAGCAGAACGAATGCGGCGCCCGAGCCGGTTGCCGGAGTTGGGAGTTGTGGCGAGTTTGCGCAGGCTGGCAACCAGGCTGGGGGCCGCCGAGCGCAGCTCCTTACTGGTATGCAGCGTCAGCTCCGCCAGCACCTGCTCACCGCGGGGCGTGAGCCTGACGAACACCTCGCGGCGGTCTTCCGAGCTGCGGGTGCGGGCGACGAGGCCCTTTCTCGCCAAACGGTCCACCAGCTCGACGGCGCTGTGGTGCTGGACCTGCAAGCGCTCGGCAAGATACACGATGCGCGGCTCCTCGCCGCTGGGTTTTCCCTTGATGGCGAGCATGAGCTGGTGCTGCTGCGGCTCAATGCCGACCCGGCGGCATGCTTCCTCGCTGAAGCGCTGAAAGCGGCGGATCTGGTAGCGAAACTCCGCCAAGGCCTGGTAGTTGGAGCGGGTAAGTCGGTGGTGATTCATAAGAACATACGATTATATCGTATTGCGACATATAAAGACAGTGAGCCAGTGGCCAGTGGTCAGTCACCCCTGGATACCATTCCAGCTCAGACAATAGCGAGGTGCGGTTCGCGGCGCGGCGCACTGCGGGTCAGAATTGCTGATCGACTAGACCACTGGCCACTGACCACTGAGAACTAGCCACTGCTTCACGGCACTACCGGGGCGGGTTCGCCGTGGGAGACGCCTACGCCGGCGCCGCGATAGGCGCGCATGACGTCGTTCAGCGAGACGACGCCGAGCAGCTGCTGCACATCGGCGCGATGCACTACCGGCAGCATCGGCCATTCGTTCATCAGGCGCAGCGCGGTATCGAGCGGGTGATCGGGATGGAGATACGGCAGGCTGTGGTTGAGCACGCGCGAGAGCGGTATGTCGCCGTTGGCGACCATGTCCAGCAGCTCGGGCCGCGAAATGCCCGACCACTCGTCGCCGCCCATGCCTACCACGAAGAACTCCTGCGCCGAGCCCTGCACGCGCTGCTGCGCCTCGTGCAGGCGCATGCTGCCGGTGAGCGATTGCCCGATCGGCGGCCGCATGGCGTCCTCCACCCGCAGCAAGGGCATCTCGCGCTCCTCTTCCAGCGAGGGCAGGTCCAGACCGTCCTGCCGCGAGAGCATGTCGAAGATAGGCGTGGGCTGGAAGGTCCGCGAGATGAAGTACGCGATGGCGTTGGAAAGGATCACCGGGACGATGATGCTGTAGTTGCCGCTGACCTCCAGAATCATAAAGACCGAGGTCATGGGGGCGCGCAGGATGCCGGCAAACAGCGTGCCCATGCCGACCAGCGCGTAGGCGCCGACGGGAATGGCGAGATGCGGCACCAGCTGGCGTTCAAACATCCCGACGGCGCCGCCGAGCATGGCCCCCATGAACAGCGTAGGCGCGAAGAGTCCGCCGGGCGTGCCACTGCCGAACGACAGGCCGGTGGTCAGGATCTTCAGCACCCCAAGCAGCGCAAGAATCTGCCAGGTGTACTGCTCGTGCATGGCTTGATCGATGTAGGTGTAGCCGGCGCCCATCACCTGCGGAAATTTGATTCCGATAAGACCGATGAGCAACCCGGCGGCAGCGGGCTGGAAGTACTGCGTCCACGCCGGGTAGGTGCGAAGCTTCGGGCGCAAATAAGCGATGTACTTGACGAACAGGAGGGAGGCGAAGCCGCCGATGACTCCGAGGCTGGCATAGGCGCCGAGCTCGCCTGCGTGTTCGAGATGGTAGGCAGGGACGCGAAACAGTGGCTCATCACCCAGAAACCAACGCTCGACAACAGCGCTGGAGATGGCGGCGAGCACGACGGCGCCCAGGATGCCGGCCGTCCAGCGCCCAATGACCTCTTCGATCACGAACAGCACGGCGGTAATCGGCGAGTTGAACGCGGCGGTCAGGCCGGCGGCGGCGCCCACTGGCGCAATTAGCCGCAGCTTGTCGCGCGAGAGCTTCAGCCTGCGGCCGAGCAGCGAGGCAAGGCCCGCTCCGATTTGTAGTGAGGGGTCCTCGGGGCCAAGCGACTGGCCGCTGCCGATGGCTAGCGCGCTGGTGATGAACTTGCCGATGACAGTCGGCATGGGGATGTAGCCGTCGTAGATGTACAGCGCGGACTTGGTCTGATTGACGCCGCTTCCTCGCGCGCGCGGGAAGAATCGGATCACCAGGAACGCGATCACCAACCCGGTCAGCATGGGCGCCAGGAAGACGCGCGGCGCCGAGGGCTGCAGGCCGCTGCCCAGCAGCTTTAGCCGCAGGAAGTCGATGCAAATGCGGAAGCAGACGACTGCCAGCGCCGAGGCTACACCGATCAGCACCGCCAGAAAGAGGAAGAACTGTTCTTCGCGAAGGCTAAAGCGCTCCGGCGACAACATGGAGCGAAGGCTGCGCCAGTATTGACGACGGGTGGGTGTCGATACCGTCGGCTTGGTGCTGCCGGCGTCCCTCGGCCGGGTGGTGCTGCCTGATTGTTCTTGGGAACTCATTTTGGCGGCGGCTCACTCTCATGCTGCGCAAGGGTCAGCAGGGCGCGATCGGCGAGCGACATTTCCGGGCAAATGGGCACCGTAGCATTTTCCACTTCAAAGACGTACTGCAGCGTGGGATCGATTGCGTCGGGATTCTTACGCAGCGCCTGAGCAGTGGCATCAGCCTGCTTTTGCAAACCGCTGGTATAGAGCAGCTGCAGGGAATTCGGGGCCGCGACCCCAGCGGCGGCGGAGCCGGTGGAGGCATCGTTCGCCGGCGCAGTTGCCGGCGCCGCGAGATCAAGATGCTGTTGGCTGGCACAAGCCTGCAAGCGGGTAAGCGCGGTGTCGAATGCCCGGGCGGCGCGATCGGCGCGCTCGCTTAGCGGCAGCCCGCGCGGCGCGGGATCGATGCGGGCGATTTCGCGCGTGAGCTCAAGCTGCGAACGCGCCTCCTCCAGCTTTGGGTCGTGGTCGACTGCTTTCGCGGCCGCGTGCGCTGCCTCGAGATAGTTGCCGAGAGCAAGATACGCCTCGCTCTCTCCCAGCCAGGCCTGCGCATTCCCACTGTCTTTCGTCAACAATGCGCTGAAGGCCTGAAGCGAATGCTCCGGATCGTTCACCTCGAGCAGCATCTGCGCGAGCATGAGCTGGTCGGCGGGAATGGTGGGCGCGTCGGCCAGCAGCGCCAGCAACTCCGCCTGCGCGCGGGCCGGGCTGCGCTGCTGCATCAGGTAGCGCGCCAGTTCGAGACGGGTTTCGTTGCGATGCCGGCGAGGGGCATCGGACCAAACGCTATTGATGGCGTCGTTGTAGTAGCGCACAGCTTCGGTAGCGTGGCCGCGCCGCGCCTCCAGTCGCGCAAGCGTCAGGTTCACCTCGCCGTTCGCAGGCTCCTCGGCCCACAAGGTGATGAGGTGTGCGTGGGCCTCGGCCAGGCGATTGTCGGCTACCAGCGCCTGCGCCAGGCGGAGGCGGTACTCATCGTTCTCGCGGTCATAGTTGAGCGCCGTGCGATAGGCCTCCGCCGCGAACTTGTAAAGCTGCGCCTGCATCGCCTGTTCGCCGCGTGCAAACCACCGCCGCGCCAGCCCAAGCTCGGTCTGGCGGTGCAGGCTGACGAACCACTGGGTCAGGATGACGCCCGCCAGCACCAGGAGCAAGGCAATCGCGAGCGTGATCTTCGTGGAGCGGTCCCGCTGCAGGCGTCCGCAGGAAGGACAATGACCGGATTCGGGCGGGACTTCGGCGCCGCAATGCTGGCACTCAGCGACGGCCGGCGCAGTTTGTGTGGCAGAGGGCATCGAGCGACAACTAGCGTCTACTGTATCAACAGATGCAGAGAAGCGCGTTCGCGCACCCGGCAGGAACAGCAGAAGAACACTATCGTCGCGACCTCGGAGGTGCAGGTTTATAGCATCGACAAGAACGTCACCTGCACTTCTAATTGACCTTCAGCCTTTCACGTTTATTAGGAGCGATATACCCCGCATGTGAAGGACTTGGCCCGCGAGCTATATATGGACGATTAGGACTCGAGGAACCCAGACGCTCGTTCGAAGAATGTGCGGCTACACCGTGAGCACGACCTTGCCGAACATCTGGCTGGTGGCCAGATACTCATGCGCGGCGCGGGTCTCGCTCAGCGGAAACGTGCGATCGACCACCGCCCTCAGTTTGCCGGCAAAGACGTGCTTCAACACCTCATGCAGCTCGCCCATCTCGCCCATGTAGGAGCCGAGGAGCGACAGCTGTTTGGCGAACAGCACGCGCAGGTCAAGCTGCGCATCGTAGCCGGTGGTGGCGCCGCAAGTCACGAGCGTGCCGCCCGGCTTGAGTGAGCGCACGCTGTCGGGCCAGGTCGCCACGCCAACGTGCTCGAAGACCACGTCGACGCCGCGCTTGGCGGTGATGCGCCGCACCTCGTCCGCAATCTTCTGTTTGTAGTGGTCGATGGTGTGGTCGGCGCCGAGCTCGCGCGCCTTGGCCAGCTTGTGCTCATCGCCCGCGGTGGTGATGACCTCGGCGCCTAGCATCTTCGCAATCTGAATGGCCGCCGAGCCCACGCCGGAGCCGGCGCCCAGCACCAGTACGGTCTGCCCAGCCCGCAGGTGCGCGCGTCCCACAAGCATGTGCCACGCAGTGAGGAAAACGAGCGGCACGCTGGCGGCGTTCACGAAGTCGAGCGAGTCGGGGATGGGAATGACGTTTGCCTGCGGCACGGCAAGCAGCTCGCAGTTGCCGCCATCGACCGTGTTGCCGAGCACGGCGAATTGCGCGCAGAGGTTGTGATGGCCCGCCATGCACTGCTCGCAGTGATTGCAGAAGACCATGGGCGCCAGCAGCACGCGCGTCCCCGGCTTGATGCCGGAGATGTACTCGCCCGCCTCAATGACTTCGCCGGCCACATCGCTGCCGAGAATATGCGGCAGCCTCACGCCTGGAAGTCCCTTGCGCACCCACAAATCAAGATGATTCAGCGCGCAGGCGCGCACTCGCACCATTACATGGTCTTTGCGCAGGACGGGATTGGGCACATCTTCGTACTTCAGAACTTCAGGCCCACCGAACTCATGAATGCGGACTGCCTTCATCTTGCTTCTCCTGTATCCGAACTGGAAATCTAGATGTTAGCCCTCGCATAGATGCTAACCTGCGGCACGTGCAGGGAAGGATGGCAAGATCAAACGCAGCAGCTCCGGCTGGGCGAATGAGAATGTGTTGCGCCATTGGACCGGGATGCTGTGGACCGCAGAGTTGTCGGGTTAAAGAACATCAAGCCTCACGGCCGAACGGCTCTCTATGCCGCAATCGAACGCTCTCTGCAATTGTTTGGGGAGCCCCGACCCGGCGACACTGTCGTTATTGTTTCCAATGGCGCGAACACGCTACCTCCGGTAAGCGGCAATTCGCTGGCAAATGAGTTAATCGCCCGCGGAATACGCTCATTCGCGCTTCTCATGGCTGCGCGCGGCATTCAGCAAACGGCAGACGAACAAGGCCTCGAAGACATGTCGGAGCTGACCAGATCAACCGGCGGAAACGTCTGGATCATTTCGCACCTGGATCATTCGGGCAACGTCAATTCCTCCGCCTCGGCCATGATTGACATCTTCAGCGTGGAATTGCAACCACCCTATCTGCTCAGTTTCCACCCTCCCATGCCGATATCGAAAAGCGCGAAGCTGAAGGTCAGCACAGGCACGAAAGAACTGCATCTGGAGTATCCTCAACGGCTCACTGCGTGCTTGCCTACGGCTGCGACATCGCACCAGATAATCACCGCTCCGCAATCCCATGCTGCTTCTATTGCGTGCGGACCTTGGGCGCCCGTTCGACACGGACTTGGCATCATTCCAAGCCGGTTCCGATTTCCATCGATCCCATCTAAACTAGTCAGAGCTAGTTGCTGATTGCCAGTTGCTAGTTGCGGTTCCTCATGGACATCTACGAACAAATCGTGCAGCTTCGCCGCGAAGGGCGGCGGGGAGCGGTTGCGACTATCACCAACGTTCGCGGCTCGATCCCGTCGTTCCAGACGGCGAAGATGCTGGTACGCGACGACGGCTCGATCGCCGGCACCATTGGCGGCGGCTGCGTCGAGGCCGAGGTGTGGCAGGCGGCGCGCGAGGTGATGGAGCAGGAGAAGCCGCGCTCGCTCACCTTCAACCTCAACAACGATCCCAAGTACGACACTGGTTTGGTCTGCGGCGGCACGCTTGAGATCTTCATTGAGCCGGTGCTGCCGGCCGCTCTGCTGTACGTCTTCGGCGCGGGGCACGTTGCCTACAACGTTTACAAGATTGCGACCATCGCCGGCTTCGAGGTGACGGTCATCGACGATCGCGAGTCCTATGCCAACCGCGAAAGATTTCCCGAGGCGCGCGAAGTTGTCGCCGACGATTTCGATGCGGTGACGGCGCGGCTGAATCCGCCCGAGGGCTCCTACATTGTGATTGTCACGCGCGGCCATCGCGACGACATGCGCATTCTGCGCTGGGCAGTGGACGCACGCGCGCGGTACCTCGGAATGATCGGCTCCAAGCGCAAAACCATCTCCATATATAAGGAACTGGAGCGGCAGGGAATTCCGGGGGAAAAGTTCGCGCAGGTGCACGCGCCGGTGGGGCTGGAGATTGGCGCAGTCACGCCGGAGGAGATTGCAATCTCGATCGTAGCCGAGATGATCGGCGAGCGACGGCGGACCATCCCCGAGGTCGCCAGCAAGAAATATGAGCACCGGGGCGCTCGAGATGAGCAGGATGTGGCCAGCCAGTCCTGAATCTTGACCTGAACAGTACTCCCGAGCAAAGAAGAGCCGGTGTTTACGGAACGCCGACTTTGCGTCACAGGGAGGTTTCGCCCAGCGCGCGGAGATCACTCGCATTGAACCTATAGATTCGCTCGGGTGTCGACTTGGCGGCGCAACGTAAACGTAGCAGCAGGGCGCCATAGATTTTGGCTCCCCCTCCATCCTCGACCAGAGCAATGCCTTGACCTAATTCTGCCATTACGCCGTAACCGCCGCGCTCTGCTCTGCCTTCTTGTCCGCTTTCGCCTGTTTCTGCGCTGCCGCAAGTTGCTTTCGCAGGACGCGCACTGCCGCATCGACGTGCTTCTCTTCAATGAGAAACGGCGGCAGGAAGCGCAGCACGGTATCCTGCGTGACATTGATCAGCAGCCCGTGCTGGTGGGAGCCTTCAAGGACCGGCTTACCGGGGATGCTGAGCTGCAGCGCCTGGATGGCGCCCACGCCGCGTGCCTCGGTGGCGATTTCGAACTTGTTCACCAGTTCGGCGAGCTTCTGCGAGAAGTAGGCTCCCACGCGCCGCACGCGCTCCAGCAGATTCTCTTCTTCGAGGATGGCCAGATATTCCAAAGCCACGCGGCAGGTGAGCGGTCCGCCGCCGAAGGTGGTGCCGTGCTTGCCGGGCGTGATGTGCTGCGCAAATTGCTCCTTGGCGAGAAATGCGCCCAGCGGCAGGCCGGCGGCCATAGGTTTCGCGATGCAGACTACGTCGGGAGTGACGCCGAAGTGCTCGAAGGCGAAGAGCCGTCCAGTGCGTCCCATGCCGCACTGTATTTCGTCGAAGATCAGCGCGGCGTGGTGCTGGTCGCAAAGCTCGCGGCAGGCCTGCAGGAATGCCGGCGTAGTGTGCTGGATGCCACCCTCGCCCTGGATAGGCTCCAGCACGATGGCGCAGACGCGTTCGTCCATGGCGGCGCGCAGGGCGTCGAAGTCGTTGCGCGGCACGAAGCGCACGCCCTCCAGCATGGGATCGAAATCTTTGCGGTATTTCGGCTGGCCGGTGAGCGCGAGCGCGCCCATGGTGCGCCCATGGAAAGAGTTCTCCAGCGCGATCACGACGCATTTCTCGGTGCTGCTGGCATGGCCGGCGGCGCGCACTAGCTTCAGCGCGCCTTCGATTGCCTCGGTGCCGCTATTGGAAAAGAACGCGCGATCCATGCCGGAGAGCGTACACAATTTTTCCGCGAGCAGACCCTGGTACTCGTTGTAATAGAGGTTGGAAACGTGGATGACCTTCGCCGCCTGCTCGCGGATGACTTTGACAATGCGCGGGTGCGCGTGACCGAGAGCGTTGACCCCTAGCCCGCTGAGAAAATCGAGATAGCGCTTGCCTTCGACGTCATAGACGTAGACGCCCTTGCCGCGCGCAATGGCAAGTGGATAACGGGTATACGTATTGAGCAGATAACGGCGTTCGCGTTCCACAATTTCGTCGTAAGAAGACATGGAGGATGACCTCGGAAATCCATTGTACGAGTATCGGGACTGCACAATGGCATCGCAAGGCGAAATAGCCATTGCCCTGCGAAGTAGAAGGTGGTCATCACGCGAAGCCAGGGACAGTGCGTGATGACCAACTCAACGGCTCAGCTCCGACAGGGACCGGCATACGTGATCTACGTCACAGCTCCGTGTTCATCGCCGCGCCTACACTGAAGCCATGTTGAGCGAGAAGCAATTCCGCGAACGCGCCCGCAGCGAGCTGCGCGAAGTGGGCGAGCAGCTCAAGGCACTGGCGACCGACCGCGATATTTACTGGAGACTGGAGCGCGACGTTGTGGCGAATAATCCGCAACTCAAGAACGCTCGCAGCGCATTTCTTGACATGCTGCGCGGCTGCTACGTTGAGGCGATGACCGCCCGCATGCTGCGCCTGCTGCAGGGGGGAGATGCCGACGTCTGCCTCTCCGAAATCCTGGAGCAGCTGACCAGCTATCCGGAACTGATCCATGGCAAGCTGACCCAGCGTGAATTTGCCGATGATCGTCGTGCACTGCAGCAAGCCGTCGTGAACATCAGGCGGGCGACTGTGCCGCGTGCTTCCCATCATGAGCGAACGCTGCCGGCTCTGGCCTCGGCGCATCGCGAACTCGATGCTGCGCTCGACCTGCTGATCTCGCACGTCAAGACCTATTTTTGGATTACCACGGACAGCTACCTCGATCTGGAGGTCAGCCATTCCGAAGACCCGGTTGCGGTTTTCCAGTCTGCATGGGCGGTGCCGGCATTGGCCCGGTAGGGTGACAATCGTTCAGCTGCTAAGAACCCTTCGCGTGACGCCTCTCCCCGGCTGAAGCCCGGCTTAGAACCTCAACAGACCTCGACGCTGCTCTGAAGGCAGCTCTATCAGCCATCGCGCAGCTCTCGATTTCCCGAGCACCTGCCGGATATTGCGGTAGCATTCTCCTAATGATTATTGATTGATTGTTGGCTTTGGCAAGATCTTCGACCGAAGCTCAACCGCCCAAAGGGAATCACGCAACCTGCGAAGTATCGGAAATCCGGCGCGTTTGGGCAGCGCGCAACAATAATTGTTTCGTCTGAGGCAGCCTTTCAGCTCCCAGCTGCATCGGGGGAAAGGTACTTAGCAGACTCACGAAGATTTCTCGGCTGACTTTCTCTGGTCGGCGTTCCTGCGTCCCAGCTTTCTGCCGCCCTGATGGAGTGGCATGACCGTCATGAGCATAAACTCCGGAGCGTGATTCATGTGCCTGGCAATCCCCGGCAAGGTACTGGAAGAGTTTGACCGGCGCGGCATGCGCATGGCCAAGGTGCAGTTTGGCGGAATTGTGCGCGAGGCGTCGCTCGACTACACACCCGAGGCGAAGGTTGGTGACTACGTGCTGGTGCACGTCGGCTTCGCCATCAGCACCGTCGATCCGGAAGAGGCCGAGCGCACCTACCAACTGCTGGAAGAGATGGACCAGTTGACCGAGTTGCACGCGCCGGTAGTGGATGAGATTTCTGCGAGGAAGCCGCAGTGAAGTATATCGACGAATATCGCAATCCGCGCCTGGCGAAATCGGTCCTCGAGGAGATTCGCCGCATCCAGACGCGCCCATGGGTGATCATGGAGGTCTGCGGGGGGCAGACGCACTCAATCGTCAAGCACGGCATCGACCGTCTGCTGCCCGAAGGCATCGAGTTGGTGCACGGACCGGGTTGCCCAGTCTGCGTCACCCCGCTCGACATGATCGACAAGGCGCACGCCATCGCTGCGCGCCCCGACGTCATCTTCTGCTCGTTCGGCGACATGTTGCGCGTGCCCGGTTCGCATGGCGATCTGTTCGCCCTCAAGTCGAAGGGCGCCGACATTCGCGTCGTGTATTCGCCGCTGGATTGCCTGAAGATCGCCGCCGCAAATCCAGACAAGCAAGTTGTGTTTTTCGCCATCGGGTTCGAGACAACGGCGCCGGCAAACGCGATGCTGGTGCATCGCGCCAAGCAGGAGGGCGCGAAGAACGTTTCTGTACTCGTTTCCCATTCGCTGGTACCGCCCTCTATTACCTACATCCTGCAATCGCCACAGAACCGCGTGCAGGGCTTCCTTGGGCCGGGACACGTCTGCGCCATCATGGGCTATCGCGAGTACGAGCCGGTCAGCGAGCGCTACAAAGTTCCCATCGTAATTACCGGTTTTGAGCCATTGGACCTGCTGCAGGGAACACTGATGACGGTGCGGCAACTGGAGGCAGGAACGCACGTCACCGAGAACCAGTACTCGCGCATTCTCAACCGCGAAGGTAATGTGCCCGCGCGCAAGCTGGTAAACAGTGTCTTCGAAGTTGCGGACCGGCGCTGGCGCGGCGTCGGCTGGATCCCCAAGAGCGGCTATAAGCTGCGTTGGGAGTATCGCGATCACGATGCCGAGAAGATTTTCGAGGTGAAGGAAATCGACACCCAGGAGCCGGCGATCTGTATCAGCGGCCAGATTTTGAAGGGCATCAAGAAGCCCCACGATTGTCCGGCATTCGGCACCATGTGCACGCCGCTGACGCCGCTGGGCGCAACCATGGTTTCGGCGGAAGGTGCGTGTGCCGCGTATTACGCGTATGGGCGGCACTTGGACAAACAGAAAGCCGAAGCGGCCGCGGCGCATGCGCTGGCGACGTAGGTCTTCACCACGGAAGCACGGAATGCGCGGAATTCTTGTAACTCAAGAATTTCATGTATTCCGTGCTTGCTTGGGGAACCAAAGCGATTGTGGGTAGTTGAATGGCTCGTATTGGTGGTCTCGAGAGAAATCAGGCGCCGTGGCATCTGCGCTGGTTTTACAGCATGATGCGCAAGATGTTCGGCAAGGACCTCACGCCGGCCAAGATTCAGATGCGGCTGCCGGGCCTGATCTGGGGCGGAATCGCCATGCAGTCCGCATTGGACAGGCGACGGCGCGTGTCGCTGCGCTACACGTTGTTGGGAAGCCTGCGGGCGGCTTCGCGAATTGGCTGTCCTTTTTGAGTCGACATCAATTCTGCCGTGAGCAGAAAGGCCGGGTTGAGCGATGAGAAGCTGGCGGCGGTGCGGGGCAGCGATCTCACGCCGTTGTCCGAAACGGAGCGTCTGGTGATTGATCTGGCCGATGCGATGGTCAGCACGCCGTCGAACATCTCCGATGAGTTATACGCGCGCCTAAGGCAGCAGTTCTCGGAGGAGCAATTGATCGAGTTGGGCGCGCAGATCGCATTCGAGAACTACCGCGCGCGCTTCAACCGCCTCTTCGACGTTGGCAGCGACGAGCTGGACCAGAGGCGGCCGAGCGAAGCTACGCGATTGGAAGGCGCGGCGTGAATCGCACGTTCCGGCAAGCGTTCTCACTAAGGAAGCACGGAAGGCGCGGAAGAGAGCGAAATCAAAACAATTCCGTGCTTCCGTGGTGGTACCCAAATCTTTGGACCTGGTATGAGTAGCGCGGTCACCGCAAACACGGGAATTTCCGCCCAGGACTGGCATGACAAAGTCATGCGTAAGTGCCAGGAATCAGTAGAGATTAAGAACAAATTCTTCGAGCGTTACGCGAATGACATCGGCGAGTTGAGCCAGAAGATGGCGGAGCGCTTTGCGCGCGGCCGGCGCTTGTGGGTGATGGGCAACGGCGGCAGTGCCTGCGACGCGCAGCATGTTGCCGTCGAGTTCGTTCATCCCATCATCGAGAAGCGCCGCGCGCTGCCGGCCCTCGATCTGGTCAGCCAGATGCCGGTGGTCACGGCGATCTCGAACGACAAGGACTTTGCCCGCATCTTCATCGACCAGATCGAGCTCTGGGGCGAGAAAGATGACATGGCGCTGGCGATCTCAACCAGCGGCCAATCGCCCAACCTGATTTATGCGATGGAAGCTGCTCGCAATAAGGGGCTGCTGACGATTTCGTTTTCCGGCAAGGATGGCGGCCGTCTGCCCGAGGTCTCGGACTACTGCTTCACCGTGCCGAGCTTCAGCATTCATCGCATCCAGGAGTCGCATGTGGCACTGCTGCACATCCTCTGGGACCTGACGCATGTAGCCATGGGCGAAGAGGACATCATTTAGACCCAGGTGCTATCGGCGTTGAAAGAAATCATGCCTAAGCCTGAAATGAAGGCGGAAGTCGAAGACGGCGGGAACCTCCCCGGCGCCTCGTGCCCGCTGCCGCTGATGCATCACGAGCAGATCGTGCTGGGCCATGGCAGTGGCGGCAAGCTCAGCGCCGAGTTGCTGGAGCGCGTCTTCCTTCCGGCGTTCCGCAATCCGTTTCTGGACAAGCTGGATGACCAGGCGGTGCTGCAGGTCAACGGCTCGCGCCTCGCCTTTACCACAGACTCCTTCGTGGTCACGCCAATCTTTTTTCCCGGCGGCGACATCGGCCGCTTGGCAATCAACGGCACGGTCAACGACCTCGCCATGAGCGGCGCGCGGCCGCTGTACCTGGCTGCGGCATTCATCCTAGAGGAAGGCCTCAGCACCGAGGAACTGCGCCGTATTGTGCAGTCGATGAGCGAGGCCGCCCGCGATGCCGGCGTGCAGCTGGTCACCGGCGATACCAAAGTCGTGAACAAGGGCAAGGCCGACAAGGTCTTCATTTCGACCACCGGAATCGGCCTCGTGGAGCGGCCGGTACATATTTCGGCAGATCGGGCGCAGCCGGGCGACCAGATCATTCTGAGCGGCTACATCGGCGATCACGGCATGGCGATCTTGTCGCAGCGCGAGAACCTGGAATTCGAAGGCGTGATCGAGAGCGATTGCGCGGCGCTGCACGGACTGGTGAGCGACATGCTCGATGTGGACCCGGAGATCCACTGCCTGCGCGATCCCACGCGCGGAGGTGTAGCGACCGTGCTGAATGAAATTGCCGGCCGCTCCCGCGCCGGAATGCTGCTTCGGGAGACGGAGCTGCCGGTGCGGGACACAGTGCGCGGCGCCTGCGAGCTTCTCGGCCTGGAGCCTTTGTATGTCGCCAACGAGGGCAAACTGGTGGCGATTGTCGCGCCCAGTCGTGCCAACACCGTGGTGGAGCGCATGCGCCAGAACCCATTGGGGCGCGATGCGCGCATTATTGGAGAAGTGGTGGCGGATCATCCCGGCATGGTCCTGATGGAAACCGAGATTGGCGGGACGCGAGTAGTGGACACGCTGTTCGGCGAGCAGTTGCCCAGAATTTGTTGAGGTAGATGATGGGTGCCCAGGTTCGACCATCTTTTGGCCTAACCTGGACCCAAGTTAGCGTCCAAAACCGGGACGCTAATTTGGGTACCAAGCATCACTCAGAAAAATTTGTGTCAGGCAACGCAAGTGCGAGCAAGGGCATCTCGCCCTGAATCGGCTTAAAGGTTTTGCGGGAGGCTGGATTGCCAGTGGAGTGCAATCCGAATCGCTCGCTACGGGTTTCTGGCCCGCAGGCGTGCAGTCCTGATCAAGCAGAGACTTACATTTCTCGTCCCAACCGCGCCGAAATTCCCGCCGGCGTCAACCCTCGTCCAGCAATATCGATCGGCGGCGGCAGTCGCTCCCATGACTCGCCGCTCGTGTTGTTTCTTTTCTCCTTCCGCACAGCGAATGCGGGGCCAAGCTCCGCTCTAACACCGGCCGGCTGAAAGGGGGTCCTCATGCCAGTTGAGCCGATTTCGTTCCAGAGGCGCAAGCTCGATGCGCACTCACCCGTGAAGGAAGTTCATATTGTCTGGCTGACCGCCGGCCTTAGTTGCGACGGTGACTCAGTTTCTGTGACCAACGCAGAGCAGCCCAGTATTGAGGATGTCATCCTGGGCGCTATTCCGGGCCTTCCCAAGGTTTACCTGCACAATCCCGTGCTCGCTTACGAAAATGGCGACGACTTCATGAAGTACTTCTATCAGGCCGAGCGCGGCGAGATCGACCCGTTCGTTCTGGTCGTCGAGGGCTCCATACCCAACGAGCAGATCAAGGAGGAAGGCTACTGGGCGGCGCAGGGCACCGATCCCAACACCGGCCAGCCCATCACCACCTGCGAGTGGATCGACCGGTTGGCGCCCAAAGCTCTGGCTGTCATCGGCGCCGGTACCTGTGCGACGTATGGCGGAATTCATGCCATGGCAGGCAATCCCACCGGCGCCATGGGCCTGGCGGATTATCTCGGCTGGAACTGGCGCTCGAAAGCCGGGCTGCCGGTGGTCAATGTTCCCGGCTGTCCCGTACAGCCCGACAACTTCATGGAGACCGTTCTCTACCTGCTGTTTCAAGTGGCAGGACTGGCGCCGATGATTCCGCTCGACCAACAGCTCCGTCCGACGTGGCTGTTCGGCAAGACCGTACACGAAGGCTGCGACCGCGCCGCCTACTACGAGCAGGACGACTTCGCCTTCGAATACGGCTCACCCAAGTGCCTGGTGAAAGTCGGCTGCTGGGGCCCGGTGGTGAACTGCAACGTCACCAAGCGCGGATGGATGCGCGGCATCGGCGGATGTCCCAATGTTGGCGGCATCTGCATCGGCTGCACCATGCCCGGGTTCCCCGACATGTTCATGCCCTTCATGGATGAGCCTTCCGGCGCGCGCTTCTCCACCGCCGCGCTCACCCTATACGGCAAGATGATCCGGGCTTTGCGCGCCATCACCAACAGCACCGTGAATGGCGAGCCTGAGTGGCGGCGTCGCGGCCACGAGCTCATCACCGGCTATCACCCCAAACCCGGCGCGTACAAGTCGCGCTCCAGCCGCACTGCCTAGCGGAGAGGATGAATTGACATGGGAACAATGACAGAGCCGTTGAGTAAGCCTCCGACTAAGAAACGGAACCTGGTGGAGATGAGCTGGGACCCCATCACTCGTATTGTGGGCAGCCTCGGCATCTTCACCAAAATTGATTTCGAAAACAAGCAGGTCGCGGAGTGCCATTCCACCTCCTCCATCTTTCGCGGATACAGCATCTTCATGAAGGGCAAGGATCCGCGCGACGCGCACTTTATCACCAGCCGCATTTGCGGCATCTGCGGCGACAACCACGCCACCTGCGCCTGCTACGCCCAGAACATGGCCTTCGGCATCAAGCCTCCTGCATTGGGCGAGTGGATCGTCAACCTGGGTGAGGCGGCCGAGTACATGTTCGACCACAATATCTTTCAGGACAACCTGGTCGGCGTCGACTTCTGCGAGCAGATGGTGAAGGAGACCAATCCTGGCCTGTGGGACAAGGCGCAACGCAAGCAATCGCCCAACGCCGACAAGCACGGCTTTCGCACCATCGCTGACATCATGAAGGCGCTGAACCCGTTTACCGGCAGCTTCTATCAGGAAACGCTCGCCATGAGCCGCATGACCCGCGAGATGTTCTGCCTGATGGAAGGCCGCCACGTCCATCCCTCCACGCTGTATCCCGGCGGCGTCGGCACCGTGCCTACCATTCAACTGTTCACCGACTACATGGTGCGGCTGATGAAGTACGTGGAGTTCATGAAGAGGGTGGTGCCCCTGCACGATGACCTCTTCGACTTCTGGTATGAAGCCCTGCCCGGCTACGAGAAGGTGGGTCAGCGCCGCATCCAGATGGGCTGCTGGGGATCGTTCAACGATCCCGACGTTTGCGACTATCGCTACGAACACATGCCGGAGTGGGGCCTCGGCATGTTCGTCAGCCCCGGCATTGTGCTGGATGGGAAGCTGGTGACCAACGATCTGGTCGACATCAACCTGGGCATTCGCATTCTGCTGGGCTCCTCCTATTACGACGACTGGCAGAACGAGGAGACCTTCGTGAAGCACGACCCGCTGGGCAATCCGGTGGACAAGCGGCATCCGTGGAACCAGACGACAACCCCGCGTCCGCAGAAGCGCGACTTTAACGGCAGTTACAGCTGGGTGATGTCGCCGCGCTGGTACCACAAGGACACAGGTGAGCACCTGGCGCTGGATACCGGCGGCGGGCCTATTGCACGGCTGTGGTCGACCGCGCTCTCCGGGCTGGTGGATATCGGCTACATCAAAGCTACCGGCAACAGCGTCATTATCAACCTGCCCAAAGGAGCGATGCTGCCGGAGACAACCTTCGAGTGGAAGATCCCGAAGTGGAGCAACGCCATCGAGCGCGATCGTGCGCGCACCTACTTCCAGGCCTACGCGGCCGCGGCGGCGCTCTTCTTCTGCGAGAAGGCGATGGAGGAACTGATGGCGGGGCGCACCAAGACGTGGACGCCCTTCAAGGTGCCCGAGTATGCTATCGCCTGCGGCTTCCACGAGGCGGTGCGGGGCGTGTTGTCGCACCACAGCGTGATCCGCGAGGGGAAGATCGCGAACTATCATCCTTATCCGCCGACCTGCTGGAACGCCACCCCGCGCGATGTCTATGGCACGCCTGGCCCGTACGAAGATGCGGTGCAGAACACGCCCATCTTCGAGGAGAACGGTCCCGACAAGTTCAAGGGCATCGATATCATGCGTGCGGTGCGCAGCTTCGATCCCTGCCTCCCCTGTGGTGTCCACATGTATCTAGGCAACGGCAAGGTTCTGGAGACGCGGCACTCGCCGATGTTTGGCGTCATGGGGCACAAATGACGAGCGGCGAGTTCCAGGGGTACGCCGAAAAGATCGAGCGGGCGGTCGGGCGCGTCAACGACCTGCAAGATGATGGCGGACGCACCGCCGCGCTCGAACTCATGCAGTCGCTCATGGACCTGCACGGCGCAGCGATGGCCCGCATCGTCGAAGTGCTCAGCGAAACCGGCGATTCCGGCCGGAATTCGCTGGCTTCGCTCGGCGGCGATGCTCTGCTCTGCGGGCTGATGGTGCTGTATGGTGTGCATCCCTGGGGGCTGGAAGAGCGCGTGCGCCGCGCGATCGAGAACGTCCGCCCGCAGGTACAGAAGCAGGGCGGCAAGGTAGAACTGCTCGACGTCAGCGATAGCCTGGTTCGTGTGTCCCTCAGCAGCTCCGGCAACGGCTGCCACTCGTCACCCGACGCGCTTAAGTCTGTAATCGAGCAGGCCATCCGGGAGGCCGCACCTGAGGTGATCGACTTTGTCGCCGAAGGTGTGGCCTCGTCGGCTGCAGGATTTATTTCCGTCGAGATGATCCAGCCGGTGAACGCAGCGTCTCCGGCAATGAAGGTCGACGGCTGAAACTGTCGGCCCGACAGCTTCTTAATGACAGGAGAATGCCATGAAAAATCCACCGCGTGACATCGACGCGCATACTCCAGGGACAAAGCGCGGAGAAGAATGGTCCTACGAAGGACGACGCGAGCCGGGTCGCGAAGGCAAAGGCCGCACTGCGCGCGATTCAACGGGAATCAACGCAGATGATCGCGCGCCGATTGACCCGCGCATGCCACATCTGCCGCCGGCGTAATTCGGTTGGGGCGCGCGCTTCGGCGCCGCCTCGCGGCATTGTTCTCGCGTGTCACCCCGACCGGAGCGTCCGCATTTCCTCTAACCACGTTTTTTGTGGATGGGCGGGCACGGAGTGGCGGGAGCTGCAGGTCGCGTACGAAGCGGGATGATCTGTCCAGTGGCCCTTCGACTCCGCGACCGGACACTTACCCAGGGGCGAAAAAGCCGCGCTTGTCAGGGTAATTGCTCGGCCGCTCCCCCCAGGACGGCACCGAGCTTTTCAAGGCATCCAATGGCAACCTCGAATAATCATCCCGCACAGAACCCGCTCGTATCCCTGCAGCGTTACGTGCGCAAGCCGCAGGCGCGGGTTGAGGTGTGCGAGCTTTGCGCCACTCGCCTGGGCGAGCCCCATCAGCATCTGCTGGAGCTGGAGAAGCGTCGCGTGACCTGCGCTTGCGAAGCTTGCGCCATTCTCTTCAATGGCAACTCACGCCAGCGCTACAAGCGTATCCCGCGGGACACAACCCGGCTCTACGACTTCGCCATGGACGATCAGGAATGGGAGAGCCTGCTGATCCCCATCAACATGGCATATTTCGTCGACAGCAGCGCAGCCGGGCGGGTGATTGCGCAGTATCCCAGCCCCGGAGGAGCGATGGAGTCGTCGCTCGACCTCGAGTACTGGAACGCCGTGGTAGCGCGCAATCCGGTGCTGACGAAGTTTGAACCCGACGTCGAAGCGCTGCTGGTGAATCGCATTAGTGACGAGCCTCGCTATTACCGCGCGCCCATCGATCAATGCTTCCGGCTGGTGGGCATCCTCCGCACCCATTGGCATGGGCTGAGCGGTGGCGCAGAGGTCTGGAAAGAGATCGACAATTTCTTTCAGCAGCTTGACCAGGTTTCGGGAGGCGCGCTTGCCTGATCTGCACTTCCAGGTCGAAGAGGTGCTGGCGACACCGAACGCCGCCGTTCCACAGCTGTCGTTCAAGGTGCGGATTACGAACACCGAGCTCGAGCCGGTCCACTCCATCGCCTTGCGGGCGCAGATTCAGATCGAGCCGGTACGGCGCCGCTACACGCCCGCCGAGCAGGAGCACCTCAAAGAACTCTTCGGCGAGCCCGAGCGCTGGAGCAAGTCCGTCCATCCGCTGCTGTGGACCAACGCCAACGTGAACGTCACCGGCTTCACCGGCACAACCGTCATCGATGTGCCCGTGCCCTGCACCTTCGACTTCAATGTCGCGATCACGAAATACATCTACGGACTGGAAGGCGGCGAGTTGCCGGTATGGCTGATGTTCAGCGGAACGGTATTCCATGCGGGCCAGATGGGCCTGCAGATCGCACAAATTCCCTGGGACCGCGAGGCCGCTTACAAGCTGCCGGTCCGCGTCTGGAAAGAGATGATGGACCAGCATTACCCGAATACGGCATGGCTATGCCTGCAGCGCGACGTCTTCGACCGGATCGCCGAGTACAAGGCGCGCAACAATCTGGCCACCTGGGAGCAGGCGCTGGAGCGCGCGCTCGGGCTGACCGCGGAGGCCAAGGCATGAACCGCGAACGCGCCATGCAGGTCGCCAACGCCGTCCTCTACGAGGGTTACATGCTCTATCCCTACCGGCTCTCGGCGGTGAAGAACCAGCAGCGCTGGAGCTTTGGGATTCTCTATCCGCCGGACTACCACGAGGTGGGAGCCGGAACGGAGCGGTCGGTGATGCATTCCGAGTGCCTGGTGAAGAGGAACACCGATGCGCGGCTCCACATTCAGCTTCGGTTCTTGCAATTGCTGTCCGCTGAGGCAGCGAACCCACCCGCGAGCGGCGATGAAGCTGTCGAAAGATCGATTGAGGTCGAAGTCCCGCTCGTCCAGAACGGCACACCAAAGATTTCGACATACCCGTTTCGTTGCCCCTCGGCGAAATCTGATATGTGTGGTTCAGTTTCGGTTGCGGTGAACCCGATCAGCGAGACGGTGCTGAAGCTCACAATCGACGTCAGCAACACGAGTTCGCTGGCTGGCGAGGCGCACGATCGCGACAGTGCGCTGTTTGCCTCGCTGCTCTCGGCGCACACGCTCCTGAGCGTCACCGGCGGTGAGTTTGTCTCGCTCCTCGATCCGCCGGAGGATCTTCGCCAGGCAGTTAGCGATTGCCGCAACGTCGGCAACTTCCCCGTGCTGGCGGGCACCGAAGGCGAGCGCGACATGATGCTGTGCTCGCCCATCGTCCTCTACGACTATCCGCAGATTGCGCCCGAAAGCGCCGGCGACTTCTTCGACGGCACCGAGATGGACGAGATGCTCACGCTGCGGGTGATGACGCTGACCGACGACGAGAAGAACCAGATGCGGAGTGGCGGCGATCGGGTCCGCGACCTGCTGCAGCGCACGGAAGCGAGTGCACGCGAACAACTGATGCGGACACACGGAACTGTCCGCGAGATGCGGCCGGCGCCGGGCGGCGAACCGATCATTGACTTGTGGAACCCCGATGCACCGGAGAACACGCCGCTGGCCCGCGTCACGGTGTTTGGTGTCGAGGTGAAGCCCGGCGACCGCGTGCGCCTGTGGCCGCAGAAGAGCGCCGACATCCTCGACATCGCCATGAAAGGCAAGGTGGCGATCATTGAGGCCATCGAACGAGATTACGACGACCAGGTACACCTGGCCGTCGTGCTGGAAGACGATCCCGGGCGCGATCTCGGCATGCTGCGGCAACCCGGGCATCGTTTCTTTTTTTCTCCCGAAGAAGTTGAGCCTTTAGCGTTGAACGGCGAGGTGAAGCATGAGCGGTAAGGTGCTGGTAGCTGGCATCGGCAACATCTTTCTTGGCGACGATGCCTTTGGTGTGGAGGTGGTCAACCGCCTGGCGGAGCGGAAACTGCCCGGCAATGTTTGTGTCGTAGATTTCGGCATCCGCAGCTTCGACCTGGCGTATGCCCTGATGGAAGACTGGGACCTCGTAGTGCTGGTCGACGCGCTGCCGCTCGGCGGCACGCCGGGAGACGTTTACAACTTCGAGCCGGAGCTGCCGGCGGCGGAGGAGGCGCCTTCCAGCATGGACGCGCACACCATGAATC